>PVBE010856693.1_pt1 | contig 11858 bp, 9 predicted proteins | sample 1631181 | NCBI WGS metagenome assembly PVBE01 (sample SAMN08397723, study PRJNA350692) | Marine metagenome, whole genome shotgun sequencing project. | isolation source: water | place: Pacific Ocean | collected 2012-04 | reverse complement strand
GCCAATACGCCGGGCATCGCGGCGTATCCCCCCAACGAGATCACGATATCCGCCCGTCGGGATCGCAATGCCCCCGCGGCCCTTCCCACCCCCTGGAGAATGCGGAGCAGCCCGGCCATTCGGCCCAGGAGATTTCGTCCCATGATCTGGGCGCTCGGAAGAGCGAGCAGATCGAAGCCCGCTGCGGGAACCAATCTCCCTTCGAGCCCCTGCTCCGAGCCGATGAAGAGAACGGAGTCCCCCCGCTCGGCGATGATCTCGGCCAGGGCCAGGGAGGGAAAGACGTGGCCTCCGGTTCCGCCTCCAGCAATGATCCAGCTCAGGCTCATCGCGAACCCCCGCTCGCGCCTTTCCCCCCGCGCGAGTGGTGCGCCACGCCGATCAGCAGCCCCAGGGCCAGGCAGCAGGAGACCAGGGAACTGCGTCCATAGGATAGGAAGGGCAGCGTCAGGCCCTTGGTCGGCAGCACCCCCATGACCACCGATGCATTGATCAGGGCCGGCACGGTGAGCAGGGCCGTCATGCCGAAGGCGACCAGGAGGTCGAAGCGATTTCGGGCCCGACCGGCGATGCGCATACCGGCCATCAGGAGCACGGCAAATCCGGCGAGAACGCTGAGCACGCCGATCAGGCCGAGTTCCTCGGCGATCAAGGCGAGTATGAAATCGGTGTGGGCGAAGGGCAGATAGGCGAGTTTCTGCTGGCCATTGCCCAGGCCAACCCCGAAGAGACCGCCCCGGCCGAAGGCGACGAAGGATTGGACGAGTTGAAAGCCCTCGCCGAGGGGCTTGGCCCAGGGGTCGATGAAGGCCGTGATTCGTCGCCACGCATAGGCGTTCTGGCTGACATAGAGCCCGACCCCGATCACGCCGACCAGGCCCGGGATCACCAGTCGCGCCAGGCGGGTCCCGGCGACCACGACGAGCAGGCCGACCAGGATCGCCAGCAGGATGGCATTCCCGAGATCCGGCTGCAGGAGCAGGAGGCCGATGGGGGGGAGGGCGAGGATGCCTGCGATGAGGGTGCGCCGTCCCGAAAGTTCTTCGCGGCCGTCTCGTTGGGCGATCACCGAGGCCACGGCCAGGACGGTGGTGATCTTGCACAATTCGACGGGCTGGAAACGGAAGCCGAGGCCGGGAACCGCCAACCAGCGGACGGCGCCGTTGACCTCGACGCCCGCGAATTCGACCGCGAGCAGCAATAGAACGGTGAAGAACCATAGTGGCAGGGCGGAGCGCTGGAGCAGCCCGCTGGGAATCTGGATCGCCGCCAGGGCGAGCAGGGATCCCAGTAGCAGGGCGCCGAGATGGCGCAGGAAGAGGGGCGGCAGGAATTGGTCGAGGTGCAGGGTGGCCGTGGTGCTGTAGCTCATCACGATGCCGACCGATACGAGGAGCAGGGCCGACCCCATTACGCCACTCAGGGATTGGGAAGCGGCCAGCCCGCCCGATCCCCACTCTCCCGAGTCGCGTCGGCTTCCCTTTCTCTTCTTCCGACTCGGACTCATGACATCCGCTCTCCCCGGATCCGGCCGAAGGCCTCGCGGAAGCACTCGCCGCGATGTTCAAAATCCTCGAATTGGTCAAAACTCGCGCAGGCGGGGGCGAGCAGGACAACGTCGCCGGGACGCCCCTTTTCCGCCGCCAACGCCACCGCATCATCGAGACCGTCGGCGCGTTGACAGGCCACGCGGCCCTTGAGGGCGGCTTCCAATTCGGATGCGGCCTCGCCGATCAGCAGGGCGGTTCTGACTCGCCGCTCCGCTTCCCGTGCGAGCCACTCGAAGGAAAGACCCTTGTTGCTGCCCCCCGCGATCCAGATCAGTGGCGCGTCGATGCTCTCCATGGCGCGTAGGGCGGCACCCGGATTGGTGGCCTTCGAGTCGTTGACCCAGGTGATGCCCCTCAAGGTTCCGAGCACCTCGCAGCGGTGGGGCAGGGGGCGGAAGTCGAGAAGAGCCTCCGCGCCCCGCTCGGGGTCGACGCCCAATGCCCAGATCGCACTGAGCGCGGCCAGAACGTTTTCCCGATCGTGGGCTCCCAGGCCGGTGATCGAGTCGAGAGAAATTCCCAGACTCGTTTCGAGGTCGGCAAAGCGGGCGGCACCCGCGTCCAACCAGGCCGCTCGCGGATGGCCGGGGGCGGCGGGTCGCCCCCGGCCGCTGAAGGGAATCACGGAACCCCGGGCCGAAGGCGCGAAGCCCCGAACGATTGGATCGTCGAAGTTGAGCACGGCGACGTCTTCCGTTTGCTGGGCCTTGAGGATTCGCCGCTTGGCCTCCGCGTACTGCTCCAGACTTCCGTGGCGATCGAGGTGATCCGGTGAGATGTTCAGGATCACGGCAACCCGGGGTCGGAACGCTTGGGTGGTTTCCAATTGGAAGGAAGAGATCTCCAGCACCGCGACATCCAGGGGTTGCCCGACGAGGGAGAGGGCGGCCGTGCCGAGATTGCCCGCGGCGCGTGCGCGAAGGCCCGCGGCCTTCAGCATGGCCTCGATCAGCCGGACCGTCGTCGACTTTCCGTTCGTGCCCGTGACGGCGATGACGGGGATGGCCAGGGCCCGGCCGGCCAATTCGACATCCCCCCAGACCTCTCGGGCCGAGGGGCGATAGCGCGCCGGCGGAATTCCGGGGCTCGGGATCGTCAACTCGAAATCTCCGGCGTCGGGAAAAGGCGAGCCGCAGACGAGGGTTGCCGTCCGGGCCAGGGCCTCGATTTCCCCTCCATCGGGCAGCTTCCGAAGCTCGCGCTCGTCCGCAGCCGTCACCACGGCTCCCCGCGCGGCACAGAATTCCACCGCGCTTCGGCCCGAGATTCCCAGGCCGAGCACCAGCACTTTCTTTCCCCTCAGATCCATTTCTCTTGCTTCATTCCGGGGAGTTCATTCCCCCTGATCCGCGTTTCTCATCGCAACTTCAGCGACGACAATGAAATCAATGCAAGGATGATGGAGATGATCCAGAAGCGGACGACGATTTTCTGCTCCGCCCATCCCAATTTTTCGAAATGATGATGAATTGGTGCCATCAGAAAGATGCGTTCGCCCGTCAGCTTGAACCAACCGACCTGGATTGCGACCGACAGGGCTTCCAGGACGAATATTCCGCCGACCACCCCCAGCAGAATCTCCTGTCGAATCAGGACGGCGACCGTGCCGAGAGCTCCCCCCAATGCCAGGGCTCCGACATCTCCCATGAAGAGGTCGGCCGGAGACGCGTTGAACCAGAGGAAGCCGAGACCGCCCCCGACGAGGGCACCACAGAAGATCGCCAGCTGCCCAGCTCCCGGAACCGGCTTGATGGCCAGGTATTCGGCGATATTGGCATGACCCGCTGCATAGGTGAGCCCCACGAATGTCGCCGCCGTGATCATCACCGGACCGATTGCCAGGCCGTCGAGGCCATCCGTGAGGTTTACACCGTTGCTGAAACCCACGATGACGAGGATGGCCAGGGGAATGTAGAGCCAGCCGATATCGGGGGTGAATTGCTTGAAGAAGGGGACCGCCAATTCCTGGTCGAAAGCCGGGCTCGAATAGAGCGAGACCGCCAGCAGGAGCGCCATCCCCGTCTGCCAGATGAGCTTGGTATGGGGCGACAGGCCGTCGCTATTCTGCCGCGTGACCTTCAGGTAGTCGTCGATGAAGCCGAGGATCCCGTAGCCGATGGTCAATGCGAGCACGAACCAGACGAGCTGGTTGGTGAGGTCCGCCCAGAGGAGCACGGATACGCAGAGCGAGAGCAGGATCAGCAGTCCCCCCATGGTCGGCGTGCCCGCCTTTGCCTGGTGGTCGGGGCCGAGCTCGCGGATGGGCTGGCCGATGTGCAGGCTCGCCAATTTTCGAATCAGCCAGGGGCCTACGACGAATGAGATGAAGAGTGCGGTCAGCGTCGCGGCCGCGGTTCGGAAGGTGATATAGCGGATGACATTCAGGAAGCTGAATGTATCCGAGAGCGGGTAAAGAAGGTGGTAGAGCATTTATTTTGATTCCTCGGAGGTCAGGGCTTCAACGACCCTTTCCAGCTGCATGGAGCGGGAACCTTTGACGAGTATCCAATCCTGGCACTGCACGAGTTCTGCGACCTCCTCGGCCAGGACTTCGAGCTTCGATTCTACGCGAACCTTGGATCGGGACATGCCTCGTAGGATCGCGGCTTCCGCGAGTCCCCGCGAGTGTTTGCCGATGGCGAAGAGCTGGTCGATGCCGAGTTCGGCGACGAGACTCCCAATTTCGGCGTGGGCCTCTTCACTGATTTCTCCGAGTTCGCCCATGTCGCCGAGGATCGCGATGCTGCGGCCCCGGCCCTTCAGGCGCGCAAGGCTTTGCAGGGCATTCTTCAGGGATTGGGGGTTGGCGTTGTAGCTATCGTCGATGATATGCGCCCCGCCGCTCAGCCTGCGCGCCATCATGCGTCCGGGGACGCCCTCGAATTTCGCGAGCCCCTGCTGGATGTGCTCGAGTCGGGCTCCCGCCGCCAGGCTGGCGGCTGCCGCGGCCAGGGAGTTGCTGATCGTCGTTTCCGCGAGTCCGCGGACCCGGATCGGGATATTTCCTTCGGGGCTGAGGAGGCGGAAGGAGAAGAGGCCGCCTTCCTCGATTGTGACATCCTCTGCCCTGACGTCTGCATCCGCATGGCGACCGAAACTCATGGTCCGCCCCCGAACCCGTCCGCCCTGATCGAAAGCGAGGGCGTCATCCCGATTCAGGACGGCCACGCCCGTCGGCTCGAGGGCCGCGACGAGATCTCCTTTTTCCAACGCGATTTCCGCCTGATCCTTGAAGAATTCGATGTGGGCAGTGCCAATATTCGTGATGACCGCGATATCCGGCCGGGCAATTGCCGCGAGTCGGGCGATTTCGCCGCGATGGTTCATGCCGAGTTCGACCACGGCAGTCCGCTCTTCTTCTGCTCTTGCGAGCAGGCTGAGGGGCAGTCCGTATTCGTTGTTGAGATTCCCCGGGTTCTTCAGGCAGGGGCCGGGTACCGACAGGATGCAGTGAATCATTTCCTTGGTGCTCGTCTTGCCGTTGCTCCCCGTGACTGCGATGACAGGCCCTTCGAATCGATCCCGATGCCCCCGGGCCAATGCCCCCAGGGCCCGGGTGGTGTCCTCGACGGCCACCACAGGAAGTCCGGTATTCGGGCTGTGTTCCCCCAGCCAGGCCGCCTCGAGCATCAGTCCCCCCGCCCCGGCCGCGAGGGCGTCGGGGAGGAAGCCGTGCGCGTCGTGTCGCTCGCCGCGAATGGCCACGAAGAGATCGCCCGGATGCAGGCTGCGGGTATCGATGCCGACGCCGGGGAATTGGATCCTATCGTCTTCGGCCGAGGAGCGGCCGCCCGTCCAATTGATGGCGTCGGATAGGCTGAAGGGCACGCTCATGGATCTCCTCGCTGGGCGAGTGCGGCCAGGGCTTCTTCGCGATCGTCGAAGGGAAACTTCCTGGTGCCGATGATCTGGTAGTCCTCGTGGCCTTTGCCGGCCAGCACGACCGTGTCCTCCGGGTTCGCATTCGCGATGGCCCGGCCGATGGCTTCGCGTCGATCCTCGATGATGATGTAGCGGCCCCGGGCCTGATCCAATTCCCGGACCTCGGCTTTTTCGAGCGCTGCCAGGCCCTCTTCGACATCCAATAGGATATTTCCGGGCTCCTCCGTGCGCGGGTTGTCGCTCGTCGCCAATGCCAGGTCACTATGCTGGGCCACGGCTTCGGCCATCCGCGGCCGTTTGCTGCGATCCCGGTCTCCCCCGCAACCGAATACGCTGATCAGGCGCCCCCCGCATAGGGGGCGCACGGCCTTCAGGAGTTTTTCCACCGCGTCCGGGGTATGGGCGTAGTCGACGATGACCGTGGGATCCTCCTCGCGACCGCGCGAAACCACCTGCATGCGACCGGGGACTTGGGGGCAGGTGGAGATCCCCGAGGCAATCACTTCGGAATCGATTCCGAGGGCCGAGGCCACTCCGCAGGCCACGATCAGATTTTCCAGGTTGAAGTCTCCGATCAGGGGAAGGCTTAATTCGATTTCCTCCCCCCGATTGTCCACCCATGCCTCTGTCCCCGAGAGGTGGATATCCGAGCCGAGAAGCCGAATTTCGGCCTCCTTTCCGGAGTCCCGACTGCAGCGAATGATCTCGGCGCCGCTCTCCCGGGCCGCATCGATGATTACGGAAGCCGAGGGATCGTCGATATTGATTACGGCGTGACTCTTCCCCAGCAGGTATTCGCTGAAGAGCAGGGATTTGGATTTCAGGTAGGTCTCCATGTCGCCATGGAAATCGAGGTGGTCCTGGGTGAGATTCGTGAAGGCGGCCACTTCGAATCGGCAGCCCTCGACCCGGCCCAACTCGAGGCCATGGGAGGAGACCTCCATGACGCAGGTTTCGACGTTCCGAGTTCGCATGGCCCTGAGGGTTCGCTGGAGGTCGAGACTCTCGGGGGTCGTATTGGTCGCGGTTTCATTTTCTTCCGCGTAACGAATCCCGACCGTTCCGATCAGGCCCGCATTGACGCCCGCGGCCCCCAGGATGGATTCCACCAGGCAGGCGGTGCTCGTCTTGCCATTGGTTCCCGTGACGCCCACCATCCTGAGTTCCCGGGCGGGTTGGCCAAAGAAGCGTACCGCCAGGGGCGCGAGTGCGCGGCGACTGTCCGGGACGAAGACGGTCGGACAATCCATCGGCTTTCCGCTTGCGGCCGGACGTTCCGCGAGCACCGCGACCGCTCCGGACTCCAGCGCTCTGGGGATGAAGTCATGGCCGTCGCTCTGGGAGCCCGAAAGGGCGACGAAGAGATCCCCCGGGCAGACCTCCCGGGAGTCGTAGCTGAGCCCGCGAATGACGGGATCCGGATTTTCTGATGAGGCCAATTTTTCCGGGGCCATGAATTCCCGAGGAAGTGCGGAGAGGAGTTCCGAGAGCCGCAATCAGTTCTCCTCCTGACGGGTGGCGAGAACGAGCCGGACCGCCGGCCGCTCTCCCCGCAATACGCTCCCCGCGACGGGGAGTTGTTCGATGACCCGGCCCGCTCCCGGCCCGCTCACCTGGAGTTCCAGGGATCTCGATGCCGCCAGGGAGCGGGCGGAGTTGAAATCCTCGCCGACGAAGTCGGGCATCAGCAGACTCTCCTGGCGCGCGTGTCCCCTGCGGATCCGGCCCGAGCGCGACACTTTCGCCCTGGGAATACTGGGGAGGCGCGTCGAATCGATTTGGGCGAGGTCTTCGGGGGCCAGTCTGGAAGTATCTTCTGGAGCCATCTGGGGGGTTGGAAGCGCCGAAGCCGGGATTGGTTCCGGTTTTGTGATGATTCCGTGACGAGCGAGTTGGGCCGCCGCCACTCGGGCGAAGAGGGGGCCGGCGACTCCGCCTCCGGTATGAGGTTTGAGGCTGCTGAGATTCTCGAGGATGACGACGATGGCGACCTTCGGATCGTCCGCCGGGGCGATTCCCATGAACCACGCCGTGTAGCGGTCCCGGCGGTAGCTGCGGCTCGTCGCATCGTAGTCCATGCTGGTTCCCGTTTTCCCCGCGACTCGAACCCCCGCAAGGGCGGCCTTGCGCGCCGTTCCCGTCGAACTGACGACGGATTCCAGCATCTCCACCACGATGTCGGCCGTTTCAGGGCTGATGGCCTGGCCGGCACTCACGGGTGGAACGGATTCCCAGGGTCCGACGGCCCTGCGCCTGGCGATGACGATTCTCGGGCGCATCAACTGGCCTCGGTTGGCGAGGGCGGCGGTCGCCATGGCGAGCTGGATCGGTGTGACATTGACTCCCTGTCCGTAGGAAACCGTGGCCTGGTCGAGATTTCGCCAGTCGCGCCAATCCCTCAACATACCCGCGGATTCACCCGGAAAGCCGCTCAGGGTCCTGCGGCCGAAGCCGAATTGGGAGAGGGTCTCCCGATGCTTCTGGGGGCCCAACTCCTGCGCGAGCAGGACCGAGCCCACGTTGCTCGAATAACGCAGCAGGTCGCCGGGGCCGATGATTCCATAGGGTCGATGATCCTCGATCGTCTTGCCCGAAATCTCGATCGTGCCGTCTCCCGTGTCGATACTGGAGTCCGTCGTGATCAGCCCGCTCTCCAGGGCACCGGCCACCAGGAACGATTTGAAGGTGGATCCCGGCTCGAGCGCATCGTGAAAGGCCCGACTCCGGCTCTGGGGGTAGGGCACGTGGCGGTAGTCGTTGGCATCGAAGCTCGGCCATTCCGCCCGGGCCAGGATGTCGCCGCTCTGCGGCTCCACCGCGATCACCATGCCTCCAGCCGCTCCCGTCTCGGCGATGCTCAGGGCCAGTTGCTTCTCGGCCTGGGCCTGCAGGCCGGCGTCGAGGGCGAGGGCCACGTCCCCCCCGGCTGCTTCCCGGGGGTCGAAGGGTTCCGAACTCAGGGGGCGACCCCGTGCGTCGCGTTTGGCCTCGAGGCGCTGGGGATGGCCCCGAAGCCACTCATCGAGCATCTGCTCCACGCCCCGCTCGCCCCGATGGTCGATATTCGAGAATCCGATCAAGCGGGCGGCCAGGGGGCCAGCGGGATAGGTGCGGCGATGTTCGTATTCGATTCCCACGCCCGGCAGGTTCAGGTGCTCGATCCGTTGAGCCGCTTCGTCTTCGAGCCATCGGTCGATGTACACGAATCCCTCGCGAGATCCGATTCGATTCGAGATGGCCTGTTGACTTGTTCCCGTGATCGAGGCGAGAGCATTCAGGGCTTCGTGGTCGCGGGGGAGGAGATTCGGGCGCACGAAGAGTGACGGGGCTTCGATTGTGAGGGCGAGTTCGCGTTGGTTTCGATCGACGATGAAGCCCCGGGCTGCCGGCAGGGTGATGACCTTGCGGATCTGTTCCTTGCCCCGGACGACTCCTTCGGTCTTGATGATTGATAGTTCACCGGCTCGGGCGGCGAGCAGGAGAAATAGGGGCAGGAAGGCGAAGCGCAGCGCTCCAACGCGAATCGTCGCGGAGCGCAGGGCCTCCGATCTCATGGTCGATTCCGTTGCGGGGCATTCCTGGCTGCGAGTTGGACATCCGAGATGGGCGAGGGCTCGGAGCCGGGATTCGCAGAGGGAGCCAGGTGAATGAGCCTCTGGGGCCGAACGAAACCGAGATCGCCGGCGCGTTCCGTGAGGCTGACGGGATCCCGCAATTCGCGCATGCGTGCGGTCAGGCTCCGGATCTCATCGTAGAGACTCTGCTGAACCAGTGTGGCCTCGGCGGTTGCATAGCGACCTCGAATCAGGTCGATCCGAATCGCGGAGAGCGCCAGGGCCACGACCAATGCGGTGGCCAGGATCGGAAGGATCTGGCTGGGAGGGGCTGAAAGCCGTCCTTTTCCGTTGCCGAAGCCGATCAGGAGAAGTTCGGATGAAAAGAGACGCGCCTTGCGTCGTCGTCGTTTCGGGGATCGGGCGCGGGGATTCATCAGGCGCGTGATCAACGAAGGTCGAGATTGCTTGCGTCGGAGTCCAGCTGCGGGCTTGCGACGACTCATCAGGCGGCCTCCGGGAGTCGCTCTGCACTGCGCAGAAGAGCCGAACGAGCTCGTGGGTTGCGAACGATCTCCGCTTCGTTCGGGCGCAGGGGGCGGCGACGGACGATCTTCAGCGTCGGCTTTATTCCGCATTGGCAGATCGGTTGTCGAGGCGGGCAGATACATCCCCGGACCCCACTTCGCAGGGTCTGCTTGACGATCCGATCCTCGAGGGAGTGGTAGGCGATCACGACCAGATGTCCTCGGGGTCGCAGGATGGAGATCGCGGCCTGCAATCCCTCCTCGAGGGCTCCGAGTTCGTCATTGACGGCGATGCGCAGGGCTTGAAAGACCAGCGTAGCCGGATTGTGGCGCCGCCCTCTGCCGATTCGGGCCTCGTGGATGATCTGCAGCAGATCGGCCGTCGTGCGGATGGGATTTTCTCCACGTCGGTCGACGATCGCGTGGGCGAGTCGTTTGGAGCCGGGCAATTCCCCGTAGCGTTCGAAGAGGCGATGCAATTCAGCAACCGTGGCCTCCTGCAGCAAGTCGGCCGCACTCTGCCCCCGGTTGGGATCCATCCGCATGTCCAGGGGTGTCGATGCACTTCCCGACTTCTCAAAGCGAAAACCCCGATCCGCGGAATCGAGTTGATGGGAGGAAACGCCGAGATCGAGCAGGACGCCATCGACTCGGGAATGGCCGAGATTCTCGAGGCATCGGTCGAGATTGCGAAAGGAGGTCTGCATCAGATGCACCCGGTCGCCGAAGGGCGACAGGCGTCGAGCGGCCGCTTCGAGGGCCTCGCCGTCGACATCCAGACCGACCAGAATTCCGTCGGGTGCAGTGCGCTCCAAGATGGCCTCGGCATGGCCGCCGCCGCCCAGAGTACCGTCCACGATCACGGCGCCGGGTTTCAGGTGGAGGTGCTCGATGCTTTCAGCGAGTAGGACCGGAACATGCTGGAAGTCAGTACTCACTAGATGGGGCATCCCCATACGCAGCCGACTCGGGGCTTCGGAGAGAGCGGGAGCCATGGGGTGCCTCGGAACACCATGATCGCAACGTGTACCCCCCAGTAAGCACGCTGCAATCCTGTCGGCGTTCCGAGGACACCCCAACCTCTCTGCTGGAGCACGAGCTCCAACTTCCCCCCAAAAAAGTTCAGTCGTCCTGTTTTCTACGGTTCAGATCCACGTTCTTCTCGATCTCGGGCAATCGCATGACCGTGATCCGCTTCTTTTCCTCGAAGCGCTGTGGATTCCAGATTTCAATCTTGTTGAGAACGCCGAAGATCAAGACCTTGGCGCCGAGATCCGCTTCATTTCGGAGTAGTGCGGGTACCAGGATTCGGCCCTGCGCATCGAGTGGGCTGTCGCTGGCATCTCCCACCACGTAGCGTTGAAAGTCCTGGGCGTCGGTGTCAAATTCCGAGAGTTGAAGCAATTCCTCTTCCTTGCGTTCCCAGACGTCGGCCGGGAAGAGTTCGAGATGGTCTCCGCGATTCGTCAAGACGGGTGCATTTTCGCTGCGACGCTGGATTTCCACTCTGAATCCCGACGGAATGCTCAGGCGCCCCTTGGTATCCATCGTGTGTTCGTAGCGACCTCGAAACATTGCTTTTCCGCTCCGTTTTCCTGGCCGTTACCACGACGTTCGGATTGCCTCTTTCCGGTATGGCTTTTTGCCCTCATTGAAGGGTGCCGGTTCAAATTCTCTTCTCGGGGATGTAAGGGGCCGCGACCTCGCTCGATTCGCCTGGGTGGAAACTCTTGACTTGCCATCCCCGACGCTGAACACTGATTCTCAAATACGAAGAGTTGCGAGGGGGGGGGCTTCCCGCTGACGATTTTTCTCGAATCGGCTCGAATGGAACTTCTCGATTCCACTCCATCTTTTTAAAGGGGATTTCCCACCTGGTCCCACTTCATCCCACTTGATCTGTTTTATACCCCACTGCTTGCCGATTGGGAAGCAGTTTTCTGGCGTAGAGACAGAATTATTCGCCTTTGTCACTGTTTTTGATCGCCGGTTTTGGTTGCCATGTGCATATAGGCGGCAATTTTCCCATTTCCTTCGCCTGGGATTCCAAGGGAAGGCGATAATAAGACGAAAAGATGCGGGTTTGGTCTCTGGTCGCCCGTCGATTTGCCGGATTCGCTTCAGGTTGGGTTCGAGGGTCCTTCTGGAAAGAGTGGGATGGAGTGGTACGGATGTCCCCTGGACTCCGGGGAGATGGTGCGAAGACGGCGCGACCGGGGATGTGCGTCTCGCAGTAGAGCCCCCTGGCGGCGCCCGGCTTTCGCCGAACGCCCCGGGCCAGTCCTCGCTCCCCGGGACAGTCCCCGGGCGCCAATTCCCGCTTCAGGGCGTCCCGCTTCAGGGCG
>PVBE011936607.1_pt1 | contig 11859 bp, 11 predicted proteins | sample 1631181 | NCBI WGS metagenome assembly PVBE01 (sample SAMN08397723, study PRJNA350692) | Marine metagenome, whole genome shotgun sequencing project. | isolation source: water | place: Pacific Ocean | collected 2012-04 | reverse complement strand
CGCGGGGCAAGCACGCCCACCTGATCGCCGCGCCCCTGAACATCCTGTTCGGCCGGACGGATCCTCGGGCCTCCATCGCCGCGCTCAAGATCGATCTGGACGAGATGGACGAGGACGACCAGCTCGGCGCCGCCACGGTCTTCGACCTGTCCTGGAAGCAGCTCCTGGACTCGTTCGCATGCACCGAGTGCGGCCGCTGCCAGGACATGTGCCCGGCCTACAACACCGGCAAGGACCTGTCGCCCAAGGCGCTCAACGTCGACATCCGCTACGAGCTGAGCCGCGTAGGCCCCCCGCGCCTGGCCGGCGAGACCGGCGAGGCCACGGAGTCGGTCGATCTCGCGGGTGGCTTGTTCACCGAGGACTTCCTGTGGGCCTGCACCACCTGTCGGGCCTGCGAATACGAGTGCCCCGTGGGCGTCGAGCACATCTCGACCCTCGTCGACATGCGCCGCAACCGCGTGATGATGGACGCCGAGTTCCCCCCGGAGCTCACCCAGACGTTCAACAACCTCGAGAACTCGGGCAACCCCTGGGGCATGAGCGACCGCATGGAGTGGGCCTCAGGCCTGGACGTACCCATCTGGGACGCCGCATCCATCGGCCGGGAGGACGGGGGCAAGCCCGAGTACCTGTACTGGGTCGGCTGCGCCGGCGCGTTCGACCGCACCGGCCAGCGGGTCGCCCAGTCGGTCGTCAAGCTGCTCAACGCCGCTGGCGTCGACTACGCGGTCCTCGGCCAGGCGGAGACCTGCACCGGGGACTCGGCCCGCCGGCTGGGCAACGAGTTCCTGTTCCAGATGCTCGCGGAGCAGAACGTGCAGACCCTCAACGAGGCAGGCGTCACCAAGGTGATCACCAACTGCCCCCACTGCTTCCAGGTCATCGGCAACGAGTACCCGGACTACGGCGGGCAGTTCGAGGTGGTCCACCACTCCCAGCTGCTGGCCACCCTGTCGGCGGAGGGCCGGCTGCCCGACAAGGCCGCCACGGGCTGGAAGGGCCGCAAGGTCACGTATCACGACAGCTGCTACCTGGGCCGGCACAACGACGTGTACGACGCCCCCCGCGACACCCTGACCAAGCAGGGCATCGAGCTGGTCGAGATGGACCGCACCCGGGAGCGCGGCTTCTGCTGCGGCGCCGGCGGCGGCCGGATGTGGATGGAGGAGCCCGTCGAGCAGCGGGTCAACATCAACCGCGCCGAAGAGGCGCTGGACACCAAGGCCGAGGTCATCGCCACCGCCTGCCCGTTCTGCTTCACGATGATGGACGATGGCGTGAAGCACCTGGAGTCCGGGGTGCAGGTCAAGGACATCGCAGAGATCCTGGCGGACGGGCTGTAGCCGGCCGCGCAGCCTCCGTCAGAACCGCACCTCCACCCGGTCCCCGCGGGCGTCCCTCGGCGGGGTGGGCAGGCGCTCCTTTTCGAACGGGCCCAGGGCCCGCAACGCGTTGAGCAGGTTGTCTGCGTCGCCCCGCGGCATGCGGATGTCCAGGCCGCGACCTCCGGCCATGGTCTGGATGTCCGTGGCCCCGACGCGGGTCGCCGCGGCGCGGATCTGCTCCTCCGTCAACCCCGCCGCGGTCACCCGGAAAGCGCGGGCGTCGGTGGTGGGCAGGCCGACCTGCGGGCCCGAGATGCGGGGCACTGCGACGCGGCCCGGGGGCAGCAGCGAGACCGCGGCGGCCGCCAGGATGACCAGCATGGCCACCGCGATGGCGTTGTAGGTCGCGCGCAGGCCGCCGGACGAGCCCTGCGCCGGAGGGGTCATGGGCCGGGTGAACGCCGACGCGCTCGCGTCGCCCGAAAAGAAGCGATCACGGCTGCGGTGACGGATGGTCTTCTGGACCGTCGCCAGGAAGTCCGGCGGCGCGGCGGCCGGATCGGACTTGGCCAAGCTGAACAGCGCCCCCGCCGTCGCGCTCAGGGAGTCGAGCTCGTCCTGGCAGCTCGGACAGGACGCCAGGTGCTCCTCCACCCGCTCGGTCTCCGGGGGCGTCGTCTCGCCATCGAGGTAGGCGGACAGCAGCGCCAGGATCTCCTCCGGGCAAGGCGTGGGCTGGCTCTCGACCGTCATGACGCGCCCCCGGCGCCATCGTCCCCACGAGGCGGGACGGGGTCGCGCAGCGCCATGCGCCCTCGATGAATCCGGGATTTTACGGTGCCCAAGGGTTGGCCGGTCACCTCTGCGATGTCTGCATAGGACAGCCCTTCGATATCACGGAGCACCACGAGCGCCCGAAGATCCGGGTCCAGGGCGTCGAGGCGGGCCTGCAGGCGCTCGGCCAGCCGGTGGGCGATGAGGAGCTCGTCCGGGCGGTCGGGCGACGAGATGCCCGTGGCGGCGGGCCCCCCCGCCACCGCGGTCGCGGCGGCCCAGTCGGCGTCGGTCAGCTCATCGACGGGGCGCGTGCGTCCGCCGCCCCGTCGCCGCAGGAACCGGATCCTGTTCTTGCAGTGGTTGACCGCCACCCGGTACAGCCAGGTGGACAGCCCCGACTCGCCGCGGAAGCCGTCGATACGGCGGAAGACGGTCACGAACACCTCCTGCGCGACGTCCCGGGCCTCCTCCCGATCGCCCAGCATCCGATAGACCACGGAGAACACCCGATCCTGGTGGAGCCTCACCAGCTCCGTGAACGCCGCCTCGTCGCGAGCGCGCAGCTGCCGGATGAATCGGCGTTCGTCGCGGTTTTTCGCCACCCAGTCCCCTCAGCCCATCTGCCCTACAGCCCTACAGCCCTACAGCCCTCGACCCGCCCAAGCCCACCACGACGGCTACGGATCCGTGCTCTCCTCTGTTGGACACTCACCAACGCGGTCAAGTTCCCAACCCGCCGGCGATCCTTACCCAATGTGTGGACGGCCTTGAGGGCCATGAGTATCCTCGGCCACCGTGAACCGCCCGTCATTGCTGGTAATTCTCTGTTTGTCGAACGCATGCGCGTCGCCGAGATATGCCGGAGAGACCCACTCGGTCAATCTGGACGATCCGGTCCGGTACCAGCTGTCCTACATCGACGTGGCGTTGGGGGCCGGCAAGGCGGAGGAGGTGCGCACCACCTACCGCAAGCGCCTGGACGGTGCGCCGGGCGATCCCCTCGCCCACGTCCTGTACGGCCGGACGCTCGCCGACGACAACGCGGCGTTCGAGCAATACAAGAAGGCCGTCGAGCTCGACGGCGACAGCTACTGGGCCCAGCTGTCTCTGGGCGAGGTCTACGGCCGAATGGACGCCCACGACCGGGCGGTGGAGGCGCTGGATCGGGCGGCCTCGCTCCGGCCGCGGTTCGCCTTCGCCCACGCCGCGCTCGGTGACGTGCACCGGCGCAAGGGTGATGACAAGGCCGCCCGCGCGGCCTACGAACAGGCCATCGACCTCGACCCCCACCATCTGGTCGCCCACCAGGGCCTGGGGGAGCTGCACCTCAAGGCGGGGGATGACGACAAGGCCCTCGCGCCGCTGGCGCTGGCCAGCCGCATGGACCCGGACGACGTCGACCTGCACCTCAAGGTCGCCCGCCTCCAGGAGCAGACGGGCGCCACCGCCGAGGCCCACGCCCACTTCCGGGCGGCGACGGAGGTGCGCGACGACGACCCCCAGGCATGGTACGGCCGGGCACGCACCGCCCGGGCCGCGGGCATGAAGGACGACGCCGTGAGCTCGCTGGAGAAGGTCCTCGCGCTGAAGAGCTACCACCACCTGGCGAGGCGGGACCTGGCCGATCTCCTGCGAGAGCGGCGGGAGTTCGCCCGGGCGCTGACCCTGTATCGGGACGCCGTGAAGGCGACCCCGGGAGACGTCGACGCCCACCGGGGCCTGGGGCTCGCAGCCGAGGGCGTGGGCGGCTGGCTCGAGGCGCTCGAAGCCTTCGCCCACACCCGGAAGCTGGCGCCCGAGGACGACGGAGCGGCCAAGGGGCTCGCCCGCGTCACGGCGTCGCTGGGTATGACCACGGCGCCCATCAGCGGGGCTTCCATCGAACAGGTGATCGACCGCACCCGCCTGCGGGCCATGGGCTGTATCGACAAGGTCCGCTCGTCGCGACCGGAGTTCACGGGTCGACTCGTCGCCACCGCGGTGGTGGACGTGACCGGCCACACCACGGACGTGCGCATGGACGAGGACACGATCCGCAGCCCCGAGCTGGAGGCCTGCGTGATCTGGACCCTTCGCACGGCCCAGTGGCCCAAGGGGCGAGCCGTAACGGCCCCCCTGGTGCTGGACCTGACGGCCCCGGCGGCGGGCGCCACGGAGAGCGGCGATGAGTGAGTTGCGGATCGGCTTCAGCGGGCTGCCGAGCAAACGGCAGCTCAAGAAGGCCGGCACCCTGGCGTTCGTCGAGGTCCAAGAGACCTTCCACCAGGGGGTGCGCCCCCAGACCCTGGCGAAGCGGCGGGAGGAGCTGCCGGACAGCCTGGGCCTGGTGATCCGCGCCCACCGGGACCTGACCTTTTCGCGCAAGGACGACCCGGCGGCAGGCCTGCTGCGCGACACCGAGACCGTCGAGCGCGCCTGGGCCTCTACGCTCACGAGCGCCCGGGCCGCCCGCGCAGCCGCCGTGCTCCTGCGCTCGCCCGCCGACCTGACACCGACCCAGCGCCACCGCGACGCCCTGAACGCCGCAGGCGCCCGGCTCGCGCAGGAGCTGCCTGGCACGTTCGCCATCTGGGAGCCCCGCGGACTGTGGGGGCCGGAGGAGCTGGTCGAGGTCGCGGGCGAGGCCGGGTTCATCCCCGCGTTCGACCCGCTGACCGACGAGCCGCCGGTAGATGAGGGCCCTGCCTTCTTCCGCTTGGCCGGTCCGGGCGGGCTGCGCGCCCGCTACGGCCAGGAGGACCTCATCGAGATCCTCGAGCTCGCCCTGGAGCGCGAGTCGACGTGGATCGGCTTCGACTACGAGGGCGGCATCGCGGACGCCTCCAAGCTTGCGGGGCTGCTCGTCGAGGATGAGTAAGCACAGCGCCGCAGTGGCGGCCGGTCACCCCGACACCGCCGGCGCCGCCGCGCAGGTGCTCGAGGCGGGCGGCGGCGCAATGGACGCAGCCATCGCCGCGGTCTGGGCCGCTTGCGTGGCCGAGCCGATCCTCACCGGACCGCTTGGGGCCGGCCTGCTCACCTATGCGCCGGCGGGTGGCGATCCCATCGTCCTCGACTTCTTCGCCCAGACCCCCGGGCTCGGGCTGTCCCCGCGGCCAGACCCCGCCGGGCTTGACTTCGTCGGTGTCGATGTGGACTTCGGCCCCGCCGTGCAGGTGTTCCACATCGGTCGCGGCTCGGCGGCGACCCCCGGGTGCGTGGCCGGCCTGTTCGCCGCCCACGCCCGGTGGGGGAAGCTGCCGATGGCGGACCTCGTCGCCCCGGCAGCCCGCCTGGCCCGCGAGGGGGTCGCCCTGTCGGCGCGCATGGCGCAGATGATGCGGTTCCTTCGGCCCATCCTCGTGCACACGCCCGGAGTGCGCGCGCTGTACGCCCCCGGCGGCGATCTGCTGGCCGCCGGCGAGCTGTTCCGCAACCCGGATCTGGCAGACACGTTCGAGCTCCTCGCGGCCAAGGGCCCCGGCGAGGTCCATGCCGGCGGCGAGGTCGGACGGCTCGCCGCGCAGGCGTTCGGTGCGCCGAACGGACTGCTCACCGAGGCGGACCTGGTCGCCTACCTGCCGACGATCCGAACGCCGCTCGTGGTCGGGTACCGCGGCTGCCAGGCCATCCTGCCTCCGCCGCCGACCGCCGGCGGGCCGCTGGTGGCCCACTCCCTGTCCGAGCTGTCCACCCAGCCCAGCGACGGGGGCTAGCCGGCGCTCGTCGCGGCAATGCGTGCCACGAATCGCGCCCGCGCCGACGTCCTGGGTCAGATGAACCACCTCGGCAGCACCACGCACATCAGCGTGGTCGACTCCGACGGCGACGCGGTCGGCGTGACCACGAGCAACGGAGAGTCCTGCGGCCACCTGGTGCCGGGCACGGGCATCGCCATGAACAACTTCCTGGGCGAAGAGGACATCAACCCCAGGGGGTTCCACGCCCAGAGGCCGGGCGAGCACATGCTCACGATGATGTGCCCCACCATCCTGCGCCACCCGGCGGGGGATGGCCGGGTCGCCGTGCTGGGCAGCGGCGGCAGCAACCGCATCCGCTCGGCGATCCTCCGGGTCCTGTCGGCGCTGGCCGACGACCCGTCCCTGCCACTCATCGACGCCGTCAACCTGCCGCGGGTGCACGTGGAGGGCGACGTGGTCAACGTCGAGACCGCCGACCTGCCCGCGGATCTCCTGGCGTCGCTGGACGCAGAGTTCGGCACCGTCGTGAGGTTCCCCGAGCCCAACATGTTCTTCGGCGGAGTCCACTGCGTGCGCACGGGCCCCGACGGAGTCGAGGGTGCGGGCGACCACCGGCGGGGCGGCGTGTTCCAGATCGTGGGGGATGGCGGGGTGGGACCGGCTTGAGGCCGCGTTGCGAGATTCTGATAGGGTGCCCGTCGATGCGAGCGCTCCTCCCCACGCTGATCCTGGTGCTGGCCGCCTGTGGCGGACCTGAGCGCGGGACCGGCAACGGCGGCGGCGGCGACGGCGCGGGTCAGGATCCACCCCCGGCCGGCGACGACGGCGACGTCGGCGACGCCGACGGCGGCGACGCCGACGCTGACGGCGGCGGGCAGGACGACGGCGACGACGGGCCCGCCGACGGCGGCGACGGCGATCCGGACGGCACGCCCGACGCGAACCCGGACCCAGAGGGAGAGCCCGACCCCGACGGCGACCCCGACCCCGAGGTCGATCCCGACCCCGAGGTCGATCCCGACCCCGAGGAGGCGCCCGAGCCGGAGCCCGAGCCCGAGCCCAACCCGGCGCCCGAGCCGGAGCTGACCGCCTGCGGCTGGCTGAAGGCCGATCACGGCGACATCGAGGCCACCGGCCGCCGCGAGGGAGACGTCATCTCCAACGTCCACTACGTCGACCAGTGCGACGAGGACATGGAGATGTACGACTTCAACGGCGAGTACCACATCCTGTACATGACCGCCGCGTGGTGAACCCGCTGTAAGCGGGAAGCCGTGAGCTTCCCAGGCGAGATGGAGAGCTTCCGAGAGAGTCACGGTTGGGGGTTTTCGTACCTCGTGGCCTTGGTGGAGAGCGAGAGCGGAACCACCCCCACCGCCCGCGACGCGCAGCGGTGGGCGGACAGCGTGGACGTCGAGTTCCCGGTCCTCGCCGACAAGGCGCAGGCGCTGTCCCGGGTGACCGGCTACGCGGGCCCGATCCCCTACCGCTGCGCGCTGACCCCCGACATGGTCATGCTCAAGTGCTACCAGGGCGAGCCACGCGGCGAGGACCCAGCGATCCAGGCGATCCTGGAGCATCAGGCCCTCGCTGGCGGCGACCCGCAGTAAGCTCGGCCGGAGCTCCGGCCAACAAACGCACCAACCCAGACCTACGCCCCTCCACCTCCTGGTTCTTCTGAGCGGTTTTGCCGGCCTCGGCTGGGAGGTGCTGTGGCAGCACCACGCCGGGCTCGCTGTCGGCGTCTCCGCCCATGGGGCGGCGATCACGCTGGCGTGCACGATGCTCGGGCTGGCCGTCGGGGCGTCGGTGGGGGGGCGGCTGCTGGCGCGCCGGCCGCCGGATCGGCCCATCCGGGTCTACGGCCTGCTCGAGGCGGTGATCGGCGTGTCCGGTCTGCTGCTGCCCGTGGGCTTCGATCTCCTCGCGCGGGCCGACGGGTGGGCCTGGAGGGTGTCTCCGGTGCTCGCGCCGGTGGTTCAGGCGCTCGGGATCATCGTGCTCTTGGGCATACCCACGGTCGCCATGGGAGCGACCGTCCCGCTGTTCGCCGTGATCGCCCGCCGAAGGGACACCAGCATCGGCCGGCTGTATGGGCTGAACACGGCGGGCGCTGCCGTGGGTGTGCTCGCCAGCGCTTTCATCCTGCTGCCCGAGTTCGGGGTGGCGCTCACGGGGGCGTTCATGGCCTCGGTGGATCTGGCCGTGGCAGCGGGCGCCTGGCTGATCGGGGGGGAGCCTGCGTCGGCGAACGTCGCGTCGGCGAACGTCACGTCGGACGCCGATGCCGCGGCGGCGGCGCCCGACGCCATCGACGGGTCCGCCGGCCCGACGCCGGTGTTCGCGCTGAAGGCGGCCCTGGCCGCCGCCGCCGTCACCGGCGGGGCGACCTTCGTGCTCGAGGTGGCCTGGTTCCGGGCCCTGAGGGCGGCGTTCCAGAGCACCACCGACAGCTTCGCGCTCATGCTGTTTGCGGTGCTCGGGCCGCTGGCCCTGGGGGCCCGCATCGCCGTCCGGCTGCCTGCGCGCAGGGCGGTGGTGGGCACTGCGGCGGGGGTGGCCGGCGTGCTCGTGCTGATCGCCACGCCTATCATCGAGCGGGCCGATCTGCTCGCCCCCAACTACGCCGACTGGTGGATGAGCCTGGCCATTCGGCTCGGGGTCGCCCTCGCCTTGATGGGGCCCGCCGTGGTGGCGATCGGCGTCGTGTTCCCCTGGCTGATGGAGCGCCGCCCCAACCCCGGTGACGCGGGCCGCCTGTACGCCGCCAACACCCTGTCCGCGGTCGCGGGATCCCTGGTCGCGGGCTGGATCCTGCTGCCGATCCTGGGCTTCGCCGCCACCGCGTGGCTCGCCGGCGTGGCCCTCGCCGCCCTCGGTGTCGCCTTGTCCGGACCGGGCCGCGCCCGCACGCTCACCGTCGCGGTGGCGGTGGCGGCCCTGCTCGGCGCCGTCGCCTTCGAGACCGGCCTCGGCCGCATCCGCGTGCTCGCCCCCCACGTCGGCCAGGCCTACACGGTGGTGTCCAGCCGTGAGGGCCCCGACGCCTCGGTGGTCGTCATCGAGCTGCACAGCGGCGATCGCGAGCTGCTCATCGACGGCTTCCAGGCCTCCGGCGAGGCGCGCACGGGCCACTACATGGCCTGGATGGGCCGGCTGCCGATGCTCCTGCGCGGCCCCGCCGAGCGCGCGATGGTCATCTGCTTCGGCACCGGTCAGACGGCCAACGCCCTGCGCCGGGAGGTGCCGGACAACCTCGACATCGTCGAGCTGTCCGGCGCGGTCATCGCCTCCGCGGGGGAGTTCGCGTCCAACGAGGGGGTCCTCGACGACGAGCGGGTCCGCACGGTGGTCATGGACGGGCGCGCCTGGCTGCGCCGCACCACCGATCGGTACGACGTGGTGACCCTGGAGCCGATGGCCCCGTACTTCGCGGGCACCAACTCGCTGTACAGCCGGGAGTTCTACGCCTTGGTCGCGGGCCGCCTGGCCCCGGGCGGCGTGGTCGCCCAGTGGCTCCCCCTGCACCTGGTCAGCCCCCGCGATGCGGCCTCCATCGCCGCCACGTTCGTGGACGCGCTCCCCGACAGCCACCTCTGGCTCGATCCCGTGGACGGCACCGGCATCCTCGTCGGCCGCAGCGCATCGGACTCCGCCGCCCCCGGGCCCGGTCCGCCCGCCCTGCCGGGGCTGTCGGCGACCTCGCAGGGCCGGGACCTGACGCCGGCCGCCGTGCGGGCCGGCTTCGCCCTGGATCCGCCAGGGCTCGTGCGTTTCGCCTCGCTGGGAGAGATCGTCACCGACGACAACCAGCAGCTGTCGTACGGCAACGGGCGACGGGAAAAGGGCGCCCTGTTCGGCTCCAACACCGACCTGCACCGGTTCAACCTCGAGATGATCCGTCGCGCGGCGACCGATACGCTGCGCTGATGTCTAGTCAGCCTTCGGTCGCTCACAAGCCGACCCACCGGCCGTGGCCGAACCGGCCACCCTCGCCGAGCAGCTCGCCGTGGTCGGAGGTCAGCAGCACCACCCCGGTGTCGAGGAACCCGATCCGGTCGAGCTCATCGCACAGCCGCCCCAGCGCCCGGTCGGTGGCCCACGCCTCCTGCAGGTAGCGGCCTCGGGGGGAGCTGTCTGCGACCGGAGCGCCCCGCCGGCGGCGAAGGCCGTGAGGTTGGGCATCAGCGGCGCCCCGGAGTCGTCCAAGGCATCGACCACGCCGATCAGAAGGGCCGTCACGACGGCGCTGTCGAAGCCCTGGGTGGACAGGTGGACGCTGCGCGAGAGAGCACCCATGCGGCGACCGCTCCCGGCAAGAGCGCCACGCCTGCGTCGGCCAGTCGTCTCAACGCGGTCCCCGACATGCCCTCTCCGTGCCCGCCGGGAGTCTACTTCCGGTTCGGCGACGGCGCGTGATACGTCCGACACGGATGAACGCCGCCCGCCTGCTCGAGCTCCTCGAAGCGACCGCCACGCTCCCGACGGCGCCCTTCCACGAGGGCCGCGTGATCGCCCACGCCAAGGGGTGGGCGGCCGACGAGGGGTTGACCACGCGGCGCGACAGCTACGGCAACATCGCCATCGACTCCGTGGCCGGCGAGGCGCCGGTGGTGGTGTTCGCCGCCCACATGGATCATCCCGGGTTCGAGATCAGCGACGTGTCCGGCGCGCTGACCGAGGCGAAGTGGATGGGCGGCGTGGAGCCGGACTACTTCCCGGGGGCCAAGGTGAAGGTGTTCTCGGACCCGCCCACTACCGGGGTGTGCGTGAAGACCGAGCTGCAGGCCGAGCGCCGCCGGGTCGACAAGATGTTCCTCGACCTCGAAGGCGAGGTGAAGGTTGGCGACTCCGGCAGCTGGAACGTGCCTGAGTGGCACCTGGACGGGGCCCTGGTGCACACCCGAGCGGCCGACGATCTCGCCGGCTGCGCCGCCGTGCTCGGCGCGGTGACCGTGCTGGCGGCCGAGGGGATCCCGACCTGCGGCCTGCTGACCCGGGCCGAGGAGGTGGGGTTCGTCGGGGCGCTGGGCGCCATGCGTGCGGACACCGTGCCCGCCGGCACGCCCATCCTCGCCATCGAGGCGAGCAAGGCCGTGGGGCGCGTGCGGCAGGGGGACGGCCCCGTGGTGCGCATCGGCGACAAGAGCGGAGTCTTCGACGCTGGGCTCTGCAGGTTCCTGGGCGACGTGGCCGAGTCCATCCGCGACCGCCACGCGGACTTCCAGTGGCAGCGGGCCTTGATGGATGGCGGCACCTGCGAGGCCACGCCCTACTCGCTTTTCGGCCGTCCCAGCGCAGGCATCGCGCTGCCGCTGGACAACTACCACAACCGCTCGGATGACGGTCGCCGGCTCGCCGCCGAGACCATCCACGTCGGAGACTTCTTCGGTTGCGTCGTGCTGATGGTGGAGGCGGCCCGCCAGCTCGCCGATCCCGACGCCGCCGGCCCCGGCAAGTCGCTAAGCGCCTACCGCCGGTCTCTGGTGAGCAACGCTCGGGAAGGTCTGGAGCGCCTCGAGGGCGACGCGCTCACGAGCTGAGTTCGCGCCGCCGCCAGGCCGCTACTTGTTCCGATCCCGCTCATCGAGGGTCGCCGCCGCAATCCGCACCGCCTTGGTCACGCGCTCGAACACGGCGTCGTCGGCTTGGGCTCGCTGCGTGAGCGCCGCCAGCTGACCGGCGTGCGCTGAAGCCTGCCTCACCGCCGCCTCGCGGGCCCCCTCGGCCGCCGCGGCGGTGGCCGCCGCCTCGGCGACGCTGGCCGCGGCCCGCTCGGCCACCGCGGCGTTCTCCTCGATGCGCCGGTCGAGCCGGACCACGTCCTGCTCGAGGGCGGCGGCGCGGACCCGCTCGGCTTCGAGGCTCTCGAGCAGCTCCGAGGCGCGGGCGCGTTCGACCGCCGCCTCATCCTTGGCGCTCCGCAGCTCCACCGCCATCTCCTCGACCTGCGCGCTCGCCGCCTCTGCCTGCTCCTTGGCGGCGCGGGCGGCCTGGCCGGCGGCCTCGAGGGCCGCCTCCATCTGAGCGTTGTGGGCCGCGGCCGCGGGGGGCGGGGGTGCGGACGCCGGCGG
>PVBE011062418.1_pt1 | contig 11859 bp, 9 predicted proteins | sample 1631181 | NCBI WGS metagenome assembly PVBE01 (sample SAMN08397723, study PRJNA350692) | Marine metagenome, whole genome shotgun sequencing project. | isolation source: water | place: Pacific Ocean | collected 2012-04 | reverse complement strand
GATACCGACACAGACACAGACACAGACACAGATACCGACACAGATACCGACACGGATACCGACACAGATACCGACACAGATACCGACACGGATACCGGTGACGATACAGGTACCCCAGCCGTGGACTCTGATGGTGATGGCTTCACTGCGGCGGATGGCGACTGCGATGACGAAGACTCCACGACCTACCCAGGTGCGGATGAAGCCTGCGATTTGGTCGATAATGACTGTGACGGGGAGGTCGATGAGGACCCCGTCGATGGCACGGTCTCGTACATGGATCGGGATGCGGATGGCTATGGCGACCCGCGCTTTTCCGAGATGGGCTGCACCGCACCCTCTGGCTATGTGACCATCGGCGGCGACTGCAATGACACGGACGCGACTGTCTGGCCGGATGCTCCCGAGCGGTGCGATGGCCTGGACAATGACTGCGATGAAGAGGTGGACGAAGAGGTCCTGAGTACCTGGTACCGGGACCTGGATGGTGATGGCTACGGGGATGCGGCGGATGCGGTGGAGACCTGCACCCCGGCCGCTGGCTATGCGGGCAACGGCGACGACTGTGATGACGGGGACGCCACTGTGCATCCCGGTGCGGTCGAGATCTGCGATGAGGCCGACCAGGACTGCGACGGGGAGATCGACGAGGATGCCGTCGACATGTCCACCTGGTACCCGGATGAAGACGGTGACGGACACGGCGATCCGGGCGCACCGGTTGAGACCTGCGGGGGTGCTGAGGGCATGGTCGCAGAAGGGGATGACTGCGACGATGATGTGGGCTCGACCCACCCAGGGGCCACAGAGACCTGCAATGGCGTGGACGATGACTGCAATGGTGAGGTGGATGAAGGCGCCTCGGATGCACCCACCTGGTACGCGGATCTGGACGGAGACGGGTACGGCGATGCGGCCGTGAGCACGGTTCTGTGCGATGTACCCGAGGACTATGTCTCAGTAATGGGCGACTGCGACGATGGGGACGAGACGGTGTACCTGGATGCCGAAGAGGTCTGCGATGACCTGGACAACGACTGCGACGGCGACATCGACGAGGGCTTGATCTACACGCAGTACCAGGATCTCGATGGGGATGGGTATGGCGATGAGGACGTTGCGGTCGAGGACTGCGATCCCCTGGCTGGCTACGCGGAGGTGGCCGGGGACTGCGACGACTTCGACGAGACCACCTACCCGGATGCCGAAGAGAGCTGCGATGAAGTGGACAACGACTGCGACGGGTACATCGATGAGGATCTGGCCTTCACCCAGTACCAGGATCTGGACGGGGACGGGTACGGCGATGAGGACGTTGCGGTCGAGGATTGTGAGCCCCTGGCTGGCTACGTGGAGGTGGCCGATGACTGCGATGATGACGACGGGGATCGCTACCGGTGTGTGTCATGCCAGGAGATCATCGCTGTGGGCTGGGATGAGGGCGATGGCGCCTACATCATCGATCCCTCCCGCGGCGGATCGGAGGTGGAGGTCTGGTGCGACATGAGCACCGACGATGGTGGATGGACCCTTCTCATGAAGCAGGCCGAGAACAGCGGCTATGGCTCTGTGCTCTCCTCGGATGTCTGGACCGGCTGGCACACCTCAGGCGTGGTGCTCAATGAGGATGATGCCACCCTGGGTGATGGAAACATGGTGAACCTTGCCTACAGCGAGCTGAGCGTGGCTGAGCTTCGGCTGACGGCATCTGAGACCTGGACAGATATCTCATCGGGTGGCTGGCACATCGATGTCGACTACGGCCATCCAGGCAGCCGTGCCACCGCGTTCTGGGCGTTTAGCGATGCGCGTGGGGGTCATGTGCCCTTGCTCGGCAGCTCGGAGACCACGCCCTGGAGTCCGGGCTCATTCACCGATCACACATGGACCACGGTCACCGAAGGCCACGGGCTGTGCTGGCGAAGCGGTCCCTACTTCAACTCCACGAACTTCGACCCGGGGTACGGGTATACCGAAGGCGGGATCAAGTGGGGCTGGTACTTCAACAATGAGTGTTCTGAGACCACCACAGATACCGCTGAGGGCCTGGGCTGCTGCGGCAGCTCCTCCTGGTACCGAGAGAGTCCGTGGACCCTGTACCTATGGGGCCGCTAGTCGCCGCCGTAGGTCGTCCAGAGCTCGACCTCTTCTTCGAACTCCGGCACCTGTAGATCATTGAGGGCCTCATCGAGGTGCTGGACGTTGCTGTCCAGGGCCTCGGTGTTCTCGGAGCTGCGGTCGTAGTCATTGTTGGGACTCATGGGGCCTCCGGGGAGATGTGACCACCATAGCGTTGATCGGATGCCAAGCTCTAAAACATTATGATTTCAGTAAGTTAAGCAGTAAATCGATGTCAATTCTTGCTTGATCAGATGTCAATTTTGTAAACCCCGCGGGCCGTGCCGCCACAGGCTGGCCCATCGCGTTACCGGGCGCCTCCAGGAGGCTCTCCGTGGCTGTTTCAACCATCTCTCAGGTCCTCACCGAACTCGTGACCGCAGCGGCGGATGCAGCGGGTCATGCGGGTGTGATCGAAGACATTGAGCCTGCGGTCACCACGAACAATCCCAAGTTCGGGGACTACCAGTCCAACCACGCATTTCGTCTGGGTAAGGCGCTTCGGACCAACCCACGCGCGGTGGCCGAGGCGGTGCAGGCCCAGCTTCCTGAACATCCAGCAGTGGTGGGCACCACGGTGGCGGGCCCGGGCTTTATCAACTTTACGCTGAGCGATACCTGGCTTGCGGCCCACCTGACGGAGCAGGCCGAGGACCCGCACATCGGCATCGTCCAGGCTGGTGCCGGGAAGACGGTAGTGATCGACTACAGCTCTCCAAATGTGGCCAAGCGGATGCACGTTGGACACATGCGCTCGACGCTCATTGGGAATGCGCTGGACCGCATGCACAAGGCCGCGGGCTGGACGGTGGTGGCGGACAATCACCTTGGCGATTGGGGCACCCAATTTGGAAAGCTCATCATCGCCTGGCGCCGCTGGCTGGATGAGGCGGGATTTGAGGCTGATCCGATCGGTGAGCTCGAGCGGCTGTATGTGAAGTTTGGCACTGAGGAGACCGAGGACCTTCTTGCTGAAGCCCGCGCTGAGACAGCCAAGCTTCAAGGTGGGGACGCGGACAACCTGGCACTCTGGAAGCGATTTATCTCAGTCTCCATGGCGGAATTCGACAAGGTCTATGACCGCCTCGGCGTGACCTTTGATGAGACCCTGGGTGAGAGCTTCTACAACCCGGTGCTTCCAGGTGTGGTCGAGGCGCTGCGCGAGCGGGACATCGCGACCGAGAGCCAGGGTGCCATCGTGGTTCGCTTCGATGAGGATGCGCCTGGCATGCTCAAGGACTCGGTGCTCGTCATCCGCAAGCAGGACGGTGCGTTTCTCTACGGCACCACGGATCTGGCCACCCTGGCTCATCGACGGAAGACCTGGTCTCCTGAGCGCGTGCTCTATGTCACCGACATGCGCCAGCAGCTACACTTCCAGCAGGTGTTCTCCGCATGGACCCAGTGGCAGCCGGATAGCGAGATGGACCTCGTCCACACCTGGTTCGGCATGCTGGTGCTTCCCGAGGGCGCGATGTCGACCCGGAAGGGCAATGTCATCCGGCTGGCCGATCTTGTAGATGAGGCTGTCGCTCGTGCCCGCGCCGTGGTGGATGAGAAGTCTCCGGATCTCTCCGAGGATGCCCGAGCCCACGTCGCTGAGACGGTGGGCGCTGCAGCCATTCGGTACGCAGACCTCAGTCAGAATCCCCAGTCCAATGTGACCTTCACCTGGGACAAGATGCTCTCTATGGAGGGCAACACTGCACCCTACCTCCTCTACAGCTACGCCCGCTGCCGGAGCATCCAGAGAAAGGGGGAGGTTGCCGCGGGCACGGTGGAAGGCATAGTGATCGACGAACCCCACTCCCGGGCACTCGCCATCCACCTGGCGAGGCTGCCGGAGGCCCTGGCCACCAGCCTGGGTGCATACCGGCCAAACCTGCTGTGCGATTACCTCTTTGAGGCAGCCAATCTCTTCAATCGCTTCTATCGGGAGGTCAGCGTCCTGGGCGCGGACACCGCTGGGCAGCGAGAGGGTCGTCTTGCCCTGGTAGAGGCCTCCGCGCGTGTGCTCGGCCGCGGCTTCGACATCCTGGGGATCCGGCCGCTGGAGAGAATGTAGTCAGGATGGCTCTCGCCTCGCGTGTGCTACGCCTCGCGTGTGCTACGCTCGGGCTCCCCCCCTTGCGCCTCCTGCCCCATGTCGGATCCGACACCTGAAAGACTCGCTGATGGTACGCCTGCCCGTCTGGGCCGGTACCGCCTCGTCCGCCCGATCTCGACGGGCGGGATGGCTCGTGTGTTCGAGGGACGGAGGGAGAGCCTGGCCGGTGTGCAGCCGCGGGTGGCCATCAAGGTCATCCTCCCAGACTTTGCGGAGAATCAGCCCTTCCAGGAGCTATTCGCCCACGAGGCCCGCATCGGCTCCTTGCTGCAGCATCAGAATCTGGTCCAGATCCAGGACTTCGACTGTGAGGATGGCCGCTACTACCTGGTGATGGAGTACGTCGAGGGGATCACCCTGCGGCGGGTCCTGAGCCTGTGTCGTCGCCACGGCATCCCGCTGGGCCTCGATCTCATCGCGGAGATGGGACGGCAGGTCTGTGATGGACTTGCCCATGCCCATGCTGCGGTGTCGGAGGAGGGCAGCCCGCTCAACCTGGTGCACCGAGACATCAAGCCCTCCAACCTGATGATCAATCCCCAGGGGGTGGTCAAGCTCCTGGACTTCGGCATCTCCAAGGCCCTCATTCGGCGGGAGCGCCAGGGCCAGGTTCGGGGCACCTGGGGCTATATGGCACCAGAGCAGGCGGACGGAGAGGCGGTGGGGCCGGCAGCAGACCTCTTCGGTCTGGCTGCGGTGCTCTACGAGCTTGCCGCGGCCGCCCCGCTCTTCCCCGAGAAGGATCCCGAGACGGTCCGCGCCCTCCTTGCGGGGGATGAGGCGGCTCGTCGCGCGGCCCGGCTGGGTCGGGACTTCCGTGGTCTGGGCAGTGTGCTGGTCCGTGCCATGCAGCGGGACCCTATTGCTCGGTTTTCGGATGCTGGTGCCCTGGGACGCGCGCTTAGCGGGCTCATCTCCGACCCGGTCACCGCCCGAGAGCAGCTGATCCGGATTCAGGAGCGCCTGGCTGCGCTCAATCGACCCGATGCGCCAGAGCGTGCAGTTGTCCCCAGTGCCGGACCGAGCAGCGACCAGACTGTGCAGCCATCCGGACCCGGCTTGCCCGTGGTCGTCGGAGATGCTCAGGGGCCCTCCAGGAAGATCGACGAACATGGAGGTGGGCGCCTTGTCGACATTGATCTCCGCCGAGTGAGTGGGCCGCTCCTGGCGCTCCTCGCCATCGCCATCGTGCTGTTCACCGCCAGTCGCTTGTGGGCGGAGCGTCAGGGCGTGCAGTTCTCCACCACTCTTGCGGAGCCCCAGCCTGTTCAGGTGGAGCCTCCTGCTCAGCCTGCTCAGCCTGCTCAGCCTGCTCAGCCCGCTCAGCCCGCTCAGCCTGCACCCCCATCTCCGCCGCTGGCCCCTGTCCAGGCGGCCCCGGCGCCTCCGGTCACGGCCCAGACTCCATCGGGCGTGGGGCTCCTGACGGTCAGCTCGCTTCCGCGCTCCAAGGTCTTCCTGGACGGCGTCTTCGTGCGGTTCACGCCCTTGTACCGATCCGAGCTACCTGCCGGCACCCACACGGTGGAGCTGAGGACCGAGCAGGGAGACGTTCACCGCTTCACGGTGGACGTGCAGGAGGGCCAGGTGGTCAGCCGGGTGTGGTCCTTCGATCAGGGGGCCTGGGTCGGCGGCTGAGGTGGCGGGAGCTGATCCATGAATCCCTGCACACAGCGCAGGAGCCCATCTCGGCACTTGCGGAACTTCCAACGCCAGCCGCCGATTGGGTCCTGGACCTGCATCATTCCACCAAAGGTACCCAGCATCAGCGCCTTGTCTGCCAGCTCCGGATGACGCTCGCGGAGCTGGATCGTGTGGTTGAGCTCCATCACCAGGATGTGGTCTGCCCACTCCACCAGGTCATCGTCGATACCCTGAGAGCGATGGGAGGAGATGTCGATGCCAATCTCGGACATGGCCCGCACCGCGAGGGGGTCGGCGGGGCGGTTGATGATTCCCAGCACACCACCAGAGCGCACCTCCATGGGCCAGCCGCGCTCCAGCGCGTAGGTCTTCGCCATTCCCTCAGCCATGGGGGATCGGCAGATGTTGCCGGTGCAGACGAACAGTAAGTGGCGGTGGGGTCGTGCCATCACTTGTGGGACGTATCATCCCTGCCACGACCTAACCTGGCGGGATAGAGGTCCATCTCCCCGAGAACAGGAGTTGACATGGGAAACCCCGTCGCGGTCTTCGATACCACCAGTGGCACCTTCAAGGCAGAGATCTTTGCCGACAAGATGCCGGTTACCGCCCAGAATTTCATCGACCTTGCCAATGATGGTTTCTACAACGGCCTACACTTCCACCGGGTCATTCCGAACTTCATGATTCAGTTCGGCTGCCCCCACAGTGCGGATCCGGCCAGCCCCCGCTGCGGTACGGGCGGCCCGCCACATGGCACGATTGAGGATGAGCACCCTCAAGATCACAAGCTCTCCAACCACCCAGGCACCCTGTCCATGGCGAATACGGGCCAGCCCAACAGCGGCGGGTCCCAGTTCTTCATCAACACGGTCCACAATGACTTCCTGGACTGGTTCAACCCAGGCACACCTTCCAAGCACCCGGTCTTTGGCCAGATCACGGAGGGCATGGACATCGTGACGGCCATCGGCACCACGCAGACTGGCTCTCGTGACAACCCTATCGAGCCCATCCAGGTGCGCAGCGTCACCATCGAGGTCTGAGCATGTCCAAGAAGGGATCATCCATCGATGTCGATGCCCTGGTGGACCGGGTGGCTGCCCGGGTCCGTCAGGAGCTTCAGATGGGTGTGGTCCCTCCGGTCGATGCGGTTCGAGGCACCTGGAATGACCAGACGCGCCTGAAGTCGCTGCTGGATCTAGGTGCCTGCCGAGTGGGCACGGACGGGACCATTCCGGAGAGCCCGGGGGAGATCGCTCGCCTCATCGACCACACGCTGCTCAAGCCCACGGCGACGCGGGCCCAGATCGTGAAGGTCTGCGAGGAGGCGCGCCAGCACAGCTTCGCCAGCGTGTGTGTGAACTCAAACTGGATCGGGCTGGCAGCCCGCATTCTCGAGGGCAGTCGGGCGATGCCCATCTGTGTGGTGGGGTTCCCGCTGGGTGCCATGAGTACTCGGGCCAAGGCGCTCGAGACCCGGGAGGCCATCTCAGATGGTGCCCAGGAGATCGACATGGTGATCGATATTGGGGCCCTCAAGGGTGGCGAGCACAGTCGGGTCTTTGACGACATTCGCGCCGTGGTGGTCGCTGCGCAGGGTCGGCCGGTCAAGGTCATCCTGGAGACCGCCATGCTGACCCGAGAGGAGAAGATCGTTGGCTGCACCCTCTCCAAGGCGGCGGGTGCTGCCTTTGTGAAGACCTCCACCGGATTCGGTGGTGGAGGGGCGACGGCGGAAGACGTAGCGCTGATGCGCGCCGTCGTCGGACCCGAGATTGGGGTCAAGGCCTCTGGTGGGGTCCGCAGTGCGGAGGATGTCCAGAAGATGGTCGCGGCGGGTGCTACCCGTGTGGGTGCCAGCGCGAGTGTGGCCATTGTCACCGGTGGAGCGGGCAAGGGGGCATACTAGTCCCAGCCCGGAGCAGGCGTGATCGGCAACATCCTCGAGACCAAGCGTGATGGCGGTGAGCTGAGCGCTGACCAGATCCTCTCGATGGTGAATGGGGTCGTAGACGGCAGCGTGACTCGGGCCCAGGCTGCAGCCTTTCTGGCCTTTGTCCATCAGCAGGGCATGAGCGTCGAGGAGACGGTAGCGCTCACTGCGGCCATGGCGGACTCCGGTGAACGCATGTCCTGGGATGGGCTTGCAGGGCCATTCGTGGACAAGCACTCTACGGGCGGGGTCGGAGACAAGGTCTCGTTGGTGCTTGCCCCGCTCTGGGCGGAGCTGGGGAGCATGGTGCCCATGATCAGCGGTCGCGGTCTGGGCCACACGGGCGGCACGCTGGCCAAGATGGAGTCCATTCCTGGCTTCCGCACCGACCTGGATGCCGGCGAGCTCCGGCGGTGCCTCAAGGAGGCAGGCTGCTTCATCAGCGGGCAGACGTCTTCCCTGGCACCTGCGGATCGCATTCTCTATGCGCTGCGCAACGAGACCAGCACCGTCCCATCCGTCCCGCTCATCACCGCGAGCATTCTCTCCAAGAAGCTGGCGGAGGGAATTGATGAGCTGGTGCTGGACGTGAAGTGGGGCCGTGGTGCCTTCATGAAGACCCATGAGGAGGCAAGTCAGCTCGCACAGATGCTGGGACGTGTCGGCAACGGAGCGGGTGTCCTGACCCGATGTGTACTGACCGACATGAACCAGCCACTCGGCCGGGCGGTGGGCAACGGACTGGAGGTGCAGGAGGCCATCGATTGTCTGAAGGGGGAGGGACCCGCAGACCTTGCCACTTTGGTATGCGATCTGATCGGAGACCCTCGTGCCCGGGATGTCCTCGAGAGCGGTGCGGCGCTCCCTCGGTTCTTCCAGATGGTGCGGGCCCAGGGCGGGGATCCGGATGCGCCGCTTCAGGGCGGTGGCTGTGAGGAGGCGGTCCTCGTGGCGCCTTGCAGCGGTACGGTGACGGCTTGTGATGCGCTTGGGATCGGTCGTGCCGCCTTCCAGCTGGGGGCGGGCAGGACGCGCGCGGATGCTCCGGTGCACCACGGGGTGGGAATCCTGGTCCACAAGAAGGTCGGTGAGCCGGTCGATGCCGGCGAGCCGCTCGCTACTCTTGTGCACGCGGGTGCCGGACTGGACGCGGCTCAGGTCGAGGCGGCCCGAGCCTTTGATATCGGGGATTGAGTGGCTGTGCGCAGGTCGACGCTGAGGGCTGCGCTGATCGTAGTGGTCCTCTTCTTCTGGGTGATGGAAGCTCTGCCTCTGCCCATGCTCAGCCGGCGACACATGAAGCGGGACATGGCCAAGGAAGAGGTGCAGCACTGGGTGGAGATACTCGGAGATCTCGGCATCGAGACCACGTCTGCGGAGGTGGTGAACCGCACCATTGCCCTCAGCAAGCGGAGCCTGGATGTGCGGCGAGAGATCATCCGGCCTTTTCGCAAGGTGGAGCGCGTGTTCGGTATGGGACAGGCCTGGGGGTTGTTCACCTACGCAGATCCCTACCCGGGTCGGCTGGTGATCGAGGGCAGCAACGGCGGCAATGCGTGGTTCCCGCTGTACAGGGATCCGGTCACGGATGGCAGTCGCCTGGCCCGAACCGTCCGACACCGACGGGTGCGCGGGCTGTGGGATGACTCTGGGGACAGACCCAGTCCCGGGAAGCTGTACAACCGCTTCGTGACCTGGCTGGCCAAGCGGACCTTTGAGGACCATCCAGACCTCGAGGAGTTCCGCGTACGTCTCGACCTTGTGACGGTCCGTACACCGAACCAGCCGCGCACGAGGCGACCCGACAAGCCCCGCCACATACGCGAGCGCCGCCGCGGGGGTGGGAAGTGAGCCGCTGGCGCGCATGGGAGCGAATCTGGGATGCTCGCGAGACACCCCATGTGCTCGCTGCGGTGCGCATCCTGGTGGCGGCCGTGGTGCTCTATGATCTGCTCAGCGTGGTGCAGCTCGACCTGGTCACGGCCTTGTTTGGGCCGCTGCAGGATGGGGGAATCGGCAACCCGATGGGGCGCAAGAGTGTGCCGTGGATCTACCAGTGGTTTGCCCCGGAAGCTGGCACAGCGGTGGCGGCTACCTGGGTGGCGATTCTCGCAGCTGGCCTGCTCCTGGTCGGAGCCGGGACCCGCATCGCGGCTGTGGTCCTGGTCCTGGTCTGGGCGCAGCTCGCACAGGTCCTGCCGCCATCGGATCGCGGCATCGATATGCTCTTGCGCAACGCAGTGGTGGTGCTGGCCATGTCTGGCTGCGGCAAGGTCTGGTCTATCGATGCACGGCTCCGTTCTGGGCGCTTTAGTGGGGACGGCGAGCTCGTTAAGGCCTGGCCGAGGTTGCTGCTGGTCTGCCAGCTGCTCCTGCTGTATGCCACGGCGGGGATCCAGAAGGTCGGACTCAGCTGGACGCCGATGGGGGACTGGAGCGCGCTGTACATCGTGCTGCGAGACCCAGCCTTTGCCGTCCTCTCGAATGCCACACTGGATCGCTTCTACTGGGTCACCCAGCTGGCGACGGCTGTGACCTGGGTGTGGGAGTGGGCCACCCCGCTGGCGGCCCTGGCCTGGTGGTATCGGGCCACACGAACCCGGGGCGGGGCTGTACGGGCATGGATGAACAGCAGCGGCTTCTGGTGGAAGTGGGTGGCTGTCGGGGCGGCGTTCCATACCGGCACACTGGTGTGGATGCGCCTCGGGATCTTCCCGCTGGGCGTCCTGGCGCTCTACCCCTGCTTCTTCCACCCGGAGAGCTGGGCATCTCTCCTTCCCAGACGCACAAAGGCCCCGGCCACTGGGTGACCGGGGCCCTCTTGCGCGGTGAGGTCTACTGGCCGACCGCGTACTTCAGCGACTGGTTGGACGCATCGTAGTAGGAGATGTGCGCGCGGTCGCGATCGTCCACGTCGATGGACGTGGCCTGACCGACGTTGCCATCGTTGTCCACCTCGATGATGTCCCACGCCAGGTCCTTGTTCTCGCGGGCGAGCTTCAGGCGGGTATGGGTCTGATCGTAGTAGGCGATGTAGGCCTCGTCATAGCTGTTGAAGGCCAGCGAGGCGTGGGCGCCCACCGCACCGTCGGAGTCAAGGGTCTCGATGGCCCAGCTTCCGTCGATGAGGCAACCGTACTTGAGGTCCAGGCTGTCGATGGACTGGAAGGCCACACAGGGCACGTCATCGCTACGGATTGCCATGGAGATGTACTGGCCAGCGTCGTCGATTCGCTCGGAGAAGTGAATCTGGTCCAGGTCCAGGTTGAAGGAGGAGTACTGGACTTCCTGATCCGTGCCGAAGTTGGCGTAGGGGTCGTAGAAGGCGACGTGGTCGTTGTTGGCACTGTCCACCGCCAGAGAGGTGTACAGGCCCGTATGACCGGTGCTCAGCAGGTCACCCATGTAGTTGTTGTCGGCGCTGATGTAGAGCGTCATGCCGAGGATGGTGACGTCTGCGATGATCGGCTCGCCGAGGTCCGCGTCAAAGTAGCTGAAGCTCGGGAGGTTCCAGCTGTCCAGGTCCATGGAGACGTACTGGCCCACGTCGATCTCGCCGGGCTCGAAGCCGTCGACGACCATGGGGTCCAGCCAGCTTCCAGATGCGGAGCGCTGCGTGTAGAGCAGGCCGCGGATGTAGGCGTTCTCCTCGGTGTAGGAGACGTGAAGCACACCGGTGTTGTCCACCACTGCATCAAGGTACTCGCCGGAGTTGTCGTCGCTAGCGACCGTCTCGGTCTCGCCCCAGGTGCCGTCTACACTACGCTTGGCGTAGAGCAGGTCGCCAGAGAAGGCGTCGTGGAAGACGATATGAACCTGGCCGGAGAGGTCGACCTGTACGGCGGATGCGGTACCCACATCTCCATCGGTTGAGATGGTGCCCGCGTCGAACCGCTCGTCGAAGTTGTCATCACAGTCGTTGTCGATCTCGTCACCGATGATCTCCTCGGCGCCCGGGTAGATGCTCGCGTCGGTGTCGTCGCAGTCGGTGTTGTCGTCGACGTAGCCGTCCTGCTTGGCGCAGTCCTCGACCTCGCTCTCGGGATCGCCGAAG
>PVBE010577813.1_pt1 | contig 11859 bp, 12 predicted proteins | sample 1631181 | NCBI WGS metagenome assembly PVBE01 (sample SAMN08397723, study PRJNA350692) | Marine metagenome, whole genome shotgun sequencing project. | isolation source: water | place: Pacific Ocean | collected 2012-04 | reverse complement strand
TTTCGACGACCGTGGCTTCGGCGGTGGAGGAACAGCGCGCCGCCACCGGCGAGATTTCGCGCAACGTGCAGCAGGCGGCCATCGGTACCCAGGAGGCCTCCTCCAATATTACCGGCGTCAATGATGCAGCGCAGGAAACCGGCGCCGCCGCCGTGCAGATGAAGAACGCCGCCGGCGAATTGTCGCAGCAATCCACGGCGCTGCGCCAAGAGGTCGAAACCTTCCTCAAGGATATCCGCGCCGCCTGAACCCGGGCGCCGCTGGCGCCACAGACGCCGCTTGCCTCGCGGGGGGCAATTTAACTATCGTTGTGCCGCGCGCGGGTGTAGCTCAATGGCAGAGCATAAGCTTCCCAAGCTTGTGACGGGGGTTCGATTCCCCTCACCCGCTCCATTTTATTTGGTCCCTCAGACGCCGGGCGGTCGCATCCGCTCCCTTGGCTACCTCGTATTAACTCGGGCGCGCAGTCGCGCTTGCCGGAATGCAAGAGACGCATTCCGGGGGGTGGTGCCGTTTGGGCGAGTCTCAATGTGATCCACCGCATGCCAGGCGGGTTCCGGGCGGGGACCGGGCGGGGGCGTTACGCCAGGGTTGCGCTGACGCTGCCCAGGCCCTCGACCTCATAGCGGTATTCTTCGCCGGCCTCGGGAAAGCGTGTCGCCAGGGTCGAGCCGGTCATGACGATCATGCCGGCGCGGAGCTGTTTGCCCTGCCCGGCCAACAGCCCGGCCACCCAGGCCACGGATTCGAAGGGATGGCCCATGGCGTCGCCGGTGACGCCGTTCTCGACGAATTCGCCGTTCAAATACATCGCCACTGGATTCGTTTTGAGATTCAACTGCCGCCAATCCACGCGCGCTTCGCCGAGCACAATGCCGCCGCACCAGCTATTATCGGTCATGATGGAGAGCGCATCCAAATCGCCAAAATCGGCGTTGCGGTCATCGATCAATTCAAACGCCGGCATACAGGCGGCAATATAATCGCGCACGGATTCGGCATCGAGCGGGCCTGAATCGGGCGGCACGTCGCGCGCCATTTCCACCGCCAACTCGAACTCAAGGCCGAGATGCATGAAATCGGCAAGGTTTAGCGCCGCCGGCGAGCGATGCACCGTGGACTGGTAAATCACACCCGAAATCGGCTCATGGGCGTTGCACATTTGGCGAATTTTCGGATGTTAGGCCGATTTTGTATCCGGCGATGGGGCCGCGCCCCGCCTCGGCGAAGCGCTCGTTCAATAGATCCTGAACCCGGTATCCGGCCTCCATGGTTGCCGGGCGCGAGGCACCCTGGAGCCGGCTGAATGGCTTGCGACCACGATGCTCGGCAAACAATCGATCGGCCAGTTGGCGCTCGCTTTCACTCATTATTTTCCTCCCCGGCCGCGGCGCTAAGCCAAAACCCGCTCAAGCCGGTCCATCGCCTCGTTGAGCAATGCCGGGCTGGCGGCAAAACAGAGGCGGAGATAGCCCTCGCCGACCTCTCCGAAAGCCGTTCCCGGCGCCAGGCCGACAGCGGCATCGTGCAATATCTTCTTCGCCAATGCGAGGCTGTTATGCTCTCCCTCGACCGAGAAAAACGCGTAGAACGCGCCTTTGGGTTTGATCAGGCCGATGCGATTGAGAGAGCCGAGGCGGCGATAGACGAGATCGCGCCGTTCCTCGAACACGGCGCGCGAGCGCGCGACATGCGCCTCGCCATCCTTGAGCGCCACGATGCCGGCATGCTGGACGAAGGTGGCCGGCCCGGCGATGTTGTATTCCGTCAGTTTCGCCAAGGTGAGCAACAGGTCGGGCGGCGCCGTGATACAGCCGAGGCGCCATCCCGTCATGCTCCAGTTTTTTGAAAAGCTGTTGATGATGATCGCGCGGTCTTCCGGATAGGCCAACTCGGCAATCGACGGCGCCAGGCTGCGCCCGTCATAGACCAGGCGGGCATAAACATCGTCGCACAGCATCCAGGTGCCATTTTTGCGGCAATGCGTGAAAATCGCCTCCAATTCGGCGCGCTCGGCCATCCAGCCGGTCGGATTGTTGGGCGACTTGATAAAGAGAGCCTTGGCGCCGGCGTCGAGCGCGGCGAACAGTTCATCGAGGTCGATGCTCCATTCGCCGTCGACTTCGCGCAGCGCCACGATGCGGGCGCGCGCACCCAGAACTTCGGCGGCATGCACGGCGTTGGGCCAGATCGGCCCGATTATTACCACCGTATCGCCGGGATCGAGAATCGTCTGGTAGGCCAGCATGATGCCATGCATGCCGGAGGTCGTCGCCGTGATGCGCTCGACCGCCACCGGGCGCCCGTAAAGCCTGCTCATATATTCGGCGATCGCCTGGCGCAGTTCCGGCACGCCGTTGTTGGGCACATAGAAAGTCTTGTCTTCGCTCAGAGCCTGCACCGCCGCCTGCTTGATGAATTCCGGCGTCGCCTCGTCGCCCTCGCCGAACCACAGCGGAATCACGCCCTCCATCCCCTGGCCCATCTCCATGATCTGGCGAATCTGGCTTTCGGCCAGCTTGGCGACGCTCTTGTTGATTTCTGCGGTCATGGGGCGGGCGTTCCATTTTGTGGGCGGGATCGGCGAGGATTGAACGAATTCGGCGGCAGCGATATCAGCACACCCACGGGCCCCGGCGCAATTCTGTTGCCAATCGGCGCCCTGCAACTACACTCCGCCCCGACCAAGCGCCAAGCGGGATTCGATGTCATGAAATATTTTCGCTTTTTGCGCCGCGAAACGGGCCTCCGTTGAGCCAGCTTAGCGCCATCGCACCCGTCGCCCTGGCCCGGGATTCGGACGCCAGAACGCCGGTTGCCGTCATCGATATCGGCTCCAATTCAGTTCGCCTGGTGGTCTATGACGCGGCCAAGCGGGCGCCGGTTCCGGTGTTCAACGAAAAAGTGCTGTGCGGCCTCGGCCGCGGCCTCGATTCGACCGGACGGCTCAACCCCGAGGGCGCCGAGCTGGCGCAAAACAGCGTCCACCGCTTCGCCGCGCTGACCCAGGCCATGGGCGTCACGGATATCAACGCCTTCGCCACGGCGGCGGTGCGCGAGGCCAAGGACGGTGCGGATTTCGCCGCCGCGATTGAACGCGATTGCGGCTTCCCGGTGCGCATCATTGCCGGCGAGGAAGAGGCGCGCCTGTCGGCCTTGGGCGTGCTTGCCGAAATACCGCGGGCGGGCGGCATCATGGGCGATCTCGGCGGCGCCAGTCTGGAAATCGCGCATCTCAAGGACGGCGAGAATCTGGCCCAGGCGACGCTGCCCATCGGTCCGCTGCGCATGGCTATCGACGCCGGCGATGGCACAACCGGCCTTGACGGCGACATGGCCGAGCATCTCGCCAGCGCACCGTGGCTGCAATCGGCGCGCGGCGGCACCTTTTATGCGGTCGGTGGGTCGTGGCGGAGCTGGGCGCGCATGCATATGCGCTACGTCAACTACCCGCTCAGAATCGCCCATCACTACGAGATCACGGCCACCTCGGCGCTCGAATTCGCCAAGGAAATCGCCTTGGTGTCGGCCAAAGCCTTGTCCAACTTCGCCGGCCTCGACGAACAGCGCGCCGATTCCATGCCGTTCGCCAATATGTTGCTGAAACGCCTGATCGAGCAGTCCGGCGTCGCGGCCGTGCTGTTCTCGGCCTACGGCGTGCGCGAAGGCTTGATATTCGACCGCCTGGCCGATTCCCTGAAGGCCGAAGACCCGCTGATCGCCGCCTGCCGCAATCTGGCGGCGATGACCGGGCGCGCCACCGCCGATGGCGATGCGCTTTTTCGCTGGATGTCGCCCGCCTTCGCCGACGAAACGGCGGCCGAGGCGCGCCTGCGCCGCGCCGCCTGCCTGTTGGCCGATCTCGAATGGTCGGAACATCCCGACTACCGCGCCGAGCATGCATTGTTGCGAATCCTGCGCTATCCGCTGATCGGCGTCGATCATCCGGGCCGCGCCTATATGGCGCTGGCCGTCGCCTCGCGCCACGCCAAGGTGAGCGAGAAACTGCTGGCACGCTTTCTCGGCGGCTTGCTCGACGGCGCCGAATTGAGCCGCGCCAGGGCCACCGGCCTCGCCATGCGCCTGGCCTATACTTTTTCCGGCGGTGTCATATCGCTGCTCGAACAAACGGCGCTCCGGCGCGATGAAAACAGGCTGAAGCTGGAATTGCCCAGCCATGCCGACGTCCTGGTCGGCGACGTCGTGCAAAGCCGCTTCCGCACCCTCGCCCAGGAGCTCGGCTGCCAACCGCGCATCGCCACCGGCGCGCCTTAATTAATCCGTTCGCGGCGCGCCGGCGACCTCCTCCGGCGTGCGCCCGACGGTTTGGCGATAGATCTCGGTGTCGGTCGCGCCCTCGCTGCCGATCACCAGGACGCGTGCCTCGGGCCCCAGCTCCAGCGTCTCGCGCAGGGCGCCGTCGCCGCAGGCGGCGATCAGCGCCGCCGCCGCCGCGCAGCCCGATTCGCCGGCGACGATCGCGCGCTCACCATCGACGCCCGAAGCCAGAATGCGCATGGTCTCGGCTGCCGCCTGGTCCGGAATGATGAGCGCCTCATCGGCGCAATGGCGCAATATTTCCCAGGCCAGCGGCGACATCTCCGCCGCCGCCAGGCAGGCCATGAAGGTCTCGACATCGCCCGACACCGGCGTCGGTTGGCCGGCCCGCATGCTGCGCGCGATACAGTCGGCGCGCTCCGGCTCGATCACCAGCGTGCGCGGGCGCTGGGCGCCCCAAAGGCGCCAGAAATGGCCGGCCACCCCGGCGGCAAGGCCGCCGACGCCGCCCTGAATGAAAAGATGGCTGGGCACATCCTGTCGCGTCCCGTTCGCCGCCGGCCATTGCCCGGCGATCTCATCCGCCATCACCATATAGCCCTGCATCACGAGAGCCGGCACTTCCTCATAGCCCGGCCAGGAGGTGTCGGAAACGACGAACCAGCCTTCGGCCGCGGCCTCATCGACGGTGATGCGCACCGAATCGTCATAGCTGCCGGGGACGCGGCGGATTCGCGCGCCGTAGGCGGCGATTTCGCGCTCGCGCCCGGCGCTGACGCCTTCATGCAGGTAAGTAACGCAGCCGCAGCCGAACATCTGCGCCGCCCACGCGACCGAGCGGCCATGATTGCCGTCGGTGGCGCAGCACACCGTGATGCCGCCTATCTCGGAACGGAGTTCCTCGGCCAATAGCTCCGCCACCTTTTCGATGAAGATATTGCGCTCGGCCAATTCGCGGCGCAACACCTTGAGCACCGCATAGGCGCCGCCGAGCGCCTTGAAGCTCTTCAAACCGAAGCGCTGGCCCTCGTCCTTGTAGTGCACGGCGGCGAGGCCGAGCGCACCGGCGAGGCCGCCGAGCGGCACCAGCGGCGTCGGCGCATAGCCGGGCCAGGCGGTAATTTCGCGCTTCGCCTCGGCAAACGCACCGGCGCCGAGAATTTCCTCGGCGCGGCCGCTGAACGGCTGCTTCTTCGAAGCCAGGCTGTTGACCTGGTGACGACACGCAAATATCGGCAAATTTGTCATTTATGGGGCTCCGGCTGGGGACGGCAATCGAGGCTACGGCTTTATACCCTATGACGGTTTGGCGATGCCCTCAAATCAGCGAAGGCCGCTTACGCATCGGTGAAATATTGCCGGTCGAGGCGCTCGCAGTAAGCGGCGAGATTGTCTAGCTCATCGACCTCGGCCTGGATCGGCAGGCTGAACGGCGCGCGCAGGAGCGAGGTCAAAAAACCGTAACCCGTGGCGTCGAGAGAGGTCGGCGCGGCGCCCAGGAAATAGGCTTTGTCGCCGAGAAAATTCGATATCGCGCGCACATCTTCAAGCGCCTTGGCGTCGATTTCCCCGTCCGTGTGCCGGGCGATGCCTTGGCCCCGAAGGTCGCGGCGCACCTGATTTCGCGCCATGCCCGGCACGAACCAGCGCAGCGGCGCCGGCATGGACGAGAAGTAGCGGGTTTTCACTTGCGACCAAGTGTCGTCACGCATCCAGCGCATCTGGACGATACAGAAATAGGTGTGTTCCTCCATCATGCGCCGGTAGGCGAGTGCCGTGGCCTGCTCGGCCGCGGTCATATCCTTGTCGAGTGGATCGCCATAGCGGCCTTTGAGATAGTCGATGATGGCCGCCGAATCGGCGATCACCTTATCGCCGTCGCGGATGAACGGCAGTTTGCCCTTGGGTGCTTTGCGCGGATCGGTCATGTCGCGGGGCTCGTATTAGATACCCGCCATGCGCAGATAGGCTTCGACCTTGATGCAGAACGGGCTGGCCGAGGGCAGGCTGTCCAAAGGTGGAAAGCGGTATAGCTTGATCACCGCGCTCATCCTCCCAATCGTTGCGATTGCCGCTACTCTTGGATTGTAGGCCGCTTCAACATTGAGTCCATGCCGGCCGAGAGGCGCATGCTTTCAACGCCGGGCCTGAGTGACTACAGTCGGCGCGCTTGCATGTTTCGATGCTTGCCAACAGGAACGGACTCCTCGAATGCGCGGACGCGATGTTGTTTTGGATAGCCTGGTGGCGCACGGCGCCGAATATCTGTTCGGCAATCCCGGAACCACCGAAAACCCGCCGACCGATAATCTCGACGCCTATCCGGCGCTGTCTTACATTCTCTCCCTGCATGAGGGCGTGTCGATCGGCGCCGCCAACTATTATGCCCAGGCGAGCGGCCGCGCGGGTATCGTCAATCTCCACGTTGCGCCCGGTCTCGGCAACGCCATCGGCATGCTCTACGGCGCCATGAAGGCAAATTCTCCGATGATCGTCACCGCCGGCCAGCAGGACACGCGCATGCGCATGCGCGCTCCGCTGCTCGGCCATGATCTGGTGGCGATGGCGGCGCCGGTGATCAAGTGGAGCGTCCAGATCGAGCGCGCCGACGAGTGCGCCGACATCATGCGCCGCGCCTTCAAGATCGCCCACGACCCGCCGGCCGGGCCGGTCTTCGTGGCGCTGCCCATCGACGTCATGGAGCAAGAGACGGCGAACGGGGCGGTGACCGACGGGCCGCTGCATCGAACGCCGAGCCCTGGGCCCGATGCCATCCGGCATCTCGCCGAACATATTCTCGGCGCCGGCGCGCCGGCGATCGTGATCGGCGACGATGTGGCGCGCGGGCGTGCCGGCGCCGCGGTGGCGGCGCTCGCCAAGACCATCGGGGCGCCGATCTGGCTCGAAGTGATTCACCAGCATCGGGCGCTGCCGAGCGACCATGCCAATTTGCGTGGCTCCCTGCCCGCCGACGCGGCGCGCATCGCCGCCGCTTTCGGCGAGGCCGATCTGGTGCTGCTGATCGGCGGCCCGTTCTTGGAGGAGGTCTGGTACGCCGACGGCGCGCCGTTTCCACCCCGCGCCACGGTGCTCCAGATCGAGGAGTCTCCGGAACGGCTGGCCCGCAATTATGCGCTCACCGCCGGCCTGGTCGGCGGCTGGCGCCGGCCCTGACCATGCTCACGGAAACCGTCCGCGAACGGGGATCAGCCGCCGTTCGCCAAGCGGCCGAAGAGCGCTGCCGGCGGTTGGCTGCGCTCAAGGAGGAAGAGAAACTCGCCCAGCGGGAGCGTCTCGAAAAAGCGCGCGGCCATCGGCCGATGCCGATCGCGCTGGTGATGGCTATTCTGGCCGAGGCCATCCCGCGCGAGGCGGTGATCGTCGAGGAAGCCATATGCCGACATCTATCGGCAGCGCTTCGGCATCGAATCGAACCGCGCCTACGCGCATCTCGATTTGCACGAGCCGAAGCTCGGATTCGTCGAGATCGCCGCCGGCATGAGCATCGCCGGCCGGAGCGTCAGCGAGCCCGAAGAGCTGATCAAAGCAATCGGCGACGCGCTCGCCTCGGGCGCGCCGCGATTGATCGACGTCGCGATCGAAGGGAAGACCTAAGCGTTTCTCGTTACGCCGGTTTCCAGCGACCGTCGCGCACCAGTTCATCGGTGAGCTTGTCGAGCCCGCGGCTGAAACGCGAGATGACCTCGTCGACCTCGTCCGTGCTTATCGTCAGGGGCGGCGAGAAGGATGACGAGTTGTGACCAAAAAAGCCGCGCGAGATCAGTTTTTCCTCGAGACAGAGGTCGAACAGGCGATGCGAGCAGTCCCATTCGATGTTGAGCTCCTCTTTGGTCTCCTTGTTGGCCACCAGCTCGGTGGCGAGCATTAATCCATCGCCGCGAATTTCACCTATCAGCGGGTGATCGCCGATCCGCTCCGTCAATTGCTCCTTGAAGTAGGCGCCGGTACGGGCCGTGTTGCCGACCAGATCCTCGCCCTCCATGAGATCGAGGTTGGCGTTCGCCGCCGCGCAGGCGACCGGATGGCCGCTCGCCGTATGGCCATGCGTGAACACCGACTCTTCCGACGAATCCTCGACCAGGACGCGCCACATATCTTCGGAAATCACCGAAGCCGAGAGCGGTATATAGGCGCTGGTGATGCCTTTGGAGAGGGTCATCAGGTCGGGCTTGAGATCATATTTTTGGCTGGCGAACCATGTGCCGAGGCGGCCGAACCCGGTGATCACTTCGTCGGCGATGAACAGCACATCATGCTTCCTGAGCACTTTTTGGATCTCTTCGAAGTAACCCTCGGCCGGCGCCACGCAGGCCGCCGCACCCATCACCGGCTCCGAGATGAAGGCGCAGACGGTCTCCGGGCCCTCCGCCTCGATCTGAGCATCGAGATTGGCGGCCATGCGTTTGGAAAACTCGCGTTCGGTTTCGCCGGGCTGGCCCTCCCAGTAATAATGGCCCTTGTCGGTGTGCAGGAAGCCCGGCAATGGCAAGCCGAAAGGCTCATGCATGAGCGGCAGCCCCGACATGCTGGCGGCGATCGATGTGACGCCGTGATAGCCCATGGTGCGCGCGATGATCTTGCGCTTTTCGGGCTTGCCGCGCGCGCGCTGATACATCCAGGCCAGTTTGACGTTGGCGTCGTTGGCCTCCGAGCCGGAGCTGGCGAACAATACCTTGCTCATATGGTCGGGCAGGATGTTGATCAGCCGCTCGCCGAGCTTGATCTGCTGCTCATGGGCATTGCCGGCGAAGGTGTGAAAATAAGCGAATTTATGGGCCTGCTCGCTGATCGCATCGGCGATCTCGTCGCGGCCATACCCGGCGTTGACGCAAAACAGCGCCGCCATCGCGTCGATATAGGTATCGCCCTTGCTGTCTGTCACATAGATGCCGTCGCCCGACGATATGATGTGCGGGCCGGTTTCGACATGTTCCGAAAAAGACGTGAAGGCGTGTATCGTCGCGTCGGTGTCCATCTGCTCGAGATTGATATTCGCTACAGCTTCCGTCGTCATGGTTTTCCCCTTTCAACTGAGATGATTAACCAGGTGGCTCCCGTTTATTGCCGTCGTTTTTAGCACAAACCGCGCCAAGGCACGATTCAGACCGTAGCGGGCCAACAGAGGGGGTAAGGGATGGCGTTGAACACAGCACTCAGGGAGATGCTCGCGGCGGCGATCGTTCTCTGTGAGCGCCAAGCGGGTGAAGACAGCGCCGCCGCCCTCCACTTTGCCGGCATCGCCGGGCAGGCCCTGGCGGCACCGGCGAACCCCGACCCTCCGGCACCCCGGCGCCTGCCGGCCTGCCGCCATCTTGGCTCGCTCCAGGCGGACGGCCTCGCGGAGATGGCCAAGAGTCTGCACTGGACCCAAAATCCCAACTATCTCAGTGACCCAAAGATGCGTGCATTCGTGCGGGACTACGCCTATGCCGAACTCATGGGGCCGGGCGGAATCGATCTCGGCGTGGATGCGGCGCTCGGCCTGCTGCTGATCGGCCCACAGCGATATTACCCGCCGCACCGCCATCCGGCGCGCGAAACCTACCTGACCGTCGCCGGCGAGGCCGATTGGTGGCGCGACGGCGACGCCTGGCGGACATTGCCGGCGGCGGCGCTCGTCGAGCACGCGCCTGACAGGGTCCATGCGATGCGCACCGCCGAACAAGCACTGCTGGCGCTTTACGCCTGGAGCGGCGAGATCGGCACGGCAGCCCGCCTGGTCTGAATCAGGCCTGCCGAGAAAAATGCTGAAGCGCCAACCGAGCTCGCGTACACTTGAGCGCTGGAACGGCCTTGAAGAGGGAGAAGCCATGGCACTGACGCTCGAAGAAGCCAACCGTGTCGCCGGGGGCGCCTTGGCGAAAGCGGTGGATCTCAATATCAAGGTAAGCGTTGCGGTGTGCGACACCGGCGGCCGCTTGCTGGTCTTTCAACGCATGGACAACGCCATATGGGCCGGCGTCTATGGCTGTCAGGGCAAGGCGATTGCGTCCGCTTCATTCGGCATGGCGAGCGGCGACCTCACCGAGCGCGCCGACCATCCGACCTTCCGCGGCATCGCCGCCGCCGAGGGCGGGCATATGATCTTCGGCCGGGGTGCGGTGCCGATCGTCCGCGGTGGGGCCGTCGAAGGCGCTTGCGGCGTCGGCGGCGGCAGCGGCGAGGAAGATGAAATATGCGCCCGCACCGGCGCCGATCTGCTATAGAGCATGTCAGGTTCGCTTGCGCTCACCCGACACGCTCTATCTCTTTGGAATTGAAGCAAATGCGTCGTCGCAGGTGATTCCACCTGCTCGGGATTTGCTCTCTTGGGTATAAGCAAATGCGTCGTCGCAGGTGATTCCACCTGCTCGGGATTTGCTGTAGCCCCCGATCAGACGATTTTCTCGATCTGCGCGATCGGCTCGATATTGGTGTATTTGGGAATGTCGTTCACCATATCGTCCATATGGTCGGCGAAGGCGGAGTCCAGCCCGGCCATGGTTTTCATGTAGATCTGGCCGATGCACATATAAGGCGCCTCGGCGCCGTTCAGGCCGGCCGTGCCCCACGATATCTCCGAGCGGATGACGTCGGCGCCGATAAAGCCCTCGACCATGGGGATATGCTTGTCGCGGTAATAATCGACGTCGAAATGCTTGCCTTCGCCGCTCGGATAAAGAACCGTCAACCGGTACATGGGAACCTCCTACGCTTCGATTTCATGTCAGAGCCGGGCCTTCAATCCCAGATGCCGGGCTCGGCGAGATAGTCGTGGATGATGGCGCCGGGTTCGTGACGGATGTCGGCGCGGCAAAAATAGGCGGCGTGAATCTGCTGCGGCGCAATCAGGTGCCAGGGGTCGGCGGCGGAAGCGGCATACATCTCAAGCGCCCCGCGCCCGGCATATAGGAACGGCGCGCCATCCGCCCCGGCATGGATATGGCCGGCGCCGTCGAGGCGCACCAGCTCGGCGACGCTCGGCCGCTCGCCGCCTTCGGGGTCGGGAAAGAGCCTGAGCGAGAGCGCCGGCAGGCTCTCCAACTCGCCCCTTTGCGCCGGCCTGTCGCAGGTCATGGAACAGCGCATCAGCGGCACGCCTTGGGGCCGCTCCACGCGGGCCGCGAACTGCTCGCCCGAAGACGCACCGGCGCCGCTCCAAGAATGCCAGATCGACGCCAGCTTCTTCGGGTAGCCCCAGATTTCACGGCCCGCGACGAGCGGCGCGTCGCTGTCGGTGACGATCAGCGGAATATAGCGATAGGTCTCGCCGTGGAAGCGCACCGTCACCGCGATATAGGCTTCGTGATAGGGGCCGTGAAATGAAAACGGCGCCCAGCGCGCCTTGACCTGACAGGGCACCGGGTCGTCGGCCGGCTCGACGCCGGGCGGTAACAGTGGCAAAAGCTTCTCCGCATCGGCATCGTAGAGGATCAGCAGATCCTCGACGCCGCGATAGTGATGCGGCGGGCGCGGATAAATCTCGCCGCCGCCGATCGGCATAGAAAAGACGTCGCGGAATGCCGTTTTATCCACTAGCCACGCCGTACCTGGAGGACGCCGGCGGCGAACAGGGCCAGG
>PVBE012462883.1_pt1 | contig 11861 bp, 12 predicted proteins | sample 1631181 | NCBI WGS metagenome assembly PVBE01 (sample SAMN08397723, study PRJNA350692) | Marine metagenome, whole genome shotgun sequencing project. | isolation source: water | place: Pacific Ocean | collected 2012-04 | reverse complement strand
CGTTACTACAAAATATCCTACGACAAGAACAATTACTACTCCAATGAGCATTTTCATCATTCCGCCTTTCTTTGGTGCTTCGCCTACTGGTGCTGCAGCCGCCGGATCTTGTGGGGCCATTTGAGGTTGTTCTGCCATGTCGATTTTCGGGAGAAGGAAGTATATAATACTTTTGTTATCGGTTTATCGGATGGTGATGCCATGCTGTGCTTTTGCGATTTCTTTTGCGAATTTCAGACGATGCTTGCTCTCAGCGTAGATAGTGTAGATGATGTCGTTTCTTTTGACTTTGTCGTTCTTATGATGGTAGAGATAGACGCCTGCTGCGATGTCACGGGGTGCTCCTGCGATACGTGCTATTTTTGAGATGGCATCGTTGCTAATGGAGGCAATCTTTCCTGATTTCGTTGCTCGCTGGTCGAATGAGAATTGTGCTAGTTTGATCTTTTCGGGATCGGTGATGCGAGTGCCTTGCGCTTTGATGATTTCGATCATTTTTTTGTGGGCTTTTCCGGAAGTTAAGAGTTCGCGTGCCATTTTTTGTCCGTTTTTCGTTACCTTGGCCATTTCCAGCATCTTTCCTGCTAACTTGATGGATTTTCTTTTGAGATCGTTGGGTGCTTTTTCGTGGTTGGTCAGTACATAGAGCACGTCCTTCGCTTCTAATGCCGGACCAATGCCATGACCTATCGGTTGGGTTCCATCGGTGAGCATGACATGGGTTTTCATTCCTAAGGTGCGTGTTATTTCCATGAAATCTTTCTTGAGGATGTTTGCTTTTCTCGCGGTAGGGATTTTGGAGCCGGGGCCAAAGGGAATGTCGATAAGTAAGTGTGTGGCGGAGACGGATGCTTTTTTTGCGATGACTGATGCGAGAAGTTGGGATTTTGCGTCAATGGAGAGTGGTTTTTCTACGTGGATAATCTTGTCGTCTGCAGGTGCAAGATTTAAGGCACCTCCCCAGATGATGACTCCTTTTGTCTTTTTGATGGTTTTGGTTACTTTCTTTAGATTGATACAGACATTTGCGAGGACTTCCATGGTATCGGCGGTTCCAGCGGGAGAGGTGATGGATCTGCTGGAGGTTTTAGGTATAGTTAATCCGGCTGCAGCGATGATGGGGACGACGATCATGGTTGTTCGATTGCCGGCGACGCCACCGACACAGTGCTTATCCATGACAGGATAGGCATTGGGCTTGAGGATGTCTCCATGTGCAGTCATTTCTTGTGTTAACCAAATGGTTTCCTGACGATCTAGTGAGCGTGAATAGGCTGCAGCGACGAAAAATGCTAGTTCGGTGGTGTCGAGTTTGTTATGTACGATATCCCAGACGATCTGGTGGATTTCTTCTCGGGTAAGGCGATGCCCTTCGAGTTTTTTCTTGATGAATTCAATTGACAAGGGTTTGCGTGCAGGTGTTATGGTCACTTTTACTCGCGGATCGAATTTCATTGCTTTGAAGACTTCTTCAAATAATCCGATCGTGTTTTTAGGGATAAGCTTGCTGGAGGTGATGTTGAGGAGAACGGTTTCCAGTTTTCTTCCTTGTCTGATTTTGATTCGGTCGCTTGAGTGTAAGTCGAATTGAAGGGCATCCTTTTCGTTGAGCATGGCGACGAGGGGTCCCCCCGTTTCCATATTGAGTTTTTTAATTTTTAGTTTCATTTTTTAGTGAGTTTGCCCTCGGCATATAATTCGCTGAGGATGACGAAGGTGGTAAGGATGAGGGGTCCGATGATTAATCCAATGAAGCCGAACATGAGTAATCCTCCTAGAACGCCCATCAGGATGATCCAGGGATGGACCTTGGCGTGGTTTCCGATGATTTTGGGACGGAGGATGTTGTCGATGCTGCTGACTATGAATATCCCATACAGGAGAAGTCCAATGGCAGCTGCGATGGTGCCTGCTTCATTGTTGATGACTCCATCCATGAGTTTGATGAGTGCTGCAGGGACCCAGACGAGTGGTGTTCCGATGATCGGAAAGAGTGCGAGAAATCCCATGACGATTCCCCAAGATAGCGGTGAGGGAATCCCAAACATGATGAATCCTAGCGCTCCGAGCGCTCCTTGGATGATCGCTACGATAATATAGCCGTAGACGACTGCGAACGTCGTTTTGGTTATTTTTTTGTAGAGTTTGTCTTTGACACCCTTTTTTAGAGGGATTAGTTTTTGTCCTAATTGTGTCACGAGGTGGCCTTCTTTTAAGGCGTAATACATGGTGAAGAGCATGAAGAAGATGCTTAATAGGAACTTAGGTATGGAGAGGACTATATTGGAAATATTGTCAAGGATGTAGCTGGTGAACTTTTCGATGGAGGATTGAATTTGATATTGGATCTGAGGGTCTTGCATGAAATTGTTTAATGGCTGTACCAGTTTACACGCCGTATTGGTGATGTCGCAATCGCCTAATATGGCTTCGGTTGCAGCCACTTTTTGTTTGGACATGAGATATCCGACGTAGGCTTCTTTGGTGAGTGTGTTGAGGATGAAGATTGTAGGTACTAATAAAATTATTACTAGGAGCAGGCAGGTAATTAATGCAGCAGGCGTTTTTCGTTTTATCTTGTTGCGCAGCCATTTATAGATGGGATAGCAGACATAGGCAAGAATGACTCCTCCGAGAATAGCTCCGACAAACGGACGGATGATGAGGAAGGCGATGACGGTAAGTACTAATGCTATCGCTAAAAATGCATACTTTTCAAATTCATCTTGGCGTACTGCTGCCATAGCTCTTTTTTGACTTGAGGATATATAAATTGTTTGGTTTCCACGGAGAAGAAATTTCTCCTGGACTTCAGTCCTAAAATAGGTCTGAAGTTTAGAGAAAGGTTTAAATAACGATTTCAGGTCTCAAAGGATACGCGAGGGTAGCAAAGCGGTCAAATGCGTGGGACTTAAGCGGAGAGGAGGCCTTGGGATTCTGAGGATTTTCTCCGAAGACATCCCATGGCTTAGTGCCTTCGGGGGTTCGATTCCCTTCCCTCGCATCTTTTATTTCTTAAGATGCTTATTAATTGAACCCCTCTCTGGCCCGTTTGAATTCTTAGCGTATTTCGGGTCTTCTTCGTCCCTAATATAGAAGTTCTCTGGATCGAAATCTTTGAAAAAAATGTAATACTCCCATTGGTCTAGAAACAAAACTTCTGCGTATTTTACTATGAATCCTAATTGCATTGCTTGAGAGTATACTCGAAGGGCATTGGCAGTCATTTGTGGTTTTTTTAAATTTCCTTTGTAGGAGGGATCATACCAGTTTCTTGCTTTAACTTCGTAGAGTTCCAATTGTCGCACTTGATTATTTTTTATTACAAATGAAAAAAGATCAACTGTGTACCAGTTTTCTTTCAGAAACTCTTTCATTTTATCAGGAACGGTGAAATTTCGTATTTCATCAAGAAATGTTGGTGAGATTTCTCTTGGCCTATGTCCAAAATTAATCTTGTGTTTCACTATGACTTCGGCGACGTCTCCCTTGAGCGTGCTCCCTTGTTTTTTAAAATTGTATATTCTTTTTGGGTCGAGCCAAGAAGGGTATCTTTTCTCTTTAAACATTGATTTCTTAACGGTTTGTGGCTATATAATTCTTTCCTACTTCTACCTCGAAATCTTTATAAACACTTTGCGAATTCGATGATGTATGCCTCCGTAGCATAGTAGCTATTGCGTTAGATGAAAGCGATTGTTTTTATCCGCAAAACCTTGGTACTATGCTGAGTATAACTTCAGCCTGGCAAACAGGTAAAGGTCACGAGTGCAACTCTCGTCGGAGGCTTTTAGTATGGGCCTGTGGTCTAGCGGCTATGACGCCACCTCGACATGGTGGATATCATGGGTTCAATTCCCTTCAGGCCCATTTCAGGACTGAAGGCCAGGAGGAGTTTCTTCTCCGCGTCTTCAGGCCCATTTATTCTTCTTGAAGTTTGTAGGTACGGAAGAAGTCTTTTAGGAGTGCATAGAGTTCGTTTACGCGATGTTCTACTAAATCATCATCTCTCCGATCATAGTGTTTTAAGAGGAAATAATCGATGAAGGTTCTCATTGCGTAATACCAGGGGTTGTTTTCCCAGGAGGTGTGGTGTTCGGATTCTAGGAAGCCGTCAAAGATAACTAACAAATTTCCGAAGTCTACCGTTCTGCTGGTTTTTCCTTTTTTTACTTTCGCTTTCTTTAAGTCTTGGATGAGGATTCTGATTTTGACGATTGCTTTTGATTTATCGTGGAGGTTGTCATAGATTTCTAAGGCATATTCGATATCTTTGCCATGTTCGTGGACATGTTCGCGCTTCATTTTGATTTCGCGATACTTTCCTGTTTTTACTATCCAGCTTTCGATGATTTCATAGAGTTCTTTAAGATTGAATGGACCGTTATAGGAGAGTTTCTTTCCCGATACGATCATCTTTTTTTCGGTCATTGTGAAGGCGTAGTACTTTCGATTCTTTCTGTACTGGCGATGTTGAGATATTTAGTAAGATGATTGTAGAGGTCGTGCGTGTACGTCGCACATAATCTGTCGAAGCGTTCGGTATAGGCGTGATAGAAGTATTTCTCATACATTTTTCTGATGAAGAGTAATATGGGGTGGTCGTCCCACTTGTTTTCTGAGTCGTGCATTAATTGTCCATCGAGAAAGATTCTGATTTTGCCTTTGAGTCTTTTTACTTTTTTCTTTCCTTCAGTAACGGTTACCGTTTGGAGATGCGATCCTGATATTCTGACTTTGAAATAGAAAATGGTGTAGTCGGTAAATCTTTTTGAATAATTTTGTAGATATTCGAGATGTTTTCCCGTTTCGGTTTCGTCTTCGCGGTTGGTGAGTTCGTTTTGCTCGCAGTCCCGATCGAGCGCCCACTGGGACAGGACTCTAAACAGTCCTTTCAGATCAACGATGCCGTCGTAGTCGATCTTCAAATGATCTACAATGAATCTTGTGTCTGCCATTAAAATTTCCTGTGCATGCCTGAAAAGTGTTGGAATTCAAATTCATCGGATTCCATCTGTAATCGGTTTTTGATCATTGCATGCAATTCATACATTTCGTATTTGAGTTTTGTTTCATAGCCTTGAACGATATTGTCTTTGATGACGTATTTGAAGAGGAATTTTTTGAGTTCTTCGTATAATGATGAGCCAGAGAATCTTTTTTCCCAATCGGATTCGATGCCTGCTTTTAATTGGATCCAGATACGGCCTTTGGTGAATGTTTTTTTCTTGTTGTCTTTGTCTACGACGTCAACGTCATGCGCGTCATAGGTGTGGATATAGATTTCATAGGAGAATTTAAGGAAATCGGTCTCTTCTTTTTCTGCTTCCCAGGTATACTGGCGTTCTGCACCGAAGGGACTGGGCCTTTTATGTTTGTAAATGCGTTCGTGTAATCGGTATTTTCTCTGTCTAAAGAAGTCTGCCATCGCCTCATAGAGGTCCTGCATGTCCCAGACGCCCTTCTTTCGAATGTAGATAGGGCCTTCTCCATATTCTCCTTGCACAGACTCTGGCATAGGTGTAAAATCGGGATGAAGGTATATAAACGTTGTGTTCTAGTCGAATCCCGATGGACCTATTGTTTGAAGAATATGCTTTATTTTATTGATAGTTCCTTGTTGACTTTTTTTGTCCGACATTTTTACAAATCGAATTAACAGATCGACTAGTTCATTCACATTGAGACATTTGAGCTTGAATCCGTCTGTTATGAAGTAGAAACGAAAGCTTTTGTATTTGAGCTCTTTTATTACGATTCCGCCTACTGTTCCAAGCTCTTTACCTTTCCTTGGATGGTCTTGCAGAGATTTCATGAGATCCAGGATGTTATGGGATTCGCCCTTGAATCGTTTTTGAATTTCTGAGAAAAGGGAGCGTGCTATCTCGATTTTGGCCATTTTTTATCGAGTTCTGCCTGCGCTTCTTCAAGTGTTATTGTGTTCTCGTCTGAGAGCAAGAATTCTCTTAATTGTTGTTTGTGGGCGATGTCGTAGAGCTTTTTTATAATCTCTTCGTAGGTTTCTCCTTTCACTCCAAAAGATCTCAGTTTTTCCTTTGTTGGGTGCGTTAGTTGTATTGTTGTAGGCATTCTATGGTTGCTATAGCGGCTATAGTATATAAATGTTTTGGTATATTTATATGGGAGTTGATAGAAATAATCTTAGAAATTAACGAGGACTTCTACATCTTTACCGAAGATTTCTTTGAGGCTTTCAAAGACTCGTTCTTTGATGAAGACTTTTGGTGGAATGTTTGCTTGTGCGAGGTGTTTCTCGAACTCTTCGATAGTTGTTCGTTTGGTTTTGGTGATGCCACCATCTTCGTCTAGCGTTGCTTTGGAGATTTCTTTATCTTCTTTATCGATATCGTGAATGATGAAGGCGGTGTCGCCTAGTAAAAGAACTTCACCGTAGCGTTCTCCGTGTTTTACTCGGATTTTTGCTCTGTCTAGCTCACGTCCTCGTTTTCTCTGCATGTATTCAACTAGGAATTTGATGAAGCTGCCGGCTTCTTTCTTTAAGACGGATGCTTCTTGTTTTGTTAGTTTCTTCTCATCGTAGTCTTTCTTTGCTTTGAGAAGATCGTTGAGTGTTCTTAGATATTTAGCAGGGATCTTTCCTTGTGCGATTAATTCGTCTTCGAACAGTTTGACGATTTCTACGTCTGCTGCTCGTTCGATGCCTTCTAACTTAAGTACATCTCGGATGATGGTTACGACGTTGTCCCAGATGGCGATGACGTCTTTGCCTTCTTTGATTTTTTCGATTTGGGTGAAGAGTCTGTTTACTCGTTTGAGGTATTTTTGTGCTAGGTCTAGTAATTCATCTACTTCCTTACCGGTTAATCCTTTTTTAGTACCGTGTTCGATATCTTTTCGGATATTGATGACGCGTTCTAGGGTGTGGATGTATTTATCCTCTAGGAGCTTTTCTTTCTTTACGAAAATGTCTTTCATTAATTCAGCTGTTTCGCGTGGTGATGGGGGTGGTACGCCGTGCAGCATTAATGCAGCTTGCGATGGAGTGAGAACTGCATAGTAGATGTCTTCCATTCCGATGTTTTTCAATTCGTTCTGGACACGTTTGATCATCTGCTCGCCAGAGGCCATGAACATGTCGATGGCTTCGGTGGAGGGTTTAATCTTTCCCATTTTTAGCAGTTGTTTCCAGGGCATGAAGATGCCTCGGTCGTAGAACGGTACGCCATCTCTCAAGAGTGTGAAGATAATGGGGTTTGCTTCTTTCAATGAATCCCAGAAGTCGGTTAAGATATAGACCTGGATGTTTAATTTGTTCTTGACTCCAGTCATCTCTCCGGCTTCGATACCCATGCCGATGATGATTGCTCTGAGTTTGTCCTTTAATTCTGCTCTCGTCATTCGTTTGACGTCGGTATCATCGATAACTATCCAGACGTCGATGTCTGAAGATTTAGTTGCACGGCCTTGGATTAGGGATCCTGCTAAAACGTAACTTACAATGTATTTCTCGAACTTCTTGATAACCATGTTCTTGTGCAGTTCTGCAATCTTTACTGCTTGGAGCATCCCTTTATCGAAGACGGGTGCGGACATGGCTACTAATTGTAGAATTTTATATTTTTGGTCATAGCAGTTTTGCCATAATTCAGATAGAATGATGATTTCTGGGAAGAGGTTCTTGTCGATGTCTTGTGCTTGCTTGTCGATGATGGTGAAGAGCTTCTTTTTTAGCTCTTGTTTGGCCATCTTCTTAGAATCGGAATCGTCTACTAGGACTAGAACATTGATTTTGTTAGGATCTACTTTTTCGCCTTCTTTTGGTTTTGGAGGGGGCATTAAGGCAATACCCATGACATAGTCATCGAATTTTGCTAGGACTTGCTTTTGAAACTTTTCTAGTTTCTTTTTGATATCCTTTAATTTTTGTTCTTGTTCTTTAGAAAGTTTAGGTGGCTGTTGTGGCATGTTGGGTGCCTGGCCTCGTGGAATTGTTGATAGTTCAGTTGATTCAGGTTTCTTAGAAGGCTTTGCTTTTTTGGACTTTGCCATTGTTAGTGAGTTTAGAAGTTAGTTTATAAATGTTGCTTTTTGTTACTTGGGTAGATAACAGGTTGTAATCTTGAGTTGATAGTTACACTCAATGGCCAAAATCGAAAGGTTTATAATCAGATAAGTGATTAGTAATAGTACTATTAATGTGACTAACCATACCATGAAAGAAAGATCTACTACTGCAGCGGACAGAAGGAGGGAGCTCATAGATGAGGCTTCAGCCCATGTAACAGATGTAGCTGGGAAATCAGAGGAGTATGGCGATAAGTTGGATGTGGTTCTTGGAAAGTATTCTGGGCATGAAGTTGGGGATGTAGATAAATTATTGGATGAGCTTTACGGTAAGACTGATGAGGTGGGTGGAAAGCTCTCTGAACTTCTTGAGGAAAGGGTTCTTGAGGTAGGAAAAAAGCCTGAACAGCTAATAGGTCAGTATGGAATTTCTAGAAGTCAATTGGATACTTTTCTTCGTGAAAGAGTTGTTAAGGGCAAAATTACGTCTCAAGCTGTACAGGAAGCTCGACAGGCATTACAAAGTCAATATCTTTCGGAAGCATTACGACCTACTGAGTATACGGTCACCGGCGCAGAGGCTGGAGATAAGGTCGAATTAGCAGGAGGTATTGGCGAGATGGTTGACCCCGCTTCTAAGGGGAAGGCAGTGCCTCAAATCCAGAATTTCACTAATGGGGTACCTGAGCGAGTAGATCAACATTTTAGGCAGACTTTACCACAGCTAGCTAATACGTATACTGCACGTCAGCGTGGAATTTATGGTGGTTTAGAATCTGATGCCGCTGTAAAGGAACCTGCACATTACCGTAAGGCGAAAGCTAAACATAACTAGGGGGATTGTTCATGAAAAAATTTAGAGGAGTGCTGGATAAGGTTAGTTCTATCTTAGATAGTAAGGTATTGAAGCCTGCTGATAAGAAGTCTAAGGCTTTCGACATGCTCAACGCCCACTACGGGAAAAGTTATATGATTTTTCGTCAGCTTGAAGATTTGCAAACTCTACAAAAGAATTATCATCATGAGGTCTATATTGTATTAAGAGATGTTCTTGGCGATAAGCACCCCGTTACGAATGCTCAAATTAAGAGAAAACTTAAGCGCTTGAAGACGCTTCATCTGGAGAACATGCTTACCATTAAGGATGTCATGAAGCGAGAGAAATATCTCTGATTTTTTGTTTTTACATTCTCTATTTACCCTTACTTAGTCTTTTTCCGATAGCTTTTTATATAGTTACTACTGTCTAGTGGTTTATGGTAAGGATTGGAGCTTATTTTCATAACTCAGACGGTAGTACGATCATGCCGAAGGCCTATGGTCACGGCGAATTTGAGAAAGATAAGGCTGCAGGTGGTTTTGAGCAGTATGGCGAGATGCATCTGCGCGACCAGGGCAAGAAGGATATGGATGATTGGACGTCTCGTCATGGTATTCATGATGTTGTTGCTCAACGGAAATCTGTTGGTATAAAAATTCCTGTTAAGGGTGTTTATGAGATTGCTGGTGCGCCGAAGGACGGTATTAGGGTAGCGAAAGGCGATCTTGATGTCAATATGCGAGATGTAGGGAAATATCTTTCTAAAATGCATCAATTACAGGAGGATGTTGTTTCGTATCTGCGTTCGGATGCTGGAGATGCTATGCGAGAGCATTTTGCTGAAAAAGGTATGTCGATTGAGGATATTGGTAATTTGGCAATTGGGTATATCGGTGAAAGTGCGTTTGCTGCTATTGGTCGAGGTAGGGATGGGAAGATTACTCTGTATGCTAATCCTAACTTCTTCAAGGATGCTGAAAGGCAAGCCAAGTATCTGGGATTAAGCGCTAAGGAGCAAAAGGAACTGGTGATTGCTGAAGAATTAGGTCATAATTTTAGGAAGTCATATGATCGGTTGTCCATGATTTTTGGTTTGTTAGGGGTGATTCCGGAAGAGGTTGCTACGAAAAAAGATGTTACTACTATCTATCATCGGTTGGCTGCTGAGGCTAGGGATCCTGTTGAAAAGGCCAAATATACTCGCATGGCACGGATGAGTCATATCGATATGTTGCTTGCTCCTGTTACGTATGCTCGCGCTGCTGCTCGAAAAAGTGCTAAAAAGTCATCTGAACTTGAGGCATTGGTTGCTGAGGCGGTTGCTGAAGCAGCTGAAGAGGGTATTACTTCTAAGGAGGGGGTTGCTTCGTATGTTGCTGGTAAGGTTGCAGAGTATGTTGATGATGCTGACTTAGAGGATGCCGTTGATTCTGATGAAGATGGTTCGGAAGCTTCAGATGAAGATTCTGGCGATTCTGATGGCGATTCTGGCGGAGAATAGTTCTTTTTAGGTTTGATTTGTGTTCGCGCTGAGGCACGGCCGTATCATGAGCAAGCTCAATTTGAAGCGAGCGAGAGTAGCTGTGAGACTTCGTCAAATCGCCGCTTCTCGCAACAGCGGCCTCAATGGGCGTCAGCGCTGCTTAGGATTCTATAGCGGTTAGCCAGAGGACTTTGGTATATGCTGTGATGGCTAGGGTTGTGAAGATTGCTATTAGAGGAATTGCGAGATAGCCGTCGATGGTGGTCATGAAGAGGTACATTGGCAGGGCTACTAAGAGGATGTTGATGAGGAAGAAGAGTAGGAGAAGGTGGCCTTTGTTGATGATTAGGGAAAGGATTTTCTTAGGTATTTGTTTTATGGGATGATGTGTTGTTGCGAATGCTGTATAGCTGAGGAAGGAGATGACTGCGATTACGGTTAATGCTACTCCCGTGGGTAAATACTGTTGTTCATTGATGCCGGTTAGGGCTGTTTTTAGGTAGCTTGTGATAAGTTGTTGTATTGCTATTGAGGTTATTAGACCGATGATTACTATGTTGACATAGGTTTTGGTGTTTATCTTTCTGATCATGGATTGCGCTAATAACCATGCTACTCCGTTGATGAGGATGAAGGCTATTGCTATTGCTATTCCTCCTCGCTCGAAATAGGTGAGCATGTTTTGGAAGCTTCTGTAGATTTTGGCTGCGTCTTGTTGTTGGAGTTGCGGTTGTTCTTGGTTTTGTATTGCTAATTGGTCATAGATTTCCATTCCTTGCTTGCCTTCCTCTATTGCTGGGATGATGGTGAAGAATGCTGCTATGGAGATGGTGAAAAGGAAGAGTAGTTGTACCACTACGATGGTTGCGAATCTTGATTTGTTGTTCTTTATTTTTTGGAAGCTGTTTTTGAAGGGTTCTTTGATCATGGAGGATTTGTAGATAGTAACTTTATAAGGTTTTGGGGCAAACTTGGACTATGCCAAGACACGGCGCACTTATGAGCTTTCTTCGAAATCTCACTTTGAAGCGAGCGAGAGGAGCTGCGAGACTTCGTCAATTCGCCGCTTCTCGCAACAGCAGCCTCATCGGGCGTTGGCATGGTCTCTCGGAGCAAAAGTTTATTAAAGCCTGTTTTCAATTATAGAGTATGCAGAAGCGAGGTGACTTTTCATCCAATTGGTTGTTTTATTTTGTGGCGGTAGTGGTGTTGATTTTGATGTTTTATTTTGGGATGTCTTCGCTCTCCGATATTAAAAATACGGGTTGCCAGGCGGAAACTACATTGTTGGTACAGCGTTTGCAGGCGGATGCTGAGGAGATTTCTTACGAACAGGGTTCGGTGGTAGATAAGGAATATTCGATTAGCTGTGGCGTAGATAGGGTGTATTTTGTTGATCAGAATATTGATGTGTTGAATCCTCAACAGTTGCAGATTATTGATCCGTTTCCGGTGATTGTTGAGGAAATTAGTTCTGGAACGGGCAAGAATGTATTCTTTTATCAGGATTCT
>PVBE011384402.1_pt1 | contig 11861 bp, 9 predicted proteins | sample 1631181 | NCBI WGS metagenome assembly PVBE01 (sample SAMN08397723, study PRJNA350692) | Marine metagenome, whole genome shotgun sequencing project. | isolation source: water | place: Pacific Ocean | collected 2012-04 | reverse complement strand
TGCAGACCTGGCCGTTATTCGGGAAGGCGGCATCGAAGATTTTGGGCGCGATCTCCCTGGGATCGACATCCCCCAGGATCAGCCCGGCATCATTGCCTCCCATTTCGAGAGTGATGCGCTTGAGCGTACCCGCCGCACCCGCCATCACCTTGGCCCCGGTGGCGGAACTGCCCGTGAAGGAAACCTTGCGGATCTTCGGGTGGCTGGAGATTCTGGATCCGAGATCGTTGGCGTCGGCAATCACGTTCAGGACCCCGGGCGGAAGCGCATCCTTTACGAGTTCCGCCAGGCGCAGGGTGGCAAGGGGTGTCGTCGGTGCGGGCTTGACGACCAGCGTATTGCCCGCCAGCAATGCCGGACCGAGTTTGAAGCCGAGCAGGATGAGCGGGAAGTTCCAGGGGATGATGGCTCCCACGACACCGAGGGGAGCGCGATGGATTTCGACCCTCCGGGCATCACTATCTTCGAGTATTTCTAGCGGCATCTCCATGGTGGCGAAGTGCTGAGTGAATATTGCGAATCCATAGGCTTCGGCGATGCCCTCGGGCAGGGGTTTGCCCTGTTCGCTGGTCAGCAGTGCCCCGAGTTCCGATGCATGAGCGGTTGCGATTTCGGCCACCTTCGCGATTGCCTGGCGGCGCTCTTCGACGGGTGTGGCCGACCAGGCCTGCAGAGCAGCGCTTGCCGCCTCGACGGCTTCGTCGAGTTGGGATTCCGAGGCGCGGGAGCAGGTTCCCGCGAGTCCCTCGGTGGCGGGGTTGATCACGTCCAGAGAGGCCGCGCCGGGCACCAGTTTGCCGTTGATCAGGAGTTGGAAATCGGACATCGCATTTCTCCATGCTTCGGGGGAACTCCGGCATCGGGGCCATCAACCCCGGGGCGGAGCATCGTATTCTCACTCATGTGCGGAAAGTCGCCAGCGTCGGGCGGCCTCGGTTTCGGCTCTCGACATCCCGGGCGGTCCCTGGCTCGCGAAAGCAGCCGATGGGAGGGGCCTGTCGCGCAGAAGAAAGCCGGGAATGCCGCCCCTCGGTGCCAATACCGGAAGCGTGCGGGGGGAGGGAAGCAGATCGCCGCCAGGCGATTCGGAGGCGGGGCCCTTCGCCTCCAAGACTCGAATGGTCGACGTGGCCCTCTCCCGCCCATGATCCCTCCGAGGCCCTTGCCGCCGGATCAGGAAGAGCCTCCCGGAATCGCTTTTCACTCCGGGAGCGCGATCCGTAGCGACGCTTGCGTGGGCGAGTTCTCCGCAGTTTTGGGGCATTGCCCCAATTCTGCCATGCCGCGATTCATCTATGTGCGATCGAGCCCGATCCGGTATCGTCTTCGAGATCGATTCTTCTCGAGGAGGAACTTCGTCGATGAGTATCCTGCAGACCTCTTCCGGCCTTCGAGGGTGTGCAAAAGCAGCGCGCTTCTTCCCGTCTCTGCTGGCAACGGCCTGCCTTCTTGGCGCTTGCACGGCGTCGAATCCCTCGGGCATCTACTATGCGTCGGGTGAGGAAATCTCGACGTCGGACGGATTGCATAGAATCAAGTGGGGCACATATCCAGTGGCTTTCGTTCGCCCCGGTGTGGAGATGGAGGGCTACCGGGAGTTGATCATAGAGCCCCTGACCGTATCCTACGAAAAGACGCCGACGACCCGGGTCGCTGAACGAAGTTTCGGCTCCTATATCGCCCGGGATCCCAACTACGAGTTGCCCGAGGATGCAAGAAAGGCGATGGGGAAATTCTATGCCGATTTCCTGAGGCGCCGCCTGATCGAGAACGGCCGTTTCGATGTGGCTCGAAAGGCAGGGGAGGGTGTGCTCCGCATCCGGGGCCATATTTCCTCGCTCACGATTTCGAGGCCGCCCATCGTAGATCAGCCCCCCGATGGTGTGAGTCTTTTGAGCGGCTCGGGGCATATGATCTTCTCGGTAGAGGTCCTGAATTCTCTGACGGGGCAAGCGCTGCTTCGGATGGCCGATGCCAGGCAGATTCGGGGCGAAACGGATTATTATCTGAGCGATGACTTCTCCGAAGTGGCTGCGATTCGGGCGATTTTCGGGGAATGGGCCGAGGATTTGGGGCGTCAGCTCGACGAATTGAGTGCTCTGCCCCGGATTCCGATTCCCGAGAGCTGAATCGAAGTAGGGCATTTCTCCTTCTCGTCCCCCCCGCCCGGGTTGGGGGCCTGGAGCGGTCTGGAGGATCGCGTATGCGAGTCGAAGACCTGATTATTTCGGCCGACGGTCATGTGGATGAATCGAAGACGATGTGGGAGCGGCTTCCCCGCCACCTGCGGGAACGCGCGATGCCCTATTCCGAGGAGCATGCGGACGGAGTCCTCTTCAATGCGCTCGGGAGGCAGGTCCTGATGTCGCATGACGTGATCGAAGGCCGCACGGAAGAGGATCGTGAGCGTGAATTTCGCAACGATCCGACGGGAGGCGCCGATCTCGAAGTCCGAATCGCCAAACAGGCGGCCGACGGTGTGCACGCGGAGGTGATCTTTCCCAACGAATTGCTGGCCTTGGGCAGTCTCTACGATCCCGAGTTGAACTTTGCCCTCGCCCGTGTCTACAACGAATGGGTGTACGAAATCTTCTCCCCCATGCCCAAGCGTTATCTGCCCGTCGGGCTGATTCCGACGGATGAGATCGGGCGGGCCCTGGCCGAAGCGGAGCGCTGCCTCGCCGAGGGATTTCGCACGCTGATGGTGCCCTGCAGCAACGCCTGGCTCCCCTACGACCGCCCGGTCTACGAGCCTCTCTGGAGCCTGGTGGAGGAGGCCGGCGTCCCCCTGAATTTTCACGTCTTCACGGGGAATGTCTTCTTCGGGACGGACTTCGCGGCCCTGGAGGATATGACGACCGAAGAATTCGAGGCGCGTCGTGCCGCCGCAGCTCGCTACGCGCCCGAGCATGTCGTCGAACGTCTCTCCACGACAGTCCTCGGAATGGTGGCGGGGATGGGGCCGCTCGTTCATCTCACCGGGGGGGGTGTGCTGGAACGTCATCCCGACCTGCGCTTCGTCATCACCGAGGGGGAGGCCGGTTGGCTGGCCTGGGCCCTCTACGCCATGGATGCGATGCAGGAGCGTCGCCAACTCGGACTCGAGAGGCTTGGCATGAAACCGAGTCAGTACTTCCTGCGTCAGGGCGCCCTGACATTCTCCGACGATCCGGTGGCCCTGCGCAATCTCGAGCTGACGGGTAGCGATTGCCTGATGTGGGGCAATGACTATCCCCATGACGAAGGAACGTATCCGCGGAGCGAGAAGTTCCGCGAAGAGGTTCGGGCCAGCGTCGACGAGGAAGAGGCCCACGCGATTTTCGCCGGCAATGCCGCCAGGATCTACGGCTTCGACCTGGATGCTCTCGCGCGGACGCTGACTTCCGAGTCGCAGAACTCGGCTCCTCTCATCGACTGATGCGCTGGGGATGAAGAGGAGTCCGGATCCGGAAGCTGCCGCTCGCGCTGCTTTGATTCGCACTGGGGCGGATTCGGGATGGGGCGGTGGGCTTCGGCCCCGAGCATGGGGGGATCGTATCGGCTGCTGCGACCTCTTTTCGCTGCGGCTGCATTTCGGCTCCATCCTGGCTCCTGCGGAATCTGTCGCTCGGGAAGAACTTCCTCATGCAGTCATTCTCTGCTTGCGACCGCCGCCATAGCCGCCGCCATAGCCGCCGCCTTCGGGGCGCGAAGGGCTGAAGAAGTCGCAGCCTTTCCTCGCGACATGGCCCGGTTGCTTCGAGAAGGGATTGGCCGAATTCCCTCGAGCTCGATTCGGGGAAAGGTCTGCTTCCGCATCTTCCCGGAGCGGGGTTGCGGGGCGGGGATGGATGGAGCGATGTCCGAGTAGGCAGGGCGTCGTATATGAGCTGCGGAAATTGGCCCCGATCCGATGCGTCCGACGTCTATCCTTGTATTCTTGCAGGGGGGGAGGTCCTGGGCGTGCTGCAAAATCGTCGACAGGAAGCGCTGGCCGTCGCTGTGCTGAGCGCAGCGACCATATTCTTTTTCCTTCCGATGTTTCACAATCTGGCCCAGCAGTACACGGATTTCGGGGCACACCTCGAATTCGTACGATCATTGCTCAGGACCGGCAGCACCGACCTGCCTCATTTCGTCTTCGAAATAGGGGTGGCTTCCATCTATCGGCTTGGCTTTACGCTTGAGGCGAGCTCTACGATCCTGATGGTGCTGGCGATGTTGGCCACTGGGCTCGTTCTTTTCTGGATCTTCCGCAGGGAGACGCAGCCCTGGGTCGCTATGGGCCTGAGCCTTTGCCTGTTGGTGGTGGGTCCTCTCAGCCTCGTCACCTTGCCCAGTCAGGAACTCTATCTCGGCTATATGACACCGAATTCCTACCACAATCCCACGCTCATCCTCCTCAAGCCCACGGCGCTCGGATTGATGCTGGTGGGCTTGCGTTCCCTGGATCCCGGCGTCGTCGCCCCACGCTGGGGACTCATCCTGGCCGGAGCTCTTCTCTCGCTGCTCTCCTGTCTGACCAAGCCGAGCTTTCAGATCTGCTTCTTGCCCGGCCTCGGCGTCTTGACCGCTCTGGCCATCCTGCGAAGAGAGGATGTCGATCTGAGACTTTCGGTCTTCGGCCTTGCCCTGCCTTCCTTCGCGGTATTGGGCTGGCAGTACCTGATCAGTTTCGATGGCAAGAGTGCGGTTGAAATCATCGTTGCACCCCTGCAGGTGATTCGGGGCCTGGATCAGCAGATACTCCTGAAATTGATGCTCTCCTTGAGCTTCCCGGCCGTCTTCTCGACGATCTTCTTTCGCGAAGCTTCCCGGGACCGATTGATGCAGATCGCATGGGCGACGCTGGCTTTCGGCCTCTCCTATGGCTATCTGCTCGCTGAAACCGGCAGGCGCTTCCAGCATGGGAATTTTCTCTGGAGCGGATATATCGCCGTCTTCGTACTCTACGTCGCCTGCATTCCCCTTCTCCTGAGGCAGGAAGACAGTCCTGGGCGGAGGCTATGCTGGGCTCTCTTTGCCCTGCATGTGGTGAGTGGTTTCATCTTCGCTGTGACGCAGATGCTGGGAGAGCGCTACCTTGAGTGGTGGTAGCAGTCTCCCCTCCCTGAATCGGGGGCGGGGTCGATGCAGTCGGCGCATTCCTGCATGCCCGGGGGCCAGAGGCGCGGGTCGTGGGCGGAATTTCCTGGACTTGCATTTCTCGGAATTTCTATTTTTGTTCCGAGGTCTTCTCCTCAGGCTGCCAGCCAGAGGTGATAGGAATTTTCGGTGCAGACGGTTCTGAAAGAGTTCGCTTCGTAGAGTCGGTTGGCGTTGATATTTCGCGCCTGGGTGACCACGCGAATCTGGCTGCAGCCGCGGCCAGCCAGCCAATTCAAGGCCGCCCCGAGCATGCGGCTTCCGTGGCCCCTGCCGGCCTGATCGGATGCGACGGCGACCAGGCCCAGGTCGCCCATGCCGGGTCGAAGAATGTCGCAGCTCACATAGCCCACCGCAGATCCCTCGTGCCGGGCGACAACCACGGCGGAGGTCGGATCTCCATAAGCCTTTTCGATCCAGGCCTGGTAGAGAGCGTCGCAGCGTTCATCCGGGAAATTCGGATCGTGGTAGAAGCGGCTATCCCGATGGCTTTCCCGCGCAATCGCGCGCAATGCGGGGATGTCCTCGTCCCGGCAGAGATCGATTCCGGTCGGGAATTCCTCGGCGCCGGAATCCGGAGCATTGCGCTCCCGCGTAATGCGCACATCCATCAGGCCGAAGCCCATCCCCTCGGCGATTCGCGCCGCCCCGGAGTCCTGGGCGTCGATGAGCAGGTAGAGGCATTCGATGGACATGGATCTGGCTCGCTCCAGGAGCGTTGGAGCCGAGCGGGCGTTGAATGCCGCCGCGTCCACCCGCGCGATACGGCATCCGAAGAAATCCGAATCCCAGTCCAGAATCGTGATGCCATCGTTTCCACTCATTTCGGAAGCGGCTCCGAGCGGATCGTTCTGGCGCATCTGCATGCGGTCGTGGAGTGGGTCGTGGAGTGGGTCGTGGAGTGGGTCGTGGAGTGCGGAGTGGAGGTCGTTCCTCCGATGCCATCGATACCCATCGGAGCAGGATACTCATCGATGATCCCCGGGGCAAAGGGGGGCGTGGGCAAAAGCGGCTCTCCGTGACGGTGATCGCCGCCGGGATCGGGGGCCTCTCAGCTTCTTTCGCCGAGCAGGCGCTGGATTTCCCGGGAAAAGAGCCAGAGACGATCCTGACCCCAGAGGCCAAGCACTTCTTCGCCCCTGGCATCGAGCAGTCGAAAGCTCGGAACCCCCCAGGAACCGAAGTCGTACATGGCCAGGCGATTGGCCTCGAATTCCTTTTCCCAGGCGTCGTTTCCGATCAGGGGCTTCGCGTCTTCCCAGGAGAGTCCACTCCGCTCTACGACCTGCCGAAGTCCACTCTCCCGGTTCGTGTTCAGCCCTTCGAAGAATGCCGCCCGCAGGAAATTGGAAAGGAGTTCGTCGCCCTTTCCCTCTTCGCGAGCCCAGGGGTAGAGGGAATAGATCCTGCGTACCGGATTTCCGATCGGGTCGTAGAAGGGCCCGAATTTCAGACCCAAGGCTGCGGCTTCACGCGACGCATCGAAGAAGATGTACCAGCCCTTCTGGGCGGTGGCGGGAACGCCGCGCATGACCATCGGAAGAACGGGTCGCATGACGCAACGAACCCCGGTTCGTCGCGTGAGTTCGAGCGCGCGATCGAAGATGATGGCAGTGTAGGGGCTGCGCAGGGAAGCATAGATTTCGAGGCTGAGCGATCCGTCATCCTGATGCGGACCATATTCGATCGCCGGGCGTGGACAGATCAGGTCGGGGCCTCCCGCCTTGCGCGCCCCATGGCGGGAGAGGCGCTCTTCAAGGTGATAGAAGCGGTCGGCTCCCCAATACCACTCGCCCCCGTAATGGAACATGGCCGCCGAGTAATGCTTGAGCTCACTGCGGCGCGCCGTGCCGCGAATGAGGGCGGCCTCGGCCTCGGCCTCGCTGGCCTCCCCGTAGCGGGCCAGCAACTTCTCGAAGGCGTTCGGGTCGTCGGACCAGAGGGCCTCCCCCACCTCCACGGCCGCCTCGGGGAAATTTGCGGATTTCACGTGGGCCAGGATCTGCTCGGCCCTCCTGATGCGAAGCGGGTCGGGTGCCGAACTCTCCAAGGGGAAATGGAGCCCGTAATGGGGCGCCAACTTCGAAGCATCGAGGCGGGAGAGGGGCAGCAGCAGATCGGGTTCGGGCAGGTTGCGATCATTCTTTAGCGTGACGAGGTGGCAAACCAATTCTACGTCGTATTGCTCTACGAGCGGGCGTAATAACTGGGCGGCGAGGTGACTGTAGCCATCCTCCACCTGATGGAAGTACTCGATACGATGCGGTATTCCCGCCTTCTCGCGAGCCCGCTCCGCCCGGGCTCGCCGCTTTTCAGTGATTTGAGGCGACGTCCAATGGCTCATCAGTTTCGAAGTTGCCCAGCGCACGGCTGCCGAGGGATCCATGCTGGAGGCCCCTCCTTGATCTTCGAAATCCTTCGTCACTTCTCTGCTCCTCGTTCGCGTTCGGGGCGGGGTTCCCGGGAGATCGAATTCTATGCCGCCGGATCGGTGTTGTCCCGAGGGTTGATGTTCTTCTTGGAGTTGCGGGCCCCGGTCTCGCCATCGGTCTTGCGCCGCCGGATCGCGCCCCCCCCCTTTTTTTTAGTTGCCAACCCTAAACCCGGGCTGCGGCCGCGCGCAGGGCGTCGGAAGTGCCCTGGCTGATGGCTTCGCCATGGGCCACGCAGAGTGCCTGGAGTCCGGGAATCTCGGCCAGTTCTTCCAGATAGTCGCGATAGGCGGATTTGTTGTGCAGGAAGGTCCAGCGCCCGATCGGGGTGATGCCCAGAGGTCTTACGCTTCCCAGGAGCCTGAGCATCAGACCGCCAAGGCCCGGGGGCGGGGCGGCCCCCAGGTTGAATAGGGCATCCGTGATAAGCAGGGCCCGCCCCCCGTTCGCCAGCGGAATTTCGTAGTGGAGTTCGAAGGGACTCAGCCCGGCCGGAGTGTGCACGCGGATGCCCAGGGCCCCGAGGCTTTCTTCACAGCTGGCGTGGACCTCAACCACCTCGGCAACGGCTTCCCTCGCGCAGGCGGGTGTCAGTAGCTTCGCATTGGGATAGCGCGCGGAAAAGGGAGCGGCATCCGTCCGATGGATTCGGCAGGGCACGATGATATGTGTCAAGGGCCCGAGGGCCTCGAGCGTGGCCATCGCCTCGGGGTCGAGACAGATGGGGCTGTGCAGGAGGAGGCCACCGTCGGGGCGCCGCCAGATCACCATATTCCTCGGACACGGGTTGCGGTCGAGGCTTCCCGTCACCTGCCAGAGATCCCTTGCGAGTTGGACCAGGGGTCCGTGGGGCAGGATATGGTCATCCCAGGTTGCGGTTTTCATTCGCTTCTCTCTCCGGGGAAAAGCTACCCTGGGCCTTTTCCCCCGTCCAGACGGAGTGCCCGAATGCGTCGGCCCGCCGCCGCCCGGCGCGACTCCCGACTTCCGGCCGAGGGGATTCGCGCGAGGATCGGATCCGGCCCCGCATCTCCGGGGCTCTCCAACGGGATCCTTCAGACCGGCCCGGGGAGTCCGACGAACTCGGGCGCTTTTGCGATCGAGGAGAATCCCTTAGTATCGTTTCCATGACCGCTGAAGTCCGCTCCCTCGATACCGGTACGGACGAATTGCTGGCAACCCTCGACGCCGGGGTCGTCACGCTGAAATTCAATCGACCCGAGGTGCGAAATGCTCTCGGCGATATCGTCAGTCCGGCGCTCCGACGCATGATCGCCGAGGTGGCGGACGATCCCGAAGTTCGCTGCCTGGTCCTCACCGGCGCCGGTACGGCCTTTTGTGCCGGGGGCGATGTGAAGGGCATGGGGGGCGGGAATTCCGAGCCCCCTCGCCCGACGGGCAGGGAGGAAGCGGTAGCGGATCTCTACCGCAGACAGATGACTCTGACCGGCGCCCTCTACGCCCTTCCCAAGCCCACCCTCGCAGCCCTTCCCGGGGCGGCTGCCGGGGCGGGGATGTCGATCGCGCTCGCCTGCGATCTTCGGATCGCGGCCGAGAGCGCCTTCATGACCACCGGTTTCGCAAGGATTGCACTCTCGGGAGACTACGGCTGCAGCTTCTTCCTGACCCGCATGGTGGGTACCGCTCGCGCCCGGGAACTCTTCTTCACGGGCGCGAGAATATCCGCTCGCCAATGCGAGGAGTGGGGTCTCGTCAATCGCGTCGTTCCCGATGAGCGACTTGTCGCCGAGACCCTTTCATTGGCGCGACAACTCGCGGCGGGCCCCCCGCTCGCCCTGGCCCAGATGAAGCGGAATCTCGACCATGCCCTGGGGGCCAATCTGCCATCCTGCCTGGAGCAGGAGGCCTCGGGGCTGATTCGCACGGCCCGGACCCGGGACCATCGGGAAGCCGTCCGGGCCTTTATCGAAAAGCGGGATCCGAGTTTCGACGGCCGCTGAAAGGGGGAGCGACCCCCCTGGATTTCTCATTCTCAGCATGAGGTCGAGTTGATGGAATTTCTGCACCGCATTCGGGCCTGGGTGATGCCCTTCTTATTCTGCGCATCCCTGGTTTTCGCGGGCCTGGCCCTCTATGGATGGGGACCCGCGTGGCTGTTGTTGGCCCTCAGTCTCCTCGCTCTCGCCATCGGCGGCTATGACCTGCTCCAGCGCAGCCATAGCATCCTGCGCAATTACCCGGTGCTCGGGCATCTGCGCTTCCTCCTCGAGAGTGCCGGGCCGGAGATTCACCAATACTTCGTTGAAAGCAATACGAGTGGCAGGCCCTTCAATCGCGATGAACGCGATCTGATCTACCGGCGCGCCAAGGGGATCGAAGCCGTGAAGGCCTTCGGCACCGAACTCGATGTCTACGGCTACGGCTATGGCTTCATCGCGCATTCCGCCAGTCCCCGGCCGGCCGTTGAGGATCCCGGCCGGAATCTTCGGGTCCAGGTCGGAGGGCCGGATTGTTCGCAGCCCTATTCGGCTTCCCTTCTCAACATTTCGGCCATGAGTTTCGGTGCGCTGAGCGCCAACGCGGTACTCGCCCTCAACTCCGCCGCGTGTCGGGGCGGATTCGCCCACAATACGGGAGAGGGGGGGCTGAGCATTCACCATCGGGAGCCGGGCGGAGACTTGATCTGGCAGGTGGGCACGGGCTACTTCGGCTGCCGGAGTGATGAGGGAAGCTTTTCCTCCGAACTCTTCGAAGAGGCTTCCCAGCGGCCCCAGGTCAAGATGATCGAGTTGAAACTCTCCCAGGGCGCGAAACCCGGCCATGGCGGCATTCTTCCCGCTGCGAAGGTTTCCGCCGAGATCGCTGCGGCCCGAAAAGTTCCCGTGGGCGAGGACTGCTTCTCGCCTCCAGGACATGGCGCCTTCTCCACCCCCACCGGCCTGCTCGAATTCATCGCCCGCCTGAGGAAGCTTTCGGGTGGGAAACCCGTGGGCTTCAAGCTCTGCGTTGGCGACCCTCGAGAGTTCTACGCGATCTGCAAAGCGATGCTCGAGACCCGTATCAGCCCGGACTTCATCACCGTGGACGGGGGAGAAGGCGGAACGGGAGCCGCCCCTACGGAGTTTTCCGATCATCTCGGCTATCCCCTCCGCGAGGGTCTGCTCCTCGTCCACAATGCCCTGGTGGGCACGAATCTACGCGACCGCATCAGGATTGCCGCCAGCGGGAAACGCTTCGCGAGCTACCAGATGGCCTCGGCCCTGGCGCTGGGCGCGGACTGGTGCAATGTCGCCCGGGGTTTCATGATCTCCCTCGGCTGCATCCAATCTCGACTCTGCGGAACCAATCTCTGTCCCGTGGGCGTGGCCACCCAGAAGAAGCGACTCCAGCGGGCCCTGGTTCCCGGGGAAAAGGCGGAGCGCGCATACCGCTTCCACCGCGCCACCCTGGAGGGCCTGGCGGAGACCGCGGCCGCCTGTGGTCTCGAACATCCGGAGCTCTTCAAGCCCGTCCACCTCTACGAGCGGACGAGCCCCCATGAGGTTCGGCGCTTCGACCAACTCTATTCCTTCGTTGAACCCGGCCAGCTGAGCGCAGGCGATATTCCAGACTCCATGAACCCCTTCTGGGAGAACGCCCGGCCAGATCGCTTCGAGCGTTGATCGTCCGATCTGCCTTGGGAGTCGGAATGGGAATTCGTTTCGGGGTGAGGGGCGACCTACAATCCCGAGGAGGTCAATCGATCGGGAGCGAAGCATGACCGGACGGACGATCCGTTCTGATCTCGGCGTATTGGTCGAGCGTGGGCGCAGGCTCATCTTCCACGATATCTGGCAGATCGAATCGAGAAGGCGCAGCGCCGCAGATTCGCTGCTGCGCCTGCTCCAATTCGGTGTGATGGTGGGCGAGCGCTTCGTGCACGATCGCCTTCTGCTACGGGCGAGTGCGCTCGCCTTCATCACCGCGCTATCCGCCATGCCGCTGATGGTGGTCGTCGTGGCCCTGATCGGCCTGATGGGCGGCCAGAAGTCGTTGGTTGATTTTGCGGTCAATGCCATGACCGCGGTCAGCCCTGAAGCCAATCGCTGGATCATCTCGCGGATTCAGGAGGTGCATATTGGGAGCCTTGGTGCCGTGGGGGGCACCACGCTCTTCTTCTCGGCGATTCTTGCCCTGCGCCATCTGGAGAGCACGCTCGGCGATATCTGGGGAGTCGGACAGAGTCGTAGCTGGCCGCGCCGCTTCGTCCATTATCTCGGACTCTTGGTGGTGGGGCCGATGCTGGCGGGTTTTGCGGTCTCTCTCTGGGCCAGCTTGGGCAATGAGTCCGCGGCTCTCTGGTTG
>PVBE011272069.1_pt1 | contig 11862 bp, 9 predicted proteins | sample 1631181 | NCBI WGS metagenome assembly PVBE01 (sample SAMN08397723, study PRJNA350692) | Marine metagenome, whole genome shotgun sequencing project. | isolation source: water | place: Pacific Ocean | collected 2012-04 | reverse complement strand
GGCGGGCCGAAGGTGAAGATTGCCAAGCTGGCCAGTGTTTTTTCCGAGCATTGGTGGACTTACAATCTGGTCTACGTTCTCAGCAACGCACCCTATCTGCCGCCTTCCGCATTGCACCGCTTGAAGGAGCGCGCCGTCCCCATCGTCGGTAACCAGAACGGCGTTTTCTACGCTGCTTGGTACGGCGGCGACTGGGGGGGTGAAAACCGGCGCATGGCTGAGCCCTATCACCTGGCCGATCACGTATTCTACCAAAGCAAGTTCTGCCGCCGTGCCGCCGAGCGCTTTCTCGGATGCCGCGAGGGCGCGGGCGAGATTCTCTACAACGCCGTCGATACACAGCACTTCGTCCCCCTACCCGGTGAACGGGATGGCACAGACCCCTTTGTCTTTTTAGTGGCGGGAAAAGTGCAGGCCCACCAGGGCTTTCGCATCGAGGCACCGTTGCAGGGCCTAGCGGCGGCCCGCAAGCAGGGCTTGGATGCGCGTCTTGCCGTTGCCGGCGACATCGACGCCGCCGTTCTCGACCGGAGCCGGAAATTGGCCGATCGTCTGGGCGTCGGTTCCCAGTTCACTCACCGTGGACCCTATCGCCAGGAAGACGCGCCGGCGGTGTTCGGCGCCGCCCACGCCTTCGTCATCGCCAACCATAACGATGCCTGCCCGACGACCGTCATCGAGGCGCTGTCGTCGGGCCTGCCGGTGATTTATGCCACCAGCGGCGGCGTCCCTGAATTGGTCGGCGGCGATGCCGGGGTGGAATTGAAGACCGGGGACAGCTGGGACGAAATGCTGGTTCCCGAACCCCGGGACATCGGCGATGCCATGGTGCGGGTGGCCGAGAACCACACCGCCATGTCCGCCGCCGCCCGGTCGCGCGCCGTGGAGCGTTTCGATATCGGCCCATGGCTGGAACGCCACCGCCAGGTTTTTCTCTCTCTGTTGGCGGGTCGTCATGACTGAGGCGCCGTGTGTCAGCGTGGTCATTCCATGTTTCAATGGCGGGGCCGATTTGCCGGGCGCGTTGGCCTCTCTCGACACCCAGACATTCCGCGATTTCGAGGTCATTGTTGTCGACGATGGGTCCGACGATCCGACGACCCTTAGTGTCCTTGAGGGTCTTGGCGATGTCCAGCTCGTGCGCCAGGAGAACCGTGGCCTGGCGGCGGCGCGCAACGCCGGCATGGCAGCGGCGCGGGGCGCGTTTTTGGTGCCGTTGGATTGCGACGACCGCCTTGAGGCGGCCTTTTTGGAAAAGACGCTTCAGGCCCTCGACGCCCAATCCGACGCCGCATATGCGTTTTGCCACCTGCACCTCACCGGCGAGAGAAGCGGCGTCCTTCGCAAGGATTACAATTTCTTCACCCAGCTTTTCCTCAACCAGCTTCCCTACTGTTTGCTCCTGCGCCGGGCTACCTGGGAGGCGGCTGGCGGCTATGACGAAACCATGCGCCGGGGCTACGAAGACTGGGAATTCAACATCCGCCTGGGCGGGGGCGGGCTTCATGGCGTCGCCGTGCCCGAACCCTTGTTCGTTTACCGGGTCAGTTCCGGCGGCATGCTGCAAAGCATTTCCAATCGCCTGCATGGCCAGCTTTGGCGCGCCATCCAGGAACGCAATCCGGCGCTCTATCGTCTCCGGGCGATGATGGGTATCTGGCGGCATTGGCGCGCCCGGCCCCGGGCCTATTCCGCCTGGTTGCTGTTGGGTCTTCTGGCCGGGCACCGGCTTTTGCCGGTCGGCGTTTTCAATCGGTTGTTCTCCTTGCTGATGCGGTTCTCCGCCTCGGCACGGCTGGAAGGGCGCTGAGAGATGTGCGGGATTGCCGGCTTCGTCGATGGGCGTCATGGCGGATCGGCGCAGCGTCTCGAGAAAATGGCCCGGGCCATGAACGAGACGTTGCGCCACCGGGGTCCCGATGACGGCGGCGTGTGGACCGATTCCGAAACCGGTGTTGCCTTGGCTAATCGTCGCCTCGCCGTCCGCGATTTGTCCCAGGCCGGGCACCAGCCCATGGTGTCCGACGACGGTCGCTTGGTCCTGACCTACAACGGTGAGATTTACGACACCGGGGACCTGCGCGCCTCGCTGGAAGCGAAGGGGCAGCGGTTTCGCGGCGGCTCGGATACCGAAGTTTTGCTCCATGCCTGCGCCGAGTGGGGGGTGGCCGAGGCCGTCAAGCGATGCAACGGAATGTTTGCCTTCGCCCTTTGGGACCGGGTCGAGCGACGCCTTACCCTGGCCCGCGACCGCATGGGTATCAAGCCGCTCTACTGGGCCCGGGCGGACGGACTTTTTCTCTTCGCGTCCGAACTCAAGGCCTTCGCCTGTCATCCGGGCTGGACGCCCGAGATCGACCGGGACGCCCTGGCCGCCTTTGCCCGGCTGTCTTACGTGCCGTCACCGATGTGTATCTGGAAAGGGGCGCACAAGTTGGAACCGGGTACCGTGCTCACCTTCGAGGACGGTAAGACGCCGGCTATAACACGCTATTGGGACATGGGGGACATCGCCGGACAGAAGCGTGACATCACCGATATGGACGAGGCCGTCGAGGGCCTGGACAGCCTTCTCACCCGGGCCGTCGGCCGCCGACTGGTGGCCGACGTGCCGGTTGGGCTGTTTCTTTCCGGCGGCATGGACTCGGCGATGATGGCGGCGTTCATGCGGGCCCAGGGTGCGGCGCCGGTGAAGACCTTCACCGTTGGATTTGCCGAGACCGATTTTGACGAGCGGGCGGACGCCGCCGGCGTCGCGGAATACCTGGGCACCGAACACCACGAGATCAGGCTGTCGCCGGCCGAGACCCTGGATCATGTATCCGGCGTGGCGCGCTGCTACGACGAACCGTTTGCCGATTCGTCACAAATTCCAAGCTTGCTGGTATCCCGCCTGGCGCGCCAAAGCGTCACCGTGGCGCTCAGCGGCGACGGCGGTGACGAGGTCTTCGGCGGCTACAACCGTTACACCTGGGCCGAGCATCACTGGCCCCGGCTGAGCCGCATCCCGCGCCCCATTAGACGTGCCGGGGCGGGCGCCGTCACCGCGGTGCCGCCGGCGCTGTGGGATCGCCTGGCCGGTGTCCTCGGAGTCCGCCAGGCGGGAGAGAAGGCGCACAAGGCCGCGGCTCTTCTGGCCCTCGATGATGAGGTCCAGGCCTATCGCCTTCTTACTGGGCCGGGAATTGACACGACGCGATTGGTTGTGGGCGAACGTGAGCCAAACCCGTCTCCGCTGCCGTCACTCGACGACGCGGTGGAGCGCATGCAAATCCAGGACACCATTGGGTATCTGCCCGACGACATCCTGACTAAGGTGGACCGTGCCAGCATGTCGGTTGGCCTTGAGGTGCGAGTGCCGCTCCTTGACCACGAGGTGGTCGCCTTTGCCTGGCGCCTGGCCAGACCGCTCAAGGTTTCGGGCGGCCGGCGCAAGCGGGTGCTCGGGGCAGTGGGCGAAAAGTACCTGCCGGCGTCGCTGTTCACCGGCCGGCCCAAGTCCGGCTTTGCGGTGCCCATTCATGGGTGGCTGCGCGGGCCGCTCCGCGAATGGGCCGGGGATCTCTTGAACGATTCGGCGTTGCGCGATCAGGGCATCTTCGACGCCGCCTTGGTTGGGCGGTGGTGGCGCGAGCACCAGTCGGGCCGCCGGCTGCGTCATCACGCCCTGTGGAACGTCCTCATGTTCCAGGCTTGGCGGCAAGGCCAGACAGGATACTAGATTTGATCAGGCCCAGTTTGGGGGCGCAGGTCCATGTTCAAAAGGGATTCATAGACCTTGAGGGTTTCGGAAACGACCCGATCTTGGTGGAATTGATCCTCTACGAGGGCGCGGCTTTTCGCCCCCATGGCCCGGCGTAGTTTGTCATCGCGGAGCAATGTCTCCAAGGCGTCGGCGAGGGAACAGGCATCACGAATGGGGACCAAGATGCCGTTCTCTCCGGGACGGACGATCTCACGACAACCGGGAACGTCGGTGGCGACGATGGGCCGGGCGCACGACGCCGCCTCAAGCAAGGACTTGGGCAGGCCCTCGCGGTAGGACGGCAGGACGGCAACGTGGGCTTGGCGCCACACGTCGGCGATGGAATCGCGATACCCCCACCACTGAACCAGTGCGTCGTCGTGCCACTCGCAAAGCTGTTCTTCGGAGATGCTGGTCGGGTTGTCGGGATCAGGCATGCCGATGAGCAGCGTCCGCATCTTGAAACCCCGGTTTCTCAGAATCCGCGCCGCCTCGACCAGTTCCCCGACACCTTTGTTCCACAACAGTCGCGACACCATGGCGACGGTGGGCACCCCGGTTGGATCGGGTTGCGGTGGAAATTCAAGGAGATTGACGCCCGAGCCCCGGATCAGGCTGGAGCGGCCGTGGCGAATGATACCGGCCGACTCCAGGGTTTCCATGTCGTTGGGATTTTGCACGATGATGCGGCTGTTGGCGCGCGACAAAAGCAGACGACCGGTAATCCTGACCAATGGTTGCAACACGGAGTGCAACCAATGTCCCGCCGTAAACACGAAACCCAATCCCGTCACCGCATTGACCACCGTCGGCACGGATGCCAACAACGCCGCCAGCGAGCCGTAGAGGCTTGGCTTGAGGGCCACGTGGTGCACCAAATCGGGACGTTCCTGGCGATAGACCCGGATCAGGTTGACGATGGATTTGATCTCGGAGATAAGGGAAAACTTACTGCGTGGCAGAAGAAATGAGACCAAGCGGAAGCCTTCACGGCGGATTACGTCCTCGTGGTCGCGGGTGCGGGTGACGACGGTAACGTCGCATCCGGCGTCGCGTACCGCCCGCGCCAGGCCAAGGCGATGAGAGACGAATTACCAGTCCTCGGTCACCAAATAAAGAATGCGGAGCTTTTTGCCCTGGTCGGTCACGTGTCGGTCTTCTAGTTTAGTTTCCGGTGCGCCTAGGAGATAACCTTATCATGCCGGTCCGGGTTTTGATCAACGCCCTTCACGCCAGAAGCGGCGGCGGCGTGACCTATCTTCGCAATCTGCTGCCCCGGCTTGGTGCCGATCCGGACCTTGAGGTCCATCTCTGCTTGCATGAGAACCAGTTGGCCGCTTTCCCCGAACCGGCCGACGGCGTTCGCATGCACAGCGTGCGTTTCCGCGACGGCTTCACGCGGCGTTTGGTCTGGGAGCAGACAGCGTTGCCCCTGTTGGCGAAGCGTATCGGCGCCGAGGTGACGTATTCGCCGGCCAACTTCGGACCCTTGCTGGCGCCGGCCCCGGTTGTCTTGTTGCGCAATGCCGTGGCCGTCGGGGAAAGCGAGAAGCGCTACTCGAAGCGCCTTTATTGGAAGGCCCTAGGCGCCATGACCTGGGTGTCACTTCTGTGCTGCCGCCGGGCCATCGCCGTTTCCGACTATGCGCGAGCGGCACTTACACGGCGCCTTCCGTCAAGCGTTGTCGGGCGTGTCGAGGTCGTCCATCACGGCGTCGATCCTCTATTTTCACCACCGCCGCCGGGCGAGAGACGCGAGGACTTCATGCTCGCGGTTTCCGATCTCTACATTCAGAAAAACCTGCACCGCCTTTTGGATGCGCTTGCCGTCGTGCGTCGCGAATTTCCCCATATCAGCCTTCGGATCGCCGGCGGCGCGCTCGACGCGGACTACGCCCGGGATCTGCACCGTACCGTTGCCGAACGCGGCCTGGACGGCCATGTGCGGTTCCTTGGTCACGTCCCGGCCCATGAACTCGCCGATCTTTATCGGCGCTGCGTCCTTTTTGTCTTTCCTTCCCTTGTCGAGACCTTCGGCAATCCGTTGGTCGAGGCCATGGCCTGTGGCGCCCCCATCGTCAGTTCCGATGCTACGGCCATGCCCGAGGTGTTGGGTGACGCGGCGCTATTCTTTGATCCCCGGGATACCCCGGCAATGGCCGAGCGCATTGCCGCCGTTCTGAGGGACACCGATTTGCGCCGCCGTCTCGGCATCCGCGCCGAAGCCCGCGCTCGTCATTTCTCGTGGGACGAGACGGCGCGGCGCACCGCCCGCGTTATTCATTCGTGCGCCCGGCCTTCTTAATTGCCGTCACCGCTTGACGAGGGTCGGGTCGGCAAGCACCTGACCCGCATCCCAAATTGCCACTTGTCGGTTGCGGTACTTTTGCACGAACTCGGGCGATCCTTCGCCGATGCCATGATCGTGGTAGGCGATCACCTTGCCGGTGGGGTGCGCCGCCGCCCAGGCCTCGACGTCGTGCTCCCAGGTCGCCGCGACGGGTTTCTTGAGGCGGCCGAGGAAGTGGTATTGGCCGTGATACTTGGAGATGTGGGCGACCGGATGGCCGGTGCGCTGCAATTCGGCGACCCGCATGGCCAGGGGTTTCAGATCGAAGGCACGCCCCAGATGAGGCGCCGCCGTCAGATGGGCGGCGATGACCAAAAGCACCGTGGCGCCAGTTATCGTCGCCGTTCGGTGAAAGGGGTGGCTAAGGGGAAATAAAACGGCGAACGCCGCAGCGGCGGCCGCCGGCAATCCGGCGAGGGGTGCCAGATCCATTGCCCAGTCGGGCAGCCAACCATCGGCCGCCCGCGTTGCGGCGGCCACGACAAGTAGGGCGAAGACAACGGCGACGGCGGGGACGGCGGCGGGAAATGCGTCGAAACGCCATCTGGCACCGGCGTTCGCGATCGCGGCGGCGATGAGCAGCGCTGCCGCCGGCAGGCTCGGGATCAGGTAATGGGGCTGCTTGCCGCTGATCGCCGACAGCGCGGCGATGGTGAGGATCAGCCAAGCCAGACAAAAGCAGCCGCCCGGCTCGGCTGCAATGCCGCGCCCAAGGCCGCGCCACACAGGCGGCCACACGATCCAGGGCAGCAGGGTAGCCGGCGCCGCTACCAGATAGAACCACCAAGGACTGCCGTGGGCGAAGGAATCGGTAACGCGCCCCGCCGTCTGATCCCACAGGATGGCGCCGGCGTAAGCCTCACCCCCGGCGTTCGCCGCGGGCAGGGCCCAGGCCAGGGCCAGCGCTGCGCCGAGGACAACGGCGCCGATTAGGCCGGCGTACCAGGCCGGCCACGAGGACGGGCGAAAAGGCCCGGCCCAATAGGGCGCGGCGAGCGCCACCGGCAGGACGTGGACCAAGATCACCGGCCCCTTGGCAAGGATGCCGAGGCCAAGTGCCAGTCCGGTGATCAGCCAGCCCCGCCAGCTGCCGGGCCGACACGCTTCAAGAACGCCGACAAGGGCGGCTAGGGTGAAAAATCCGACCACCATGTCAAAGAAGGTGAGGGTGGCGACGGCGCCCCAGAACAGGCTGCCGGCCAGGATCATCGGTGCCAGCATCGCCACCTCGGGACGGTCCGGCCACAAACGGCGCGCCAGAACGTGGGTCAAAACCAGGTTGCCAAGGGCGAACAAGGGTGCCACCAGACGCGCCGCTACGTCGCCGACGCCAAAGAGCGCCCAGCTTAAATTGATCAGCCAGAAAAGAAGCGGCGGCTTGTGGCTGTAGGGTTCACCGTTGAGGTGGGGGACCAGGAACTCGCCGGTTGTCCACATTTCCCAGGCGACGCCCAGGTAACGGGTCTCGTCGACCGGCAACAAAGGGCGGGTGGCCAGCGCTGTCAGGACCAACGCAAGCCAGGCGGCGACCCACAAAGCCGGGGACCAGCCTTTTACGGTCATGGCGGGTTGCTCACCGCCACAGGCCGCGGGTGTCGATGACGACCTTTCCCTTAAGACGCTCGGGCGCGACGGCCTTGAAAGGCTTGTGGTCGACCAGCAGGACGACGATGTCGGCGGCTTCAAGGGCGTGGTCGAGGTCCACTGCCGCGACCCGTTCCACGGAATCCAGGCATTCGGGCAAGTGGCTGGTATGGGGTTCTACGACCAAGATGTCGCCCTTTCCTTGCGTCGCCAGGATGCGTACGATTTCGATCGCCGGACTTTCCCGGAGGTCGTCGATATCGGCCTTGTAGGAGAGACCCAGGCAGGCGATGCGGGGATTTGGGAATTCGGCCGCCGCCGCCAGAACCCGGGCCGCGACGTGGGCCGGCTTGGCGTCGTTGACGTTGCGGGCGGCGCGAATTAACGGCGTGTCGTCGGGCGCCGAATCGATTATGAACCAGGGATCGACGGCGATGCAGTGGCCGCCGACGCCGGGCCCGGGTTTCAAGATATCAACGCGCGGATGGTGGTTGGCCAGAGCTACTACGTCCCACACGTTCAGGCCCAGACGGTCGCAGACCCGCGACAATTCGTTGGCAAAGGCGATGTTGACGTCGCGGTAGGAGTTTTCGGCCAGCTTGACTAGCTCGGCGGTGCGCGCCGTTGTGATCAGGCATTCGCCGTTGACGAAACGGCGATAGAGATCCACCGCCCGCTCTGCGCACAACGGGCTCACTCCGCCGATCACCCGGTCGTTTCCAACAAGTTCCATCAAGATCCGCCCGGGCAGCACGCGCTCGGGGCTGTGCGCCACCTGGACGTCGGCCTCGGAACCGTCCCGGTGGGGAAACCGCAGTTCGGGCCGTACCTCGGCCAACCACGCCGAGACGGCTTCGGTGGTTCCTACCGGCAGGGTCGATTCGATGATGACAAGGTCGCCCTCCTTGAGCACCCCGGCGACGCTTTCGGCCGCTTCCTTCAGGTACGAAAGGTCGGGCTTGTGGTCATCGACGAAGGGGGTCGGCACAGCGATGATAAAGGCGTCCGCCGGTTCGGGCTTTGTGGCGGCCTTGAGCTTGCCCCTGGCCACGGCGCCATTGACTAAGATGTCGAGATCGGGCTCGACGATATGTACTTTGCCCTGGTTTATAAGCGCGACCGTTTCGGCATTGACGTCGACGCCAAGGACGTCGAAACCCCGGCTCGCCAGGATTGCCGCCATCGGCAGGCCGACGTAGCCGAGGCCTATGACGCAGACGGTGTCATGTTTAGGCTTCACGCAGGATCTCCTTGACGATTCTCAGGCTGGCCTTGCCGTCGCCGTAGGGGTTATGGGCACGGCTCATGGACTGATAGGCGGCCTTATCGGTCAGCAGATTTTCGCACGCGCCGACAATGGCCTCGGTGTCCGTTCCGACCAGTTTGACGGTCCCCGCTTCGACGGCTTCGGGTCGCTCGGTAACGTCGCGCATGACGAGGACCGGCTTGCCCAGTGAAGGGGCCTCTTCTTGGATGCCGCCCGAATCGGTGATGATGAGATGGGCGCGGTTCATCAGGAACACGAACGGCAGATAGTCCAAGGGTTCGATCAGGTGAATGCCCGCATGACCGCCGAGCAACCGGTGCACCGGGGCCTTGACGTTGGGGTTCAGGTGGACCGGGTAGACGATCTGAACGTCATCGCGCGCGCCAAGACGGGCCAAGGCGGCGCAGATGCGCTCAAACCCGGATCCAAAACTCTCACGCCGGTGACCGGTGACCAAGATAAGGAGCAGACCCTCATCGAGGAACGGAAAACGGGCCGCTTGGGCGGCGCGCAGAACGTCGTCACCCCCGAGAAGCCCGGCGACGTGCAAGAGCGCGTCGATCACGGTGTTTCCGGTGACTTTGATGTGGTCCTCCCCGATACCCTCACCACTGAGATTGCGGGCCGCGCCTTCGGTTGGCGCGAAGTGAAGGTCGGCCAGTCCGTCGGCCAACTTGCGGTTCATCTCTTCGGGCCACGGCGCACCCATATCGCCCGTGCGCAGGCCCGCCTCGACATGAGCCACCGGAATCTTGCGGTAAAAAGCGGCCAACGAGGCGGCCAGAGTCGTCGTCGTGTCGCCGTGCACCAGCACACGATCGGGCTTGAAATCGTCGAGGACCCCGCCTAGTCCGACGAGCACGGCCTGGGTGATGTGGGTGAGGTCCTGGTCGGCCCGCATGATGTCCAAGTCATAGTCCGCCGAGATGGCGAACAGGGATAGGACCTGGTCGAGCATATCGCGGTGCTGGGCGGTGACACAGACTCGGGACTCAATTTTGGTCTCGGCCGCCAACGCCCTGACCACCGGCGCCATCTTGATGGCCTCGGGTCGGGTTCCGAATACGCTGAGGATCCTCATGTGAACCGATACGCCTTATTGTTTCAGGCGCCTGAAGGCATATCGCGGCGCCGCCCTTTGCGCAAGAACGGCTTGCCCACCGAGAACCGACCGCCAAGTGCGTCCTGGCCGGTTGTTCGGGCCTTCGCGGCCCGTTATTATTGCCTGACAGTACGCCGTGATACACCGCCAGGGCTTCTGTTAAATGTTCATTCGAATTCGTCTTGCACTTGTTTCCGTCCTGGCGGCGCTTGTCGTTGCCCTTGGCGCCCCACCGCGGGCAATGGCGGAGGCGGCCTTCGTCGGCATGCAGGTGCAGGGAATCACGCCCGTCGTCGCGGCGGCCCTTGGCCTGAAGGGTGTGGGCGGCATCTTGGTGCGCGATGTGGCTCTTGGCGGGCCGTCGGCCGAGGCGGGCTTTCTGCGCGGCGACCTTATCGTCCGCTTTGCCGGGCGCGAAATGGACACCTTCGAGACGCTGGTCGCCGTGGTAAAGGGCCTGAAGGCTGGTCAGAGTGTTAAGGCAACGGTCCGGAGAAACGGCGCCAAGGTCGAGCTGACTATGAAGACCGGCGTCTGGCACCCGTCGTGGCGAATCGCCAACGGCGCCTTCGCCAACCTTCCCTCCGTTGGCCTGACTCTCGCCGCGCTAACCAAAAAAACCAGGGATGTCTTCTCTCTGCGCTGGGGATCGACCGGTGTCGTGATCACCTTGATCGATCCTGAAAAGTCCACCGACATGGACCTGCAACGCGGCGAACTCATCTTACAGGTCAATCAGGACACCGTTTGGTTGCCCGAACAGGTGCTTGCCAAGTATCGCGAGGCCAAGGAAAAGGGTCTAACGAAAATTCTGCTGTTGGTCGAGGGCACCAGCGGATACCGATTCTCCCTGCTGCCGGTCAGATAAAAACTTAGCAAATACCCGTCTTTTGGCATGCCTCGCGGGTATCGGCCACCGCGCCGTTAAGGGCCTTGGCGGTTATGGCGCCGGGGAACAGTCGGTTCCCAATGATGAAGGTCGGCGTGCCGTTGATATTCAATGAGTCGGCCAGTTGGAGGTTCTGTTTCAAAGCCACCTCAATCTCAGGATCGGTCAATTCCCGTCGCAACTCTTCGACGTCGTAACCGCTTTTGGCGGCCAGCTTCATGACCTTCGATTCGGGAAGGCTTCCGCGGCTACCCATGAGGGCGAGGTGGAAGGCGAGGTACTTGTCCTTGTCCAGTCTCCACGCGGCCAGCGCGGCGCGTGACGCGACCACGGACTCAGGCCCCAGAATGGGGAATTCCTTGAACACGTAACGGACGTTTGGATCGTCTTCCATCAAGGCCATGACGATCGGTAAGACCTGCTTGCAAAAACCGCAGCGGTAATCGAAGAACTCGACGATGGTCACGTCTCCGTCCGGGTTGCCGGCGATGGGCGAGGTGGGGTCGTTCACCAACTCGTTGCGCCGGGCTACCAGGTTGGCCTGGGCACGTTCCTTGGTCGCCTGTTCCTCCCTGGCCTGAAAGGTGCGTATGGCCTCGACTATGACCTCGGGGTGTTTGAGCAGGTATTCGCGCACAACCTTTTCCATCGCTTCCTTTTGCCCGGTGTCCAGGGCATCGGTGCCGGTAATGGGGGACGGCAACGAAAACGTGACGGCCACCACCGCAAGGGTGGCGACGAGGGATCGGAACCCCATGAGGCGTTCTCCGACAAAGCTCGATCAATCGTCCCATGATGGTCCACGTGGGTTTTCGCGACAAGGCCCGACAGCCTTCGCCGAGCCTGGGTCACGCGATTTTGATTGCGGCCCGCCGCGTGCCGCCAAGCCCGAATTCGGTGCCGAGAAGACGAAAAGAGAACCCGG
>PVBE012093645.1_pt1 | contig 11864 bp, 10 predicted proteins | sample 1631181 | NCBI WGS metagenome assembly PVBE01 (sample SAMN08397723, study PRJNA350692) | Marine metagenome, whole genome shotgun sequencing project. | isolation source: water | place: Pacific Ocean | collected 2012-04 | reverse complement strand
GGTGACATCCGTATCGGCTTAACCAATATGGATGTTGATTATGCAGGCATTTCATTTGTTGATATATATTTAGAGAATGCATATGAGAAAGATTCCGGTGGCTCGGATATTTGGCTGTCTGCCAATAATTGGGATTGGGGCAACGGCAGCTGGAATTTCAACGTATTGATTCATGAAATTGGTCACTCACTTGGGCTCAAACACCCGCACAATGCATTTTATCCGAATAATTCAGGATTTAATTCGCCCTACATGCCCTTGGCCTATGACGCCCAATACTGGACGGTCATGGCCTATCGTGATTACGTCGGTGACAATACCATGGGAAGACCTGACAATCATCACTCTGCTCAGACATTGGGTTGTGCTGTGTGTGGTATATCGGGAGATAAATTCAACACTTATGGATTGCAGTCAATGGTGACAAAGGACGGAGAAGACTTCTATCCTTACACGCCAATGTACTTTGATATTTTGGGTCTCCGATACCTCTACGCTTACAACGAACAAACACAATCCTATGAAATTCCGGATGTTAATTCCGGTAATGATACCTATACCATCTCAGGGCCGGTCGTTTTTACCATTTTTGACACCGGTGGCATCGATACTATTGATTTTTCTACCATGGATCTCAATGCCACCATCGACCTTGACGGCATTCTCAGCTACATTGGCACGGATGAAATAAACTACGATGATGGGGAGTTCTATACCGGTTTTATTGTCGGGATATATTGGCTCAACAGCCCCATTGAGAATGTAAATGCTGGCAGTGGTGATGACACCATTACCTGCAATGATGTTGCAAACCTAATCAATTGCGGCCCAGGAGCAGATACGGTTCAGATTATTGGGATAGGCGACACCGTTAATGGTGACGCCGGCAATGATTTATTTATTATCGGTGACATCGGTTTTACCTCAATCGATGGAGGTGAAGGGAACGACACCATGTCATGGAGTGAAAGTGCTGCAGTTGATGGCCAAGAGTTAACACTTACAACAGGCGGTGCTGTCAACTTTGAAAATATTTACGGTACTTCAGCAACGGAGACCATCAAAGGCGATGCCAACAACAACATTCTCAAAGGAGGACGTGGAGGTAACGACATCATTTATGGTTACGAGGGCAACGACAACTTATATGGTCATGGTATAGACGAGGATGACCCCAACGATAGTAATTATGCCGATAGTAAGACTTTGTATGGTGGTGCCGGAAGCGATCTTTTGTATGGTGGTTATGGGGATGACACCCTCGATGGCGGTACCGGCATTGATTTCCTCACCGGGGGTGGTGGCAACGACATCTTCGTAATCCGAACAGGTGACGGCTCAGACTTGATTGCTGAAGCCGATATCGTCACTGATTTTAGCGATGGCACCGACCTAATAGGACTGGATAACAATCTAACCTTCAGCGAACTCACCATCGAGCAAGGTACTGGAAGCAATGCCAGTGACACTCTGATCAGTGTCACCGCCACCGGGGAATACCTGCTGATCCTGCAGAACACGACGGCAAGTGACATTACAGATTTGGATTTCACTGATGTAGATGTCTCTGCATCCTCTAGAAATGCTGCCAATAAAGACGACACTACCAAAGATGGGAACTCCATTATCCCTCCTGAAACAGACATCATCGATGACGATGATAATACCCCACCGGACATTGACTTGCCAGACTGGAGCCTTTTCGTTGAAAGCCTTGATTTAGACTCCATTATTTTGCCGGAGACAGTAGTAGCATCAGAGGATATTATCCTTCCTGATCTCAGTGATCTGATGGGTCTTCTGGGTGATCAAGGTGACAGTCTGGCTCTGGATTTTGATGCTGTTGATTCGGGAGATCCGGTGGTAGCCGTTGTGGAGACGGTGAAACCGGTGATCATAGATTGGATCAGCCATCCAGATCCGTTCATTGATACCGATTGGAACTCCATTATTGAGGAGTTGTTCTACACCTCAGAGCTGGGGTAGAGGTACGATCATTCTCACCCTATCATTTAACTTCTTAGGTTAAATATCCTATGCTTATAAATCTAATCAATCTGTTACTGACTCAATAAAACCTTTAACCATTGCTTCAGAGTTAAATAAATTGATATTAGAGGAATCCAACGGATAATATTGACCACCCAGCAGTAGCAAATTCCCTGGGTATAAAGTTCGATGGTAATTAGCATTGTCTGGATCATTAAGATCACCAGTGCGAATGCTTTCAGTCCCCACATTAATATTTCTTGAATAGAGACTGTTTCTAACAATCACAAGATCATAACTAGGTATGATAGTTATATGATTATTACTATAGCCCTTTGCACCAAAACCAAAGACATCTATAAATTCCTCCCCAGCAGTAAATCCGTCATGCATATACCATTGATATCCATACTCAACAGTCTCAGACCAATCCACTTTTGCTGCAGGTTTTAAAGATTCTTCTATCCAGGTTGATGCAATGATTTGCTCACCGTCCCAAAGACCTTGGTTAAGCCAAAGCAATCCAAAACGTGCAAAATCCCTCGTGGTCGAATCAAGACAACAGTAAGTGAGATAATTATTTTGCCCATCCCGCCACCAATCTACAGTCATTCCAATTTTCGAAAATAAATATCTATCACCGAACTCCATTGCATCTAATCCAGTTGCGTTTAATAAAACCTCTCCTAAAATCATGGTGTCAGCGTTGCAATAAACCCAACCATTCTCAGGTAGATCTTGGTTAAAGCCCCTTTCAATAGAAGGGGTAAGCTGATCTTCCTGATAATAAATTGAACTTCCTCCGTTGCCTCCTAGTGGGCATTGAAGTCGAGATCTCATTTCCAGAATGTCTTGTATCGTGACACTATTTTCTTTATCCGTGCCCATCCAATTTGGCAGATAAGTTGAAACATATTCATCAACGGAATCAATAAAACCATTCTCAATTGCAATACCTATCAGAGAACTGGTGAATGACTTCGCTGCGGACCAGCTTGTAGCTAGACTGTATTGATCTCTGGTTCCCCACTTGTTTCTCCATTCATCAATATCATAATCCCAATCATTATTACTGTACACAGATTGCAGACCTGAAAGAGTGGATTCAGAAATCCCTTTATACTCTTCAACAACAATTTTATCGCCTCTCACTACAATCAACCCTTGAGTGCTAAAATCATCATCTAATACATATTCCACAATTTCTTTGACTTTATTTGGATCCATACCTTGTTCTTCTGGAGTGTTGGCTTCCCAATAAAAACTTGGAGGCTGAACGGGGCTTGCTTCCGGGATCTCGGGTGAATTACCACTACCACCGCAACCGTTTAGTGATAAAAAAGAAATACAGAATATTACTTTTATTGAAGGAAAGAGTTTATTTTTTTTCATAGCACTACTTATAGCAGATTAATGGATTACTCTTAGCAGGGTTGTGGAGCTAATCTATTCCGCCTTTGGGGACTGAATCATTGCTTCCAGGTAAGTTGCTGTCACCAGTTGTTGGCCACTTTCTGTTTGCAATTCAATCGTGTCAATAGCAAACTCTGATAATCGGGAGACCTCCTCCAGTAATTGTTTGGTCTTCCTGAGATTCACTGGAATAAACGAAATCCTCAGGGATCTTTCTGTTGCTGCGATATCCTCTAGTTTTAAATCATATGACTTGGCAATGTCCTGGATTGCTGGTTCTAAAGTTGCTCTGTTGTTTTTAATTTCGGAAATTTTAGCCGACTGCAACAGGTTCATTGCCCCAGCTTTAACGTATTCGTAATCACTCTTGGCATTCTGATATCTTTTGGCAGCCAGTGAGTTTCTGGCAACGAGATTGGAGACTAAACTCACCGCCAATAAACACGTAATGAGAACAACTGCAATGACCAAGAGATTTTGTTCTCTTTTGCTGCGCTGGTTGAAAAAATTGAGCAATCTAGTCATGGCTAAAATCCAATACTAATGTTCCTGAAATCTTGCCATCAAGATTATTGGTACGGTCCTCGACAATTGTGACATCAAATCCGTCAATGAGTTTTAAAACAAATGTATATTTAAGGGCTGGCAAACCATCAATATCAAGCTCCAGTATTGACTCTGAGAAATTTATGGTTGATCGCCTGATATTGCTTAAATCTATCTCATCCAGATAATTCAGAGCACCAAGATCAATTGTACTAACGGCCTGGGTGATCTCCGGGGAGGCATTGATGATTTGATCCATTTGTAGTTTTGGGTTAATGACTCTTCTGGTATCGGGGTTCAGTGATTGAAATATTTCCAGTGTTGCGCTTTGGTATTGCTGCTCATAATTCTCCAGCAGAAAAATATTCACATAAGGCAACAGCAACAAGGAACACATAATTAGTAACCCCCATACCTTCTCAAATCTCGAAAAATTTAATTTCTTGAATATCGTGTTAGATGAGAATTCAAACTTAAATAAATTCGGTATTTCCAAGTTATGATTGAAGAAATGACTGTGCAATGCTTCTAGGGTTATCGGCTCGACCGTGGTTTTATCACCAAGGATTTGTCTCAGTTTTTTCTCTTCTTTGCTTAACAATGTCGGGGTGTAATGTTCTTTCTCTTCCATCAATAAACCCAGATATTGCTCAGCATTGGCATAGCTGCAAGAAAAACCAGTGCCATCTTTGAATGCAAAAACCAATCTTTCCTCGATAGTTAAAATGGATTCTGCTGCATGCTGATGGATCAAATGATGCTCGGCATGGATTGCAACGCTGCATCCCAATTGATTCAGTTCGTTATTGAATTGCCCTAAGAGGCTCTTGCCCACGATCACTGCCAAGTTTTTCTCTTGGAAAAAAAAGAAATCATTATCGGAAATATTGTTGATGATACAGTCATCATGTTCAGCAATAAATCGGGCTTCAAACTGTTGCAAGGATTCGGATTCCCTCTTGACAGCAACAAATGAATGGATCAAATTTGAAGGCAAGAACAGAAAAACTTTGGCATCGGCTTGGATGTATTTTGACAACTCCCCGAAGCTCACCTTGAAATTGTTTGTACAATTTTCTCCGGTAAAATCATAGACGCGAAATTGTGAGAGATTAGATGTTAAATGCAGACAATAGTGTTTCATGGTGGTCAAAGCTTATTTTAAATTCCATTATAAGATCTAGAGACGATGTAAGCTTTATTATTATTCATATTGATCAATGTTCTGGAGGTTGCCGAATACTTTTCAAAAGTAATGACAGCATCAAGGTAGAACCATTCGGTGGTGAAACTGACGGGCAGGTGAGTGGTGCTGAAATCAAAATTTGGAAATACACCGGCCAGTTGGCTGGTGGATGCAAAGCCCTCCTCGGGGATGGTATTGATGATGGATTCCGCATCATCAAGGCTGAGACCTGGGTAGATGGATGCCAGTAACAATACATCATCTGACTCCAGAGTATTCAGATTGATAGCATAATTTCCCCTGGTGGAGGGCCTGACACAAAAGTGTTGTCTGAACGCTGGCCAGGCGATCGCCGTTGAAGCGGGTAGGTTTTTTAACTCAGACAGGTGGTAGAACAGCCGTTTTGAGGTAAATTGCTTGGCTGTGTTCATCGGTCCAATGTAATAATAATCCTCCAACCCGTTGGATCTGGGTTGGTCGTCTGCATCGATCCAATCGAGAATTTGATCGGTGAGCGAGTCAATGTCGTTGTTATCAAACTCCAAAAATCCCAGCAGTTTCTGAAAACCGGCAATGGCTTCCAGGTTGGTTGTGTATTGCTCATTCCGATAGTCAAAGAGAGAATTGAGGTTAAAACAGTTCGTGGCATCAGCCAATGTTGCATTGAGCGTTCCATGTTCTAATTCTATAGCCATCGGTTGACTGAGCAAGACATGGTTTTTTGGAAATGATTGTTTGCTGAATTTAAATTCTTTTCCCAGCTCGTTCAGGGCGAAGGTTTCAAGATTTCTGGAATATTGCAGGGCATTGTTTTGAAAATCAACAAACCCTTCCCTGGTGAAGGATAGAAAATAGTATTTGCCAATGGAAACACTGATGGCAGATAAAATTAAAACTATCAGCAGAACTGAAATGAGCACTATGCCTTTATGGTTGGTAAACATTGTCAATATTGGGAGCGATGATCCATTCAAAAGATCTGTCATCGATGGAGAAACGCACTTGTACAAGACTGGGTATTTTAGTGGCTGTCATGGGATCTTTTGGCCAGAATTCAGACCAACTGTTGCCGTCTGAAAACCTGAAGCTCAACTCTTCCAGTCCATCGAACATTATTGACTGGAAATAATCTTGGTTGAGATAAGGATTGTCGGAAAAATATTGTCGACGATAAAAGAATCCATCTTCAACCACGTATTCGATTCTTTTGACCGATGAACTCTCAGCATTGCCGGCATCGACCAATGTGGTGAATGTCAATGAATTGGAGCCCTCGGGGGCGAAGAAGGTGGCCTCGTAGGCATTGCCAAAATAGTCTCTCATTGGAACATTCAAAGATTGCCGTAAATCCCTTTTGATGATGCTGGATGCAAGATTGAATTTTTGAATTTCATCCAATTTCTTAAATATGGTCTCTCTGGATGCTAAAGAGGATTGCAAGATATTGGTGGAAACAACAATAATGATGGTGATGATGACGATTGAAACTAACACTTCAATCAATGTAAACCCACGGCTGAAATTTTGATTATTGCTTGGCAATGTAACCTTCTCGGATAAAGATAGTCTGGTTGCTCTCTTTGTTCATTACTGTAATTGAAAACTCAAACAAATCTCTTGTTGTACTGGTGGTGCTCTCTTCCCACAGCCAATCCCTGCCATTCATGGTCACTTGACCGGATCGTTTGCCAGGTTCCGGTGGCGGATCAATCGTTTGCATTAAGGCCACCCTGTTATTGGCTACCTCCCTGGCTATGACTCGATCGTGCAGCTGATAGGATGATAACTGTGTGGATGAAATAAATTGATAGATTGCAACAATGGACGTACTCAGGATCAGCAGGGCAACCGCAACCTCCAATAAGCTAAAGCCCCTAGATAGATTAGATTTGCTTGGTAAATTTTCCATTTTGATTGACAAATATTTTTATGATCCGACTGCCGTCATCAATACTGACTATGGCACCACTGTTCTCTCCGGATGGATAGAAGGTTATCAGTGGGAACTCTGAAAATTCACTGTCCAGTTCCAGATTCTGTCCGTTAGGCTTGGTAACCATTATCTTATGCTCTGTTGTGCTCGGCACAAGATTAAAATCTTTGATGAAAATTTCCACCCCTGCTTCGGTAAATGGATCAATCAGTACAAATTTATTTTCCGTCTCACTAGCGTACCATTGAATCGTGTTGCCTCTTAAAATACTTTCCTCAGTGACAACTTTGAAATTGCCCTCCAATGGGCTCTCTTTTTCTAAAATGGAACCAAGAATCGATGTGTTCAGAAAAATATAACTGGATGCAACACCAATGATCAGCAGGACAACCAGTAATTCAATGAGGGTAAAGCCACTGGTTTTAGTCTTTAAGCCAGTTACCAATATCACTGTTCTCTCCCTCTCCGCCAGCCAGACCATCTGCACCATAAGAGAAAACATCGAACTTGGATGTATTTTGGCCCGGACTCAGATACAGATATTCATTGCCCCAAGGATCTTTCGGCATAAAAGGCAAATACCCATCTGGTGGATAAAGGCTTGGATTCTTTACCTCCGCCGGCGGTGACAGCAGAGCATCCAGCCCTTGGTTGGTTGTTGGGTAGACATAATGCTGGAATCGATACGTTTCTAGCGCTTTTTCTATTTGCGACAAATCTACCCTGGCTTTTTCAAAATTTGCGCGTTGCAAATATGGGGCCACATTCACTGCAACAATTGTCGTCAGGATACCTAATATGACGATGACTGCCATCAGCTCGATTAAAGTGAATCCTTTATTAAAATTTTGCATCGTTCAATTTATGGATACTGCGTTCATTTGCATGATGGGTATTAATATTGCCAGGACGATCAGCAGAATAAACCCACCCATGATTATTATCACGACCGGTTCAAGTAAAGATAATATCATAGACCTTCTGCTTTCAATTTCTGATTTCATAAATTCTGAAACTTTTTTGAACATGCCCGTCAAGTTGCCAGACAGATAACCGCTGGCGATAAGCTGCAGAAACATATCTGGGAAAATTGCCGTTTTTTGTAAGGACACAACAAAATCTGCTCCCTCCGTCACTTGCTTCTTGGCGGTCGTAATTAATTCTTGGAGATACTTATTATTAAGGACATTGACGGATTCACCCATCGCTGCATCGAGATTGATTCCAGAGTTTAACATCATATACATGGTGCTAGAAAACCGCTCCAATTCAGCATTCAGAATAAACCCGCCCAACATGGGTAAGGAGAGAAATTTTTTATGCAAGCCGATCAGTTGCTTGGGTTCCGAGCGGACACGTTTATACCAAGCCATCAACACAAGAAAGACAAGCGCAAGCAATCCCAGTATGTAGGGCATATTTCCTGATATGGACAACAGCAATTCAGTCAACAGAGGCAACTCAGCTCCTGCTCTGACAAATTGGTCTACTACTTGTGGCATGACAAAAGTTAACAGTGCGGTGATCACGGCCAACGAGAACACAATCAATATCATCGGATAAGCAAGTGCAGAGACCACCTTCTGTTTAACACTTTCCACTTCCTCCAAATAACTCGCTAAATTATCAAACATCAAAGATAGGTTTCCAGATGCGTCGCCGGCTGTCACCAGTGATGTGTAGGTGTTGGTAAAAATATTCGGATAGGCAGTCATTGCTTGCCCCAGTCTTTTCCCCTGGATCACTTCCTCCCGTAATTCATACAAAACCTTGGATAATTTTTTTTCATTGGTATGATCCCCTGTGATTTTTATTGCCTCATCAAGTGCAATATCCGAATCCAGCAGTGTCGCCAATTATCTGGTGGCCAAAACCAGGGTTTTTGATTTGACCTTAATCTTATTCGCGACTGCTTTTGCAGTTTGATTGACATCGATGGGAATCAAGTTGAGATTCTTAATTAACCTTCTTGCCTCCCTTTCAGAAGCAGCACTGATGAACCCACCTTGTTTTTTCCCAATGCGGTCAAAAGCAGTGTAATTATAAGCTGGCATCGTCTTTTTGATTATTAATCCGGATGAGTTCCTCAGCAGAGGTAATACCTGAAATAATCAAATCCTTGCCAGCCTCATCAATCGAAAGAGTATGCTGAAAAGCGTACTTTGCAAGTTCTTGCTCGGATGCCTTCTCATGAATCATATTTTTGAGCTTCGCATCAATCTGGATAGACTCTGCAACCGCAATACGGCCGACATAACCGGTGCCGTCACAGTGATCACAGCCTTTCGGGCCAAAGACTGTTGTACCTGTCTTGATATCAAATAACCCTGCCATGCTACCGGCCAATCGATTTTCCTGTTTGCAATGACGGCAAAGTCTTCTAACCAGCCTTTGGGAAATAATGGTTTTTAGGCTGGAGGATAATAAAAATGGCTCAATGCCCATGTCTCTTAAACGAGTGATCGCACCAACAGCACTGTTGGTATGGACCGTGGTAAGAACCAAATGGCCGGTTAAGCTGGCTTGAATTGCAATCCTTGCCGTTTCTTGATCGCGAATCTCACCAACCATAACGACATCAGGATCCTGTCGCAACATGGATCTTAGCCCCATTGCAAAATCATAACCGGTTTTGGGATTAACCTGGGTCTGGCCGACCCCTTTTAATGTGTATTCAATGGGGTCTTCCACCGTTAAAATATTTTGGGAAGCATCACTTAAGTATCTTAAGCCAGCATACAGTGTTGTGGTTTTACCGGAACCGGTTGGTCCAGTGACCAAAATAATGCCTTCGGAGGCTTTGAGAGTTGCTTGGTAGTTTTTTAAAATATTATTCTCAAGACCCAGATTCTGAATGTTTATTTGTGCAGACTGTTTATCCAACAGCCTGAGCACGATTCTTTCCCCGTAAGTTGATGGCAGTGTTGAAACTCTAACATCTACCCGTTTGTTGCCCAGCGAAAGCGAGACTCTCCCATCCTGGGGCAATCTTCTCTCGGAGATGTCGAGTCTGGATATAATTTTTATTCTGGATATCACCAGGGGAGCTATTCTGGAATCTTGAGACAAGACTTCCTTTAATATGCCATCAATCCGATAACGAATGATGAACAGGTCTTCATAGGGCTCAAAATGAATATCGGAAGCCCTTTGTTTGATTGCCTGACTGATGATGCCATTAATGAGTTTTATGATCGGCACATCATCGCTGCCGCTGAGCAAATCTTCTGTCGGGGCAATGCTGTTGGCAAACGTTTTTAAATCAAAACTTTCATTGAGTTCATCTGAGAATTCAGCCGAATTGTTTTCAGTTGAGAAGACCTTAGTCAGCAATTGATTGAATTGTTCCGAATCACATATCTCCAATTCAAAATCCCTATTTAAATACCTTGATAATTCATGATAAATTTCGATGCTAATTTTTTCCTGCGAAAAAATTTTACAGCCATCATTGTCTTCCAAGGCGATGATACTTTTCACTCTTACAAAATCGTAGGGAAGTAAACTGTGGTTATTGGATTGAATTTTGGTTGGCTGCATATCCTTTATATCAGCGTTTCATTGTCACCATTCTGCTCGGCGATTTCGCCTGGCTTTCCGGCGTTTTTGCCTGGCTTCCCGGCGTATTTGTGCTGGATATTTTTTCTCTTCAACAACAATTTCCCCAGGAGTAATGCTTGCTTCAGCCCCCTCTTTTGGTTGCTCATTGGTTAAATCTAGGATGTCTCGTTTTTGTTGATCTAATATGCCTTCAGCTGCGAAAAAATTGTATTTCTCCTGCGAGATTTGGTCGACAGAATTAGAATCAACCAGGATTTTGGGTCGCAGAAAAACAGTCAGATTTCTGCGGACTACAGATTCATTTTTAGTTCTAAATAATCTGCCCAGGAGAGGAAGTCTGCTCAACAAAGGTACCCTTTTCGTGGATTCCTGAACATCATCATCAATCAATCCACCCAGAACGATTACCTGATTGTTATCAACCAGAACTGTGGTTTCTATTGTCCTTTTATTGGTAATTAAATCAGTGGCTCCTGTAATTGGGCCTGCAACCCCTGAAACCTCTTGTTTGATTTCCAAAATAACTGAATTTCCTTCATTAATTTGTGGAGTAATCGACAGCTTCACTCCCACCTCTTGACGCATGGTGGTGCGAAATGGATTAGCATTATTGGCACCCAAACTCTCCCCCGTTGTGATCGGGATTTCCTGACCAATGACTAAATGTGCAGGCTCATTATCCATCGCAATGATCGAGGGTGTTGACAGGATATTAGAATCCTGATCATTGACGATGGCATTGAGGATGCCCAAAAAACTATCACCATCCTTATTGATATTACCAAAACCGGCAATCAGTCCTTGGGTATTGAGTAATGATGTAGTAGCCAAAGCACTCAGGGTCGTATCATCTCCGCCTTGGACGGCACTGCCAGTGATTGCTAGCAGGTCTGGGTTATTGGCGCTTGGGAACCTGGTGATGCCTATGGGTATATTACCCTCCTCTGATCCGGAGAAAATCATCTCAACGCCCAGATTTTTCGCTGCGGTTTCTGACAACTCAACAATGATAGCCTCAACCAGAACTTGAGCTCTCCTTATGTCTATTTTTGCCACCAAATTTCTAATCTGGTTCATGGTGGTATCTTCTGAAGAAACGATTAAAGAATTGGTCTTAGTGTGAAAGGTTATCACTGGCTTTTCAGCATCGGATTCAGCTGCAAAATTCGATGCTACTGTTTCAATGATGGCAGCCACTTCATCTGCTTTGGCGTATTTAAGATAAATGACAGCTAT
>PVBE011069668.1_pt1 | contig 11865 bp, 12 predicted proteins | sample 1631181 | NCBI WGS metagenome assembly PVBE01 (sample SAMN08397723, study PRJNA350692) | Marine metagenome, whole genome shotgun sequencing project. | isolation source: water | place: Pacific Ocean | collected 2012-04 | reverse complement strand
CTTTTTCTTCAAGAGGTTAGTTACCTGGGAGAAGGTTCGACCGTTCCAGCGACAGATCATGTAGATCACGTCATAGCCATGACACCCACATTTGCCGCAACGCTCTTGGAACTCACTGGTGGTATCGAAATCGGTGGGCAGGTGTTTACCGCAGAAAACATTCCTGACGCCATTGAGTATCAGGTGCAGATCGGGTTTAAGGCTAAGGGGCTACCAGTGTCGCAAAGAAAGGAAATCCTTGCTGACCTAGTTGATGAAATGAAGTCGCGTTTGTATAAACTTTCTTTTGATCAGTGGGAACAAGTTTTCGTTAACAGTCGCGAAGCTCTTGCCAGCAAGCAGATTCTTTTGTTCTCAACAGAGAGTCAAGTTCAAGAAGTAATCGAGAGCGCTGGGTGGGGAGGAGTTATTGCTCCTGGTGAGGTTGATACCATAATGGTTGCTGATGCTAATCTCGCCAGTCTTAAAACTGATCCAGCGGTTGATAGAACAATCAACTACACAATTGATAAAGATGAGTACGGCAGATTCATGGGCACGGTTTCTATAACCTATGATCACAAAGGTATTTTTGATTTTAAGACAACACGCTACAGGACATATACTCGTGTCTATGTTCCACAGGGATCTGAGCTGATTTCAGGCAGTGTGGAGACGTGGACCGAGGACGAGTTAGGGTTAACGTCATTTGGTGGGTTCATTTCAGTTGAGCCAGGAGAGAAAAAGAACCTTTCATTCAGTTTTAGACTTGCCCCAGATGTTGCTGGTAGCATTGCAAGAGGTGGCTACCAGCTAACTGTGCTTAAACAAAGCGGAGCCGCAAATCACGCGTTGACTTTGGACCTTGATTTTGATAAGAATGTCACGCACGCGGACCCAGCTGAAGCTGGAGGTGAGTGGGGAGATGACCTATACAGGTTGAACACCATTTTAGATCAGGACTTGGAGGTTCGTGTAGAACTCTAGATATGTTTCAGAAAAAGATTGGCATTGACCTGGGTACAACCACTGTCCTCGTTTATCTTCCTAAGCGAGGTATTATTATTCATGAACCTTCTGTTGTTGCGGTGAGTTACACAGACAAAAAGGTTTTGGCAGTGGGTAAGGAAGCAAAAGACATGCTTGGTCGCACGCCAGATACTATTGTTGCAAGACGACCATTGAAAGACGGAGTGATCGCTGACTATAGGACTACCGAAGCGATGCTTCGTTATTTTATTAACAAGGCACTTGGAGGAGTTAGATTGTTTAGGCCAGAAGTTATGGTTGCTGTGCCAGGTGGAATTACATCAACTGAAAGACGTGCAGTAATCGACGCAACACTTGCGGCAGGAGCAAAGGCTGCTTACATCATCAAGGAGCCTATTGTTGCGGCAATTGGAGCAAACATTCCTATTGGGTCCCCATCAGGTCACATGATTATTGATATCGGTGGTGGAACATCAGAGATGGCGGTTATCTCCCTTGGGGGTATTGTGGCCTCAGAATCTGTGCGTATTGGTGGGGTAAAGTTCGATGCGTCGATCAGTGAGTACATCAGACGTAAGTATTCTCTTGCTGTGGGAGAGAGGACTGCTGAGAATATTAAAATCGAAATTGGTGCTGCGATGTACCTACCAGATAAGCTATCAATGGAAGTGAAGGGTAGGGACATGGTTACGGGACTTCCTAAACTAATCGAAGTTACATCAGATGATGTGACTGCGGCCATTCAAGATGAGCTTGAGGGCATTATCAATACTGTTAAAGAGGTGCTTCACAAAACACCACCTGAGCTAAGTGCGGATGTTATGGACAAGGGGATTGTGCTTTCAGGTGGCTCGTCTCAGCTTAGAAACCTTGATACACTTATTGCAGAAGCTACGGGCGTGCCAACATTCCTTGCAGAAGACCCTCAGCAGTGTGTGGCAAATGGTACTGGAATTGCACTTGAAAACTTGGAAGCATATAAGCGATCTATTTTCACAACGTAGCGTTTAGCCTGAAGCTATCAGACTTATGGATGCTGAATTGAATCTTCACCCGCGTGGCGGGTTCCCGCTCCGCGGGATTTCAAAAACAAATGGCCAGACTGTCTATGCTATAGACGCAAGTTCTGCCAACAAGGAGCGTCGTACTGGAGTTGAGAACTATGCACGCGATTTGATCCAGGCCATGAAGGACCACCCACTCAAGGAGGGAGAGCGGGTGGTTTTGTATTCGCCTACACCACTGGACGAAACCCTTGGGACACTGCCAGACGGTTGGTCAAGTTCAGTTTTAAATTGGCAGTTCTCGCGTGGGTGGATGGCGGTAAGGGTTAGGTGGGAACTCATGCGAAAGAAACCGTCAGTTTTGTTTGTTCCCGCTCAGGCAATACCAAAGGCACCAAAGACCGTTAAGGTAGTCACAACAATTCACGACGTTGCGTTTGTTCGCCGGCCAGACTTGTACGATCCAAAAGTTTACAAACGACTGAAAAGTGTAACTCACAAAGCTCTTAAGCGTGCGAGCAAGGTTATTACAGTGTCTCAGGCAACGGCAGACGATTTGTTTGATATCTACAAAGCCCCCAAGGAACATTTGTCCGTGACACACTTGGCGGCCTCCATTAAGGCTACGCAAGATGATCCGAGAGAAACTTTGAACCATTATCGTCTTGGAAAGAATTTTTTCTTAACGGTTGGCAGACTAGAATCAAAAAAGAATCTATCTACCCTCATAAAGGCGTTCGAGCTTTTTAAGTCGCGTCGTGGGGTGGGGGATCCGTTTGTGTTGATCTTGGTTGGAGAACCGGGGTTTGGCTATGAAGAAATAAAAAAGTATTTAGAACATTCTAAAGCTAAAGATGCAATTAAATCGTTGGGTTATGTCCCGGATCAGCAAGTTGCTCAACTGATGGCCGCGGCGACTGCGTATGTATTCCCATCTTGGTATGAAGGCTTTGGTATTCCGAATCTAGAGGCAATGGCAGCTGGTACAGCGCTTATCTCATCAGATATTCCTGCGCATAAAGAAGTTGTGGCAGATGCTGGTATTCTGGTTCCGCCAAATGAGGCAGAAGGATGGGCGCAGGCAATGGAGAAAGTTGTTCGTGATCCTGCTATCCGTCAGTCTCTTATAGACAAAGGTAAAGAGCGTGAAGCGACGTTTACTTGGCAGCGTACAGCCCAGCAGACTTGGGAGGTTCTCAGGAGCCTGGTATAATGTCAGCGCTTATCAACATAGTTTGAAAATATGGAAGATTTAAAAAAGGAACTTGAGCATCTAGGGCTTTCTGAAAAAGAGGCTAGTGTTTATTTGGCTGCGCTTGAAATGGGTCCATCTCCAGTGCAAGACATATCTCATAAGTCTAAAGTGAACCGCGCTACAACCTATGTGATGATTGAGGCACTTGCTGGGCGTGGGCTTATGTCGACTTTTCAAAAGGGAAAGAAGAGGTTTTATGCCGCAGAGAGTCCAGACAGGCTCATGAGTATTATTGAGACTCAGCAAAAGACATTGAAAGAAAAGCAGAGTGAGCTAGAGACTGCTCTGCCAATGCTCACAGCACTTTACAATGCTGAGGGCGCAAAGCCACAGGTGAGGTATTTGGAGGGGCCTGAAGGGGTGGCAACTGTTAGGCAAATAATGGAAAGGCTAAGTGGAGAGTTTTTGGAGATAGTGCCCATAGAGGTCGCGGCTCGTGTTAACGAGATTATGGGAGAGGATCGAAAGCAGCATCATCATAATCTGAAGCAACAGTCCTTGAAGTATCGAGTATTGGCTTTGATGGAGACAGCAGATTTATCAAGACTTGGGAGCATGGGTGATGGAGAGTATAGAGTTATTCCAGCGGATAAGTTTCCGATTCATGGAAATATTTCTGTCCGCGCGGATCATGTGTTTCTGTTCTCATTTAAGTCAGCAGTTTTGTCAGTTGTAATTAGGTCCCAGGAGATAGCCGATACAATAAGAGCACTTTTTGAAATGGCATGGGAAAATGCTGAGGGTGCCCCTAGTAAAAAAACGCAAAAAGAATAGAGCCCAAGAGGCTCCCGTGTGGATTCGTGTAATCGTGCCTCTCGTAGTGGGGCGCGATTTTTAGTGGTCGTGGTGATGTGGGTGTGTGATGGTGTGTGCTCTGTTCAAGCTATCCAGCTCCGGGACAGGCCACGCATGCCGGCACGAAGCGAAGCTTGTCGACTGCGATTGGGTGTACGCGGTCGTTTCCCATGGATGTAAGTCGACGTGTCAGGTCGGCGTGTTCCAATGAGAGGTGTTTGCGAGCAGATCGTTCGTCTGAGCGAAGCATTTCATGGTCCTCCTGTGACGGAGGGAACATGCTTCGTGCGATCGATTTGGCACATCATCATCATTCCTCCATACAGTTCTGCCGCGCGAGCACTCTCGCTGGCAGAGTAAGTCCAGCCTTTCTGAACTGCCCAGATGCCCGGGCCGCATAACCTCCAGGATGGAAGCAACAACCCAAACTACCATCGTATTAGCATATGGTCAAGGGGTTTACTGGGTATTTTTTGTCAGTCAATAACAAAAACCCAGCATCGAAGTGCTGGGTTTTTGAATCTCTATCATCTCTTTCGAGATGATGGGGAGAGAGTGGGTCAATGACCCTCACAGGTCACGAGAGACTCGTGAACTACGAGGGTTGTCCGACGCGGTCTCAGGAGGAGACGTTGTCGGACCGTTGTACCCAGGGACCGGATTGAACCAGTCTAGGTCGTGTCTTCGTTGGGTGTTGCTGGCTTGACCAGCGTACCGAATCCGTCTAGAAGGCGTCCCAGTCTCGGCGAGCGGTGCCTCATGAAGGCCTTGCACGCACGGACGAGGAGCAGCACGGTCTGGTCGATGACCTGCAGACTGAACGCGGTCACGTAGAACACGCTGACCAGCAGGAACCAGCTGAGGATGACCTGGATAGCCAGAGTGTGCTCGGTGACGCCGGCGCTCTGGCAGGCGGTCTGCACCATCTCGAGGAATAGTGCCACAGTGGCGACTGCGACCTCAAGGGCCATCTGAAGAGTGAGGATAGTCGACTCAGTCATGGGGTACCTCCTTTTTTGTTGTAACCCTCACAGCCCATCACATGCCAATTTTGTGTAACGACTGAGATTCTCGTGGAGAGAGTCTGGCAAGTCGCCAAGGTTGGCATTTAGTGATGGGACATGAGGGTCTCCTGTGGGGATCGCCACAGGTTTTAAAATTAAGACCGGCAGGGGAGAGTTTGCTGGTCTTTTATTCTCCTTGTGAAGAATTACGAGGTCAGAACATTTTTTGGTTCGCGTGCAAAAATTGTGTCCAACCTCGTAACTCTTTTTGTTTCTATCTAACCGTCAGAGGGCAGAAGTAACTTCTGCACTGTGATGGTCGGCCGGGCTGGCACAGTTTCGGGAAGCATTCCCTAGCTGTGCCAGTCCGGCCTCGTGTACCTACCGCACACCCATCCTCAACCTGCCATGGTTGGGATCACCTCCAGGCTAGCTGGCGGCGGCCTCGACGTCGTCGGTCTCGTTCACGTCGGTGCCCTCGGGCTCCTCGGCGGCGGGGACCTCCTCGATCTCGGCGGTGGCGGCCTCCTTCTCGGCGCGGGCCTCGGCGCGGCGGGACTCCTCGGCCTCGACCAGCTCCACGAGGGAGGCGGTGTCGGCGTCGAAGATCTCCTGGGCGGTCTGCAGCAGACCCCACTTCGCAGCCCGCATCTGGGCGTTGAAGCGCACGAGAGCGTCACCGGAGAGCAGCTGCGGCATGAACCAGTTGCTGAACCGCAGGTTGCCCTTGACGACCTTGGGCAGGTCGATCTGGTGCAGGGCACTGGCCTTGGGGGCGCCGAACGCGTGGGTCATCCAGTCGACCAGGACCGCGACCTCCAGCGCCTTCATCTTCAAGGCACGACCCTGCGGCAAGCCGCGGAGCAGGAGGTTGTGGGCCTCCTTGTCCTCGTCGCTGGCGCTCAGGTCGGCCTTGCGGTTCTTCGCGAGCCAGGCGTCGAGCTCCTTCACGTACTCGGTCCAGTCGCCCTTGAGCTTCCGGCGACCCTGGTGGGCACGCTCGGCCGCGACGCAGAATTCGATGGCCGACCGGCAGGTGGTGACCGAACCGATGGCGAACGAGTAGGTCTGTTCGACGAGTCCGTTGTTCCGCATGCGCTTGCAGAGGCTCTTGATGGCCTCGGCGAGCTGGCGGGCGGTCGGCGGCTTGACGGTCCTCTGGCGCGGCTGACGAGTCCGCTGGTTGGGGTTCTCGATGGTGGGCGGAAGGGTAAGGGGCGTGGTGGCCATGATGGGCACTCCAGGTTGCACGCGGGACGTGCGGGGTTGGTCTAGGTGGTCAGTGGGTACGAACTCGTCGGTGAAACCGTCGAGGGGAGAAAACTTTATCCCTAGAAGGTCATGAGCATCGCTCCTGAACTTTTAGGGGTGGGTGAGGCAGTTCACGTACGAACTGACTCACCCCGTCCTTGCTTTCTCAGCGTGGGGGCTCTGCTTCCCCTTGGCATCACTCACTGTGCTTTCGTCCAGTGAGGGACTCTTTCAAAAGGAGTAAGACTCCTTATGTCAGACCACAACTTGAGTCATGTGGCTACGTGCTGTTGTTTTCTGAGGCTAGACTTGCCCCAACCTACCGCCGTAGGAGTTGTTTGCCGCTCAGCGCTGCTGCTGGCGACGTGCCCAGCCGGCCCGCTTGGTTTCCCAAGCCTTCTGGTCGGCACGACGCTTGGCGGCGTCGTAGCACAGGCTGGTGAGGACACGCAGGTCCACCACGTTCACCAGTCCACGCTCACGCGCGAGCCAGATCGGGATGCGCGCCTTCTGCGCCTGCTGGACCCGGATGTCGCTGCCGGTTCCGAGGGCACTGTGCAGCGTCCGCCACTGGTCCGGGGTCCTACGCCCATTCCGTGACAGGATCTTGCTGGCAGCGCTGAAGGCGCCGTCACTGATCTCCACTACGAAGTGGCTCGGGCGGTGAGTCTCGGTCTCACCCTCGGCGCTGAGCAGCACGTTGTTGTTCTTGAGCTTGAGCTGCTCGGTCTCCGTGAGGCCTGCCATGGCCTCCTCGAAGGAGAACATGCTGCCACGGATGCCGCGACGATGGCGGGGGTTGCGAGCGACCCGCCACAGGTCGAAGGTGCCGATGTGCGGGACACCGAGAGCCTTCTTGGACTCCCAGATCGAGGGCACCACCGCTGCGGTGGTCAGCACGCGCGACTTGCAGCCGCAGGTGCACAGGACGGCCAGGCCCTGTGCGGTTTCGATACGACCGGCCCAGTCGCTACCCGAGGGGCGGGTGATGGTCTTGGCGGCGGCCTCGACCGAAGGGGTGGAACCGCTCTGGCTGGAGCGGTGCTCTCGGGTGAGAGCCGGGGGGAGGACGCTCGGCGCCGGCTTCGGCCTGGCGGCCTCGGCCATGAACTGGAAGTCGCCGGCCTGCGAGAACAAACTCGCGAAGCCGATGAGACGGGGCTTGAGGCCCAGCTCGATGGCGTGCTCCGCAGCGGTCTGCACCACTGCGATGACTTCCGCACCGGAGCGCGCGACGCTCAGGGGGCACAGGCCGTACTTGCTCACCAGCACGTGGCTGGCGAGGTTGACGACGATCTGCGCCTGAACGCCGTTGTTCACCTGAACGCCGTTGATGCGGCAGTTCATCGCGTCGGTCTGCTCGTCGTTGTGGCTGTCGTCGTACTTGAGGCCTTCCAGGAGGGAGGGCTCCTCGTCGATGACTTCCACGTTGACGTTGGACTCGAGCTCGTCGAAGGACGCGAGGTTGTCCCAGGCCCAGGTGACGAAGTCCTCACCGTTGGCGATGTCCTCGGTGGTGATGTAGGCCCCACCATAGTGGTGCTCCCGCATCTCGGTCTGGATGGCGCTGTCGAAGTCGAGGTTGCCCTCGATGTTGCGGAGCGCCCAAGGCTCCAGGTCGGGGCTGTTGGAGTCGCCGTTGGTGATGACGAAACCGGCAGCGTCGTGGCAGAGGGTACGGGACATGAAGGATTCTCCTGCGGACGCCATCGGCGCCCGACTTGTTGTGGGGTCCCATTGCTCGGTGAGCACGGGAAGGTCGGGGGGGGTGAAGGAAGGTGGATGAGTCAGACCCGCCTAATGGCAGGCGGGGCGTGCTCAATCCTGGAAGATGTTGCACAGTCGGCCGAGAGGTAAGTCTCGATCCACTGTGCAACGTCTTCTGTGTAATCCTGCAGAGGGGCTCAAGCATAGTGAGTCACTCTGTTGGACGGACGAGAGTAGCGCGTAGTTGCTAAACTCGTCCTCGTGTCCTTGATCCCTCGTGAAGGGATCGGGAAAGGGTGGAGGCCTAGCTGGCCGCGGAGAGCAGGGCCTTGGAGCTCTGCTCGGGCGCTTCGGCGGCGGGGATCGAGTCGATCTCCGACTGGTTGTCGCGGGGGAAGGGGCCGGTGGCGTGGAGGCGACCGGTGGCGACGAAGCGGTCGGTGTCAGCATCGGTGATCAGGCGGCGGGGGGTACGGTTGGACATGAAGGATTCTCCTGCGGACGCCATCGGCGCCCGACTTGTTGTGGGGGCTGTCGCGTGAGCGACCCTAGTGTCGGGGGTTCGATCCGGCGCAGGAATTCGGAGAAGACCCTGACCGAGGTCAGGAAATCTCAGTGACCGGCCGAAGCCAGGTATGGGATCAGGACTATCTGTTATGGAATCAGTCAGGTGAACCGAGTGAATCCATTAGGTAGACCTACTCTCTCCTCCGAGTTTCTGCGTCTGATGGCTTATCTCGACAATTTGCTGGAGGTGGGTGAAGCAGTGATCTAGCCGAGACTCGATATGCTTCGTGACCGCAGGTTGTGTGGATTGAGTGAGGGTTAGCCCAGTCATTCCACTTAGCGATCCATACCAGGCTTCCCTTAAAAGGGTTGAACTGGATATGTGACTCTCTCCTCCAACAAGTTGTCGATATAAAGAAAAACCGATTGTTATGTGCATCTTCTGTGGAGATACATACAACAATCGGCCCTAGATCATTAAGATCTAGCCTTTTTTGTACTCTCTCCCCAGAGAATATTTGATTGTATTGTGCGAGAAGGGATTTGTTCTTCTCGTCATCGTGCGGGTATACTACCACCTTTTGTCAGTTCTGTCAAGACTTAGGGGGTAGCATCACAGCACTTCTTACCTAAATTTAGTAAAAAACAGTTGATCAGATTTTGTTAACATGAGCAGACATAAGGAGGTGATTTTAATCACAGTGAGTCAATCAGGCTTGAGCGAAAGTCTGATATAATAGAGGAGCTATGAAAGCTTTTTCAGGATTGATCGGACATTCTCGGGTGCGGACAGTGCTTAATCGTATGACTGAACGGGGCACACTTCCACACGCCTTTTTGTTTGTGGGCCCAGAACATGTTGGGAAAAGCACTGTTGCACAGGAATTGATCAGAAGCTTGCTAGAGACAACAGGACCACTAGAACTTCATCCGGACTACCACACGCTCGGTGTTTTAACTGATGAAAAGACAGGAAAAGACAAAAAGAACATTTCAGTAAAACAAGTTCGAGAGCTTACTGGCCGAATATCCATGACATCGATGACTGGATCATGGAAGATTGTCTGGATTGAGAATGCCGAGAGGCTTTCAAAGGGAGCTGCCAATGCTTTGTTAAAGACACTTGAGGAACCAAAAGGAAAAACTCTATTTATACTGAAGGCAACAGAAGTAGATCAGTTGCCAGCCACTATTGTTTCTAGATGTCAGACACTTAGGTTCTCTCAGGTTGCGCAGACAGATATTGCCGACGGGCTTGTGCGTACCGGGCTGGCTCCATCGGATGCAAAGGAGGCAGCTGCGCGATCAATGGGTAGACCCGGGTTAGCACTAAGGTTTTTGAAAGATACTGAGTATCGCTCTACTTATGAGACGGGCGTGGCTCAAGCAAGAGCATTTTTGAGCGAAGATATTCCACACAGATTTGCGCGGGTAATGGAATTGATTCCTAAGTCAGAAGCAAATAAAGCTAGACGGCTTTCCGAGGTGGTGTATCAACTACAGTTAGTAAGTCGTGACCTATTAATGGAATCAGTTGGATGTTCTTCACTGCAGGTTTTGAAAAAAAGCGATGAGGATGTCAAAATATCAAGAGATGATGTAATTGCAATGCTTGATCGACTTTCCCAAGTTCGTCGTGCAATTCCACATAATATCAATCCACATTTGGCACTTGAGCACGTAGCTTTGAGTGCGTAATCAAAACTCTATGAAACGTCTTTCAATAATCGCCTTTTCTGTAATTTTTCTTGGTGCAGGATGTCTTGGGTCATCTGGCGCGCCATCTACAGCAGACGCTGGGATCTTTAAAAGTACTACTTCCGGTGAGGAGTGGGCACAAACCGTCTTAGTTCCAACAGCGCTTGGGATTGGGACTTTGGCCACGACCAACGTTGTCGACATGACAATGGACCCTCAAGACAAAGACTTTCTGTATATTTCAACTCGTGGAAACGGAATGCTTTATAGCGATGACGCTGGAGCTTCATGGAGACAGCCTCGTGAAACAGGCCTTCAGACGGGAAATGTTTATCAAGTAACAGTTGATCCAAGAAATGTTTGCAATGTATACGTTGCCGTTGGTTCTAGTCTTTTGCGATCCGGTGACTGCATGCGTAGTTTTGATGGAGAAACCTATGTAGATAATCGTGGAGTACAGGTCACGAATGTTGCTGTTGACTGGTACAACCATAACAATATTTGGATTGGGTTAAATAATGGAGATGTGCTTAAGAGTGATGATTCTGGAAAGACATGGAAGACAATCTTAAATGCTGGTGACGAGATTACTGAGTTCTTGATCTCAAAGACAGACTCTCGCCAAGCATTAGTTTCAACTGAGAGTCGCGGAGTATATAAAACAACTGATGGAGGAGAGAACTGGACAAGTGTAATGGACGCGATGAATGAATTTAGAAACGGTGCAAATGTTTATACCCTCGTTCAATCTGATGATTCAGGCACAGTAATAGCTGCAACAGGATATGGTCTGTTACGTTCAGAGGATTTTGGAGATTCGTGGGAAGAAATTGAATTGATTACTTCACCAGGGCAGGTTCAGATTCGAGCTGTGGGAATTGACGCAGATAATCCGAGTACGATCTACTACGCAGCCAATTCAACTTTTTATCGATCCTTAGATGGTGGATCCACGTGGGAAACTGAGCGTCTTGCAAGCTCTCGAACACCAACGACTCTATTGGTTGACCCAACTGACCCGTCGGTGTTATATGTCGCTGTAGCTTACTTTGAAAAATAACCGTTATGCATCCGATACTTTCTCAAAAGCGCCCAGATTATCAGGCTGCCATTGATCATCTTTATAAGGAGTTTGGTTCACTGCGGACCGGGCGCGCAACACCAGCACTTGTAGAAGATATTCCAGTTAGTGCTTATGACTCCATGATGGAGATAAAGGGCCTAGCCTCAATTCAATCACAGGATTCTAAGACTCTTGTGATTGATCCATGGGACAAGGCACTTATAAGAAACATAGAAAAAGGAATTCGAGATGCTGGGATTGGGTTAAGTCCTGTTGTTGACGGTACTCTGATCAGGATTGTAATGCCCCCAATGACTGAGGAGAACAGAATGAAAATGGTGAAAATCATGAAGGAGTATGTTGAAGAGGCGAAGATTCGTGTACGAGGTGTGCGAGAAGACTCCAGGGACATGATTATCAAGATGGAAAAAGAAAAAGAGCTAGGTGAGGATGAGAAGTTTAAGTTGCTTGATGAGATAGATAAACTAACAAAAGAGTTTACCGGCGAGATTGAGGACATTGCAGAGAGAAAGGAAGAAGAAATTATGACCGTATAGTATGAGTGATTCAAAAGTTACAATGGAAAAAATTGTTGCCCTCGCAAAACAGCGG
>PVBE012816896.1_pt1 | contig 11866 bp, 8 predicted proteins | sample 1631181 | NCBI WGS metagenome assembly PVBE01 (sample SAMN08397723, study PRJNA350692) | Marine metagenome, whole genome shotgun sequencing project. | isolation source: water | place: Pacific Ocean | collected 2012-04 | reverse complement strand
CAGGCTTTGGCTGCATCGATCATCTTTTGCGCTGCACGCTGACGAACACCCTCTGGATCTCCATCACCCCAAACGTCTTCGGGTAAAATCTCCTTATGTCGATCATCAATATTATCACAAATTGCCTGCCCGACCAAGTGATTAGATATAGAATGGGCCGTAAGCCCATATTTGTCCAAAGTATCCCACCGTGTTTTGACATAACCATCATCAGATAAGGCTCTGTCAATTTCAAAGTGATCTCCCCAACAGGCCAGTTCAATACCATCGTAACCAAAACTGCTAGCTTTTTCGCAGGCCGTATCAAAATCCAAATCTGCCCACTGACCAGTGAATAGGGTTACAGGTCTTGCCATTTTATCTTCTCCTCTTCTATATATTAATAAAACTTATTGTGGGGGTGTATAACTGGCGTCAGTCCAAGCACGCGCCTTTCCACTCTCAACAGATTTATGAATAAAATGAACACCAATAGCACCATCCTGAACTGTCGGAAAATCAGTATCAAATTCACCAAGATCGTGACCAGCAATCTTTGCCGCCATAGTTCGCGATGCATTGACATATATGTTAGCGAAAGCTTCGATAAACGCTTCCGGATGACCAAAAGGAATCCGTGAATTATGAACAGCAATCTCTGACAGGTAGTCATTTCCACGTTTGTATACCTGTTCTGGCCCATCCGGATATTTAACAGACAAATAATTTGGATTTTCTTGTCTCCATCTGAGAGAAGCTTTAGTACCATAAACACGGATGTTGATATCGTTCTCCTCACCAACTGAAATCTGCGAAGCATAAAGAATTCCGCGCGCCCCACCCTTATAATGAACAAGAAGATTCCCATCGTCCTCAAGTTGACGGCCAGGAACAAAAGTTGTTAGATCCGCGCAAATTTCTTCAATCTCTAGCTCGGTAATATAACGTGCTAGATTTTCCGCATGTGATCCAATATCAGCAATACATGACGAGACACCTGCCTGATTCGGATCCGTCCGCCAGACTGCTTGTTTGGCTCCTTCAGCTTCTAGCAAGGTAGCTAACCAACCCTGTGGATACTCTACAACAACCTTCCGGATATCACCCAGTTCTCCATTCCTAACAAGTTCACGCGCTTGTTTAACCATTGGATAGCCAGTGTAATTATGGGTCAAGGCAAAAACAGCACCATACTCTGATACAAGTTTACAGAGTGACTCTGCATCTTCCACAGTATTTGTCATGGGCTTATCACAGACCACATGAAATCCAGCTTCGATGAAAGCTTTTGCTACCTCAAAATGGACATGGTTAGGCGTGACGATTGAGACAAAATCAATCCGTTCGCCATCTGGAAGGAGGCTTTCCTGTTCCGCCATTTCCTGATATGAACTATATACGCGCCTTGAATCTAAAAGAAGTTCTTCGCCTTGTTGACGAGATTTGTCTGGGTCAGACGAGAACGCCCCTGCAACCAACTCAATTTCCCCATCAAGTGCCGCAGCCTTCCTATGTACAGCACCAATAAAAGCTCCAGGTCCGCCACCAACCATACCATAGCGAATTTTCCTTCCAAGCGACATTCTTTAGTGTTCTCCTCAACTACATATTTACAGATTTTTCCCATCTGACAATGGCTGATTATAGCATGACAAACCTCTATATGTCAATCAAGCAGAATATGGATTAATTCTGAACCATTAAGACATCTTCTCAAGTCCAATTTCAATTGACAAATACTGGCTATATATGTATTATTGCTAAGGAAGTAGCGTTGGAATCCAACATCTACAATGACACCAAAACCGTTAATGATTTGATTAATTTTTTGAGTTAGATATGGCCAAGAAAATCTTTCCTTTTCCTTTGTCGTTTATGGTTCTAATAACCTTCATACCCACTTATATGATTTTTTCTGACGAGACACAGGATCAGCCCTTTGCGGATGCATTGACTTTGATCGATGAGAGAAATTACAAAGATGCATTGCAAATTTTAATCCAGATCAAGGATAGTAGTCCTGAGATTAAACATGTCATTGCCGACTGCTATACCAAAAACGAGATTTGGGAAGAAGCTGCCAAATACTATAATCAAGCCATATCAACTGAGTATGTATTAAGCGATTACACTACATACCACCTTGCCAAGTGTTATCAACTTCTTGAAGATTACGAAAATTCTGTTCAATATTATCAATTGTTTATCAATCGCTATCCAGAAAGCCCTCATTTTTCCGAAGCAAAATTCCAGATTGCCGTAATTCATCAGAAACAAGCAGATTATCATAAAGCTCTCCAATTTTTTACTGATTTAGCAAACGAAAAGGGAGGTAGCTATATTAGAGAGGCCACCTTTGAAATGGCAGGAATTTATGAAGAACTCCAAGACTGGCGAGAAGCCAAAACTCTTTATGACAAACTGATCTCAAAGAATACATCCGACTCAATCGCGCTAGCATCATTAAACCAACTGGAAAAAAGCGTTCTAAAATCTGTTGAGCTAAGAGTTACTCGCAAACAGCTGATGGATCAAGGAGAAGTTCTAGACAAAAATTTACGACTGACAGACGCTTTGAAGAAATACCGTAAAATAGCTACAGGCTACCAAGATAAGCTCACGACACAAGCCATGTACAAAATCGGAAAAACCTACTTCCGCCAGCGTAAATACACCCGTGCAATTACGGAATTTCAAAAAATCAAGAGTTACATGGCGGGACCTGGCTATTTTACCAGTGCACTTTACCAAATCGGACGTTGCTATCGGCGATTAAACCAACACCAAGCTGCTCGAAAACACTTCAATTCGTTCTCCAAGAAATACAATTGGAGTAGATTCGCTGACGACGCACTCTACCACCAAGCACGTCTATACGAAGTCGATTCTGACACAAAATCAGCTATCAAACTATACAAAAAAATGATTGAATTATATCGACATAGCGAATTGGTTCCTCGTGCCTATTGGCGAATTGGTTGGACACAATTTAAGGCTAAAAAATATGATGATAGCATCTCCACCTTCCAGAAACTTGTCAGTCTGTTTCCCAAAAATGGATGGTCCCTTGCTGCAGATTACTGGATTGCCAAAGTCCAAGAGAAACAAAAAAAATGGGACAAAGCAAAACGAAACTATCAACGGATCAGCGAATCTCATAAATGGTACTACGGCAATTTGGCTGGTCACCGAATTGAAAGTAGAGCTGAAACCAATTTAGCCTCCCACCAAGAAAATTCTAAAACAAAGGATTGGAAAAGCATTGGAAAAAACAAAACAAAACGTACTAAAAAGCTAATGGACCTAAAACTTTATGCAGATGCTATCATTGAATTAAAAACAATTATTAAAGCCAAGAAATCAAATCAACGAGACAATTACTATAATCTAGTTGTTTGTTATGAGAAACTCGAAGACTTCAAAAAGGCACACTATTATGCAGAAATTCTGGCAAAGTTTTGGGACCTCCAAAGAGGGGATCTAATACCAACAGGACTCCTACGAATGCTTTACCCTCTACACTATAAAGATCAGATCAAAAAACACGCAACAGAGTATAAAATTGATCCCTTCTTCGTTTCTTCCATGATTCGAGAGGAAAGCCGTTACAATCCATCGGTTATTTCACCTGCGGGTGCTTGCGGACTAATGCAAATTATGCCTCAAACAGGTAAGTATATATCTAAACAAATCAACATGAAACCATTTCATCGAGAAATGCTTTTTCATCCTGAAGTGAACATCCGGTTAGGAACATGGTATATGAAGAACTTAATGGACAAATTTGGAAATAGCATGGAGTTGGCCTCAGGTGCATATAATGGAGGTAGTAGCCGAATAAAAAGATGGCAAAAAAACATGGAAACAACAGATATAGAAGAATTTATCGAAGATATTCCGATTGACGAAACCCGACGACATATTAAGAAGGTTATTGATAGCTATTATACTTATAAAGAACTCTATTCAAAATTCGCCGCACGGCCTGATCAAAAATAGCAAACAATTACTGATAACCTTTTATCCTTTAGAAACGTTAAGTAACAATATAACTAATGATAACCATGTGATAGATCTACAGAAATATAGGCAAAGTTAAAAAACCAGAATTTAACACTTAGGAGGGAAACCAATGTCGGTTCGGGAAGAAGCCGTCAAGTTATACAATGAAGGCTTGAATTTTGCCAAACAGGAGCGGTATGCTGAAGCCATTCAGCCAATCCTTAAAGCTGTGGAGATCGATCCAGATTACGTAAATGCCCACAATCTTCTTGGTAAGATTCATATTCAAGATGGTGACGTCAAGAGGGCTAGAGAATACTGGCTTAAGGCTCTCAAAATTGATCCGTATAACGCAACCGCGTCTGCTTGTCTAGAGGCTTCCTACCCAAAACCACTGTTGGGTGGAGTTCGGAACATTATACGGCTATTTACTTCCCTAATAGTTATCGGACTAATTATTTATGCACTATTTCAATTAAAGGTACTGACAAATAAAACTGAAGTGATTGAAGATAAAACCAAAGAAAATGAACAAGTTATTACTTCCATTCCCAAACAACCCTCTTCCGACTCAAATATCGCTCTTCCACGAAAGACACCTGAAGACAAACCCGCACAAATCGCCGAAAATCAAGCAACCACAAATCAACGGAGTACTATAACAAACACCCCAAAAGCAAAACTAGCAGATCAGGCTACCAAGAAAACAGATCAAGAATCGAAACAAATTGCGCTTAAAATTGAGGGCAAATCTATACTAAATGAGCAAGAGTCAGACATACCAAAGACAACAGAAGATCTAATTGAAAAATACAACCAAGCGCAAAAATTAGTAAGGAATGGAAAATACACAGAGGCTCTAGGAACTTTCAGTACTCTTGCGCAAACGAGCGTTCCCCACCGGTATATTATCGGTAACTCCTATTTTTGGATGGGGATATGCTACAAAGCCTTGGGAAAACCAGCAAAAGCGTTGGAATCCTTCAAAAAAGTCACGGCTCAGAATAGCTACAAAGAAAAAGAAACAAACAACGAGATAAAAGCTCTTCAACGGAAAACAGGAAAATAATCAACCCGCAATCTACGATTTTCCCCAACCTAACATATTCCACATTTCCAAAGAAAACCTATCGCTTACTTTCAGAGAACCATTCTATCTGTGGCATATCAGTCTGGGGTGGCGGCGGCCAGTGATGACCACGTTGACTTGATAACCCTCTGTTAGGCCCAGAAACAAATTCTTTGTCAGGCGAACCAACAAGTTGACCATCCTGAACCCAAGTTTCATCTCCACCATACAGCTGACCAATCAAAAGATTTGTTAATTTCTCCAAAACAATGGCATATTTCGGATCTGCTACCAGATTGTCTAATTCATTAGGATCGCCTTGAAGATCAAAAAGCTGGCTGCAATTTCCAACGGGATAGTAAATTAGCTTGTAACGACCATCATGAATCATACGCGTTGCATGATCGTCTTCACCGACTTCTGCATAGAACCAGTCCCGTTTCTGATCGCCAACCATTGAAAGCCCTTCAACTGTTTCAGGAATATCGATATTTGCCATATCCAACAGAGTCGGCATCACATCCTGCCAACCAACCAAACGATCATCAACCCAATTATAACCAATTTGTTTACCACTAGTCCCATCGACCAAAATCATCGGAATATTAGCTGAGTACTCATAGAAGAGGCGTTTGGCCCACATGTTGTGATTACCAAGCATATCGCCATGATCTGAGGTAAAGCACATAATCGTATTATTTAGTAAACCTTCTTCACGGAGAGTACCGATAACAATACGCAGTTGATGATCAATATGGGTACAAAGTGCGTAGAAAGCTCGGCGAACCACAAGTGATTGATCAATATTCATCTTGGTCCCGCGATTATAATTAGCTCGCACACTGTAAGCAGCATCTTCTGGATTAATAATCCAGTTACCCAAATAGGGGGCATCAATAGAAAAATGTTGGTAAAAGTCGAGATATGCCTGTAATGGAACGAGAGGTGGATGTGGGTGACGGTAGGAAAGGTACCAGAAAGCTGGTCGCGTTGGATCACGGCGCTTGATTACCCTAGCCATTTGCTGCGTCGCCCAATTGGTAGCGTGCGTTTCTTCCGGGAGATGCCAAGCACGACTACTATACTGATTATTACTCATACCATGGTCGAATTGACGTCCAGCATATCCCTGATCACCAAGAAACAGTTCATAATCATCAACAACTCCATATTGCAGTCGCCCCTCTTCATCCAGAATAACATCATCAAAGCCGATACGATCACGTTGTGGGTAGACATGCAACTTGCCAACGGCATAAGCTTGGTAACCTACCTCACGAAAAGTCTGCGCCATAGTTGGGAAATTGGGCATAGACAAAGTATCCCTAAAAACGCGATCGCCATGAATCCGCGGTGTAACACCTGTCATAAGGGTACGACGGGCAGGTATGCAGACTGGACACTCAGCATAGGCATTGGTAAATCGAACTCCACTACGGGCTAGTTCGTCTAGAGTCGGTGTTTGAATAACGGGGTGTCCGGTAACTCCTAATAGAGCAGCCGGCCAGTGGTCGGTACTGACCAACAGCACATTCGGTTGAGTTGACAAGTTCACTCCTGTTTTCCGAGGTTATAACTTAAGTCAGGATAACAGAATTCATTAGTTTCGTCAACTCAAGGCATGCATCGTAATGGAGACCCCCAATGTTGAAAATCCAAAAGTGTTCCTAACTATGCTTGACAAGAAGTATCAAGCTAGATATAGTAGAAATCTAATCCAAAAACTGAAATCAGGTAACTTACAAACAGAGAATTATTTCGTCCTCTCTGTGCATCACTCCGAAAATGTTATTTCGCCTTGAAACCAACACTAAGCATTTATTCACATTCAAAAAGGTTATCAATAGAGAAGCAAATGAATGACACTCAATACAACATACCTTTTGCAACAGAGAAAAGGCAACGAATTGCCGATCAGTTTAACCGTGACGGTTACTATTTTCTTGGTCAGGTTTTGACTGTTCATGAGGTGTCTACGCTCAAATCGGTGATAGAGCGAAAATACAACGACCCACGTATGCACGAGGAAGAAGGTGATCACATTCGCGGTATCAGTCTGATGCGGATGTACGAGTACGACCACGCCTTTCGCGACTTGATTGTGCGTGAACCATTTGTCAGCTTGGCGGAGGACATTTTAGGGCAGGATTGCCACATGATGTCCCAAAATTCACTGCGTTACCCCCCAGGTCAAGCAGGTGGGTGGCATATTGATGACCGACTCCACTTTCCATTGCCGGAAAATATTCCCTGTCACGATCCTCGTATTCCACTTCCCTGTTTTGTCATCAATGTGTTGATTCCTTTGATCGATATTGAAACCCTCGAAGATGGCCCAACACAGGTCGTTCCCTGCAGCCATTATTCAGGCCGAAAGCCTCCGCCTGAAGACAATCCAACATTTAACGGCCAGAAACCTATAAGTCTGTTTACTAAAGCAGGTGGTGCCTATATGTTCAACAGTCAGATCTGGCATCGAGGAGCACCTAACTGCATAGACAGATATCGCCTAATCGCGGCCGTTACTTATAGTCAACGAATCATTGCCCAACGGCTCTATCCCTTCATCGATTATGAGATGCCTAAACACGTCCTTGATGGAGCGAGCCAACGTTTACAGAGACTACTGGGTAGGCACGAGAAGGGCGCATTCGGTTAGTTTGCTACCAATTGTGCAAATACTTTCTCGTACAAGTTTAGCATGACAGACCGCATGTCATTTTGAATCTACCTCACTTAGCCTACCACGCAATGCGATAGAATTGAAGAATATTGATTATGTTAGCTAAACTTCGTTAGAAAGGTAACCATATGCCAGTATCTCCCCACCCGCTTTCTGGAGATGAAATTGCTTTCTGGAAATCAATTAGAAAACAGTTTTACTTGAAAGACAACATAACCTATTTGCAAGGTGGTACCGTTGGGCCGTCCCCTCGACCAGTGATAGAGCATGTCATATCATTGCTACGAGAACTCGAATCTGACCCACTCAATAACCAAGGAGGAGAGCTCTTAAATCCGATTGTAGAGGAAAGCAGGCGCAAACTGGCACTGTTCGTTGGAACTAATCCACAGCGCATTGCCCTAGTCCTCAACACGACCATGGGCATGAATATCCCTGTTCATGGTTTACCACTCGAACACGGCAAGGAAATCCTAATGAGTGATCAGGAATACGGATCAATCCGAAACATGTGGGAATACATAGCACAGGAAAAGGGCTTAGATATCCGGACCATTCCTTTGCCAACACCACCTGAAAATCCTGATCAGGTAGTAGACGCTTTTGCCCAAGGTATCAGCAACAAGACACAAATTGTGGTTTTCAGCCACGTTTACTGCAGTAGTGGACTAGTAACACCTGTTAAAGCGTTGTGCCGTTTAGCCCACGATTACGACGCCCTAGCACTCGTAGATGGCGCGCATGCTGTTGGCATGGCACCTGTTGACATTTCAGACTTCGAATGTGATTTTTATACTAGCAGCTGTCACAAATGGCTGTTAGCTCCCAAAGGGGTTGGCATGGCTTATATTCCTGAATCACTTGAGAGTATCAGACCAGCTACACTTGGGTTTAACCTCAACCAACATGGAAGTGCGACTCGTTTCGACGTCACGGGCACCAAGGACTCAACCCATTTCGCCGGTTTGGGAACAGCTATCGACTTCCAAGAGGAAATCGGTTGGGCAGAAAAAATCCGCCCTTATTGTCTGGGTTTAGCCACCTACCTAAAATCACAAGTTCTAGAAAAGATTAGTACTGCTAACCTGACTATTCCTATTGATACCGAACAGTCGGGGTTTATGACTACTTTCACCATTCCAGGCATTGATCATGGCAAAGTTGCCAGCTATTTATGGCAGGACTACCAAATTGAGTCAGCTAGCGTTCAAGCTGGGAATAGAACAGTTTTACGCATCTCAACCCATTTCTATAACAATTATGATGATATCGACAAATTCATATCAGCCTTGGTGAACATTTTGAATACTCGGACTGACATAAAAAAGTAGGTTGGCCTCTCAATAAACTATGGGATTTCTTTACTAATCACCATCACATGCAAGATATCTTAACCAAAGCACAACCACAAAGTTTTCCTCAGCAGGAGTATGTTGTCATTAATTCTACAGATCACAGCGTGAATGGCATACTAACCACGTCGCATGGTATAAATTCTTGGAGGCACCTCAACAACACCTTCTCTGTCAGACAACGCATCAATCACTTCCTGCAATCCATTAGTGAAAGAGAGGACATTGATAAAGTTTAAAAGATTTTGCATCGGACTCTTCATGAACCTCACTTTTCCTTAATTCACAGCTAAACGATCTTTATCAGTTTGAAGACAAAATCGCAACCAACTAAAAATGGTGCCAGATAAACCATCAGCAATTTCATTTGCTATTTACCGATGTCAGTTTAGGAGATCCCAATCAAACACAGCCGAAAGATATCTATCTTTCTTTGAGGTGAGGCCAGTATAAATTTCCTGACAATCTTGGGGTGATCCAAGATGAGTGAGCAACGGCTCAACAATAATCTTATCCTCCACAATCCAGTTGACTATCTGGCGATAATTTTCCACAATATTGTGCCGACAGCGACTGACCTCGTGTGATGGCCACTTCCACTCAAGTGATCCAATCAAACGGATTGCCTCCAAATGAATCCTCAAGAACATCGGTGTGACATCAAAAACAGCCTTTGCCCTCGGACTCCCAAGAAGGATAGTTTCACCGTAACTACGGGTTAACATTATAGCCTCGGCAATCAGTTGGCTGATACCGATCGCCTCTACCGCAATGTGAACACCTTTACCACCTGTCCAGTCCATAACGTATTCTTTCAAATCTGTTTCGTTCGGATTGACGATTTTCTTAATACCACAAGCCTTTGCTTTTTCAATTCGAAGAGGACTTAGTTCCGACGCAACCACCTCAGCACCAGCCAGTTGAAAAAGCTGTGCAGCGAAATTCCCAACCAAACCCAGTCCAATAATTAAAACAGTATCTCCGGGCTGTACAGTCGAGGACCTGACAGCGCTAATACTAACCCCCGCCATACGTGCAAAGACAACTTTTTCACCAGCAGTATCTCTAGGCACTGGCAAGGCGAAACGTACCGCATCGGCTTTCACTAAAGAGGCATGATCGGAGAAACTTAACACACGATCTCCCTTTTTACACATGGTTACACCAGATCCGATTTCCAAAACTTCACCCAAATGACCATACCCTGTATTTTGGGGATACATGTTTGGGTTATGGACAAACGGCATTTCTTGAATCAGTCCGGTAAAACCTGCCCCTTCAGTACCAGCACTGATGATAGAATACTCTGATTGGACTAAGGCTTGATGTGGCGCTAAGATCTCGTCTATCTCACGTTCCAAAAGTTCAGCCTTGTATGGTTGGGTAAAGACAATTTGCTTCGCCTTCAATGTTTTCTCCTTTATTTTTCACCAGAAGATTTCTGGTTCTTTGTTCTTTTCAAGATGATTTGTACTCAATATGGCTACCCGCAAAATATTGGTGCTGAGACATTTATTCTTACAGCCACAAAAATGCTGAATCGCTTCGATTACATCTTTTTTGGACGCCACGGCACCCTCGTATTACCCCATACGTGAATATCAGTTTCAACTAAGATCAACAATTCCCCAACTCAAACGGGGATTACGTTGAGCTGACAACCTTATATCAAAAAGGTCCCTTCCCATAACAAAAGACAGCAACCCCATTTGGATTTATGATAGGTTGTTGTCTGAGTAAACTTAAATTCTAGAAAGACCTCATTCTGTCTCGAATAGATCTATTTCGATTATTTGCTTTAGAAACTAGGGCAAAGGTCATATGCCAATTATAGTTAATTTTCATAAAGTGAAAGTGTACATCAGGCTATTGAACCTAAGTCTAATAGAGGTTTAAATAAGGACCAACCATTTTTCAAGCATAGATTTCTATGGTATAATCCCTCCAAGCTTCATCACCAAAGTAAAACCTGATTTTTGACCGCCAGTAACTTAAAATTCCAATTTACTATCAACGATTTCGGCTGTTGCTTGTAGTCCAAATTGCAACCCAAAATATCCACTTTATGATCAAATTCCACATGAAGAACAACAGTAGGATAGCAGATGAACAACCCAAACAGGAGATAGAGTCGAACAGCAAAACAACTCCAGTTAATTTTTGCAAATGATCTCTTAGCTGGCGAAGAAAACATGTAAAAAATAATATATTCTCATACTAAAAAACGTTTAACGACACACAGAGATTACACATTTTTCCTCCAACTATAAACCAAATACATTTGATTATATATAACGCCTAAAAATTGAACAGATCGCCCATCTGGTGGTCAAGTCTATCAATTGCGTTTGTTTGCTATTACTCTATAATTTTTTGAAATCGCCGTCTTTTGGAATGCTGGACAGTTAGTGTTTTTCAATCGCATGAATAGTACAATTTCACAAAAATCATGAGAAAAGCTAAGAGGGTCTTTCAGCGTATTGCTGTAGTTGGTGCAGGAGGATTTGGAACCGCCATTGCACATTATTTAGCTGAATTGCCTTCGGAACGACATGGAGGCGTTGTTCTCTATGGTCGAGACGCAATGGTAATTGACTCAATTAATTCCCTGCATAGACATCCATCACGCTTCCAGGATTTTCATCTTTCGCCTAAACTAATAGCTGTCAATTCATTATCGGAAGCGTTGGAAAATGCGGATTTGGTTATTCTCAGTATACCCGCTCAACACCTGCGGTCTCTCCTCCGCCAAGCACAACCCTATCTGCAACCTGATGTCGT
>PVBE012231198.1_pt1 | contig 11866 bp, 7 predicted proteins | sample 1631181 | NCBI WGS metagenome assembly PVBE01 (sample SAMN08397723, study PRJNA350692) | Marine metagenome, whole genome shotgun sequencing project. | isolation source: water | place: Pacific Ocean | collected 2012-04 | reverse complement strand
AGGGCTTCACAGAAGACCCCATCACCGAGGCCTCGCTGCGCGCAGCGGTGGCGGAGGTGTACAAGGATCTGGGCCTCTACGATGAAGCCCTGCCTCTCTACGAGAGTGCGCTGGCACTGCGGCGGAAACACCTCGGTGACGAGCACCCGGACACCCTGAGCTCGATCAACAACCTGGGCGGCCTGTTCCATGCCCAGGGCAAGCTTGACGAGGCCGAACCGCTCTTGCGCGAGGCGCTGGAGGGAAGCCGCCGCGAGCTCGGCGACGAGCACCCCCATACGCTGATTGGGATCAACAACCTGGGCCTCCTGCTCCAGCGCAAGGGCAAGCTTGACGATGCCGAACCGCTCTTGCGCGAGGCGCTGGAGGGTAGACGCCGCACGCTGGGCGACGAGCACCTGAACACCCTGATCTCGATCAGCAACCTGGGCGCCCTGCTCAAGGTCCAGGGCAAGTTCAACGAGGCCGAGACGCTGGCCCGCGAACTGATCGGCAAACGGCCCGCGACCGATCCCTGGCACATCAGAGGCAAGGCACTCCTCGCCGCCATCGCCGAAGCCCGCAAGAAGAAGGCAGCGGCCAAGCAAGGATCGAAGAAGACCGGCAAGTCTCCATGATGGCGGGCCGTGCGGGCCTGCGGTTGGGAGTTCGACGGGGCTCGCGCCCACGATCGAAGTTGGCGAATCCACCCTCCGTGACCCCCGAGCGGGCATGCTGCGCGCATGTTCCTGAAATGCGTTGAGTGCACGGAGTGCGGGTGGTCGGCGGACGCCAAGCAGTTGAGGACGATCTGTGAGAGCTGTGGCGCGAACGTGCAGGCGCGCTACGAGCTCAGAGCGGCCAGGGAAGCCGTGTCCCGCGATCAGATCGTCGGGCGACCCTTCGACATGTGGCGCTATCGCGAAGTGCTGCCCGTTGCCGCCGATGTCGAGCCTGTCTCGCTCGGCGAAGGCGGCACCCCGCTCTTGCCGGCAAACCGACTCGGCAGCGAGCTCGGGCTGACCAAGCTCTACGTCAAGGACGAAGGCCAGAACCCGACCGGCTCGTTCAAGGCGCGCGGCATGAGCGCGGCGGTGTCGATGGCCAAGACGTTCGGCGTCGAGGCGCTCGCGGTGCCATCAGCCGGCAACGCTGCGAGCGCAGCCGCAGCCTACGGCGCGCGCGCCGGTCTGCCCGTCCACGTTGCGATGCCACGGAACACGCCGGCGGCGATCCAGGTCGAGTGCGAGGTACTCGGAGCGCACGTCACGCTGATCGACGGCAACATCAGCGCGTGCGGCGCTTGGGTGCGCGAGCACGCCGCGCCCAACGGTTGGTTCGACCTCTCGACGCTCAAGGAGCCGTACCGCGTCGAAGGCAAGAAGACGATGGGCTTTGAGGTCTGCGAACAACTCGGCTGGACGCTACCAGATGTCATCCTCTACCCGACCGGGGGCGGCACCGGCCTGGTCGGCATGTGGAAGGCCTTTCACGAGATGCGCGAGCTCGGCTGGCTCGATCCGGAAGCGCCACTGCCGCGCATGTATGCAGTACAAGCCGACGGTTGTGCGCCCGTCGTCGAGGCTTTCCAGGGCGGCCTCGAGCGCATCACTCCCCCAGCCAACCCCCAGACCATCGCAGCTGGCCTGCGCGTGCCAGCGCCATTCGCTGACCGTTGGATCCTGCGCGTGCTGCACGAGAGTAACGGCGGCGCTGTCGCCATCTCGGACAACGCGCTCATCGCCGGCTGTCGCCAGCTCGCGACGGCCGACGGCGTCTTCGCTGCCCCCGAAGCCGGCACCCTGGTCGCCGCGTTGGCGGAACTCGTCGACGGGGGATCGGTCACCCGTGATGAGACCGTCATCTTGTTCAACACCGGCAGTGGCCTGAAGTACCTCGAGTGCTTCCAGTAGACTCGAACTTCACGTGGCATTGGCACGGTCCAGTCGATCATCGTGGCCGTGTTTGGGCTCAGTTCCGAGCAGCGAGGGTTCGCCTGCGAGACGAGACGAAGGCGACGAGCGACGCTGAGGAATGACCGCGCCCGCCAAGCTCCTCAGCCGAGGACAGTGCCGCTCGACATCCGACCCTCACGCAAGCGCGAGAAGAAACCGACATCAACCTCGAACCCGGTTCGTGGCAGCTGGATGCGAACAGGAACGGCGTCGTGATCGTGACCTGCTTCGCACGCCGCGATCAGCTCTGCCATGACGGCGCCGATCACGGGCGCGGTCTTGAACGACGAACCACTCGTGCCCATCGCCACGTAGTAGCCGGGCAGGTCGGTTCGATCGAGGACCGGGTGCCAGTCGCACAGGGTGACGTCGTAGAGGCCGGCGATGCCGCGCCGCTTGTCGAGATCGACCTCGGGGAATCGCTTCATGGTCCGCATGACCTGGCGTTCGTAGCCCGCCTCGGTGCAGTTGGTGTTCCAGTCGTCCGGATCAGCAACCCATTCCAGGACGTCACATTGCGGGTCGAGCGATCCCACGAGAAGGTCTCGGCCCCCGGACTCGGGACGCCAGTAGACCCCGGAGTCCACATCTCCGACGACTGGCACCGGCGGCTCGCCGGGCTCCGTGAAGCGCGGATTGCGGATCGCTGCGACCTCGCGCCTGAGTGGTCGGGTCTCGATCGGCAGGGAGACGCCCACCATGCGATTGACGACTCCCGAATGGGGACCCGCGACGTTGACGAGGACGGCCGCATCCAACGCGGTGCCGTCGGAGAGCTCCAGTTGGAAGCGGTTGCCGGCTTCCACCTGGACGCGCACGACACCGCAGCCGAGACGGAAACCGACACCAGCGACCTGCGCGGCAGCGTGGAGGTTCTGCGTGGCGAGCAGCGGAGAAACCACGTAGCCCGCGTCGGCCTCGAAGACCGCGCCCTCGATCGAGCGCCCGGTCGCACGGAAGAAGTCATCGTCGTGTGGACTGCGGATCGGCGACTGAGACGCGGTCTCCAGGAAGGGAAATCGCCGAGCGACCTCCTCTGGGCTCAAGAGCTCGGCGTCGACGCCGAGCTCTCGCATGTGGGCGAGCGTCCGTTGCACGGATTCGTCGATCTTCGGCGGGATGAAGAGCATCCCCGGACGCTCGAAGCGGGCCAACTCGGAGGCATCGTCGGTGCCGAGGTAGGACTGCCAGTCGGCCCAGACGAGGGCGCCCTCCTGCGCCATCGCCGTCATCGTCGGCGTCGAGTAGTAGCGGCGGACGATCCCGCACGACGCTGACGTGGAGCCGTGTCCGACGGCACCGTGGCGGTCGATCACGGTCGTGGAGACATCGCGCCGGGCGAGCTCGAGCGCGATCGAGCAGCCGATCACGCCAGCCCCGATGATGGCAACGTCGGTCATGGTGCGCGCACGATATCCCACCGCCCAACGATACGCCCGGGACACGACACCCCGTCCATCTCTGGACAGCTAGCGCTGGAAGCGAAACGTCCGCAGCTCCAAGCGTTTGATCTCGTCCTTGCCTTCCGTGATCCGGATCGACGCGTCGATAGGCACGTTGGAGAACACCTGCTTCGTCTTCGACTTCGGCCAGCGCACCTCGAGACTCTCGATGGCGGTCGCCTTGCCGAGCCCAATTTCCTGGCGCAGCGGCGAGCCACCAAAGCTGCTGACGCTGCCGACCGCGCGGTGCAGCGTGACCGTGCCGTCTGCCGTCTTGGCAACGACCTTGATGCGCGCGCCGACGGCGCTGCGGGTACTGGTCGTGCCGACGAGCCGCACGTGCAAGAACCGATTGCCGTGACCCGGATTCTCGTAGAACGCATTGTGATACTTGTCGCCCGCAAAGAACCCACCGAGCTGGTTGTAGATGTCCTGATCGCCGTCGTGGTCGAAGTCCGCAAACGCGACTCCGTGCCCCTTCTGCAGGTGACCGAAGCCACCAGACGTCGTCACGTTCTGAAAGCGCTTACCGCCGTCATTGCGCAGCATCACGTTCGGCGTCAGCGTGTAGTAGTCGGGGTCACCAGTCGTCAAGTAGATGTCGAGGTAGCCATCGTTGTCGTGATCCCCGAAGTTGGCCCCCATCGGCAGGTAGGGATGCGCGAGACCAACGCGCTTGGCCACGTTCTCGAAGCGGCCATTGCCGAGGTTTCGATACAGGCACGGGGACGTGCCTATGTGCGGCTGACCGAGGTAGTCCAACGCGACGTCCTCCAGACGCGCCGCGAACGCGGCGACGAACAAGTCGAGCCAGCCGTCATTGTCGTAGTCGAAGAACCACGATGCGAAGCTGCGGGTGTTCGGTTCCTCTACACCGGCCTGACTGGCGATGTCGGTGAACGTGCTGTCGCCGTTGTTCAGATACAGCCGGTTCCGTCCGTTGTTCGACACATAGAGGTCCATGTCGCCATCGTTGTCGATGTCCCCCGCCGTGACCGCCTTGCAGAACCGGTCGTTGGTGACGCCAGCCTCCTTCGCGCGGTCGGTGAAGTGCCCGTCACCGTCATTCATGAAGAGCTGCCCTGGACACGAGACGCCATTCTTCGGGCGGGACTCGTTTCCGATGTACACGTCCAGGTCGCCGTCGTTGTCGAAGTCCGCCCAGACCGCGGTCTGCGTCGGATATGCCGGAGTCGCCATGCCGGCCTCGTGCGTCACGTCCTCGAACGTGCCGTCGCCGGCGTTGCGCAACAGCGAGTTGCGGATGTGGCCGTCGTCGAGCAGCCAACCGCCACGCAGCACCAACACATCCATGTCGCCGTCGCCATCGTAGTCGGCTTGAGTGCAGTTAAGACCGCCGAGCTGGTCGTCGATTCGCGAAGCCGCCGACAGGTTCTCGAACCTGCCCGTGCCCGTGTTGCGGTAGTAGCTGGCGGGACCGTCCGGGTCCATCGTGGTCGTGACGATGTCCATGTCACCGTCGTTGTCGAAGTCCTCAGCCACCACGCCGCCGGCACCGTTGAACGTGTGGATGTTGAGCGCAGGAGCGATGTTAGTGAAGCGCCCGATGTCGTGGCTCGAGTCGAACGTCGTGCACGGGATCCGGAACTCCACCGGCACGCCGGCTGGGTACTCCGTGAGCGCCATTGCCGAACCAGGGGTTCGCGCTCTCGACGAGGCGTTGCGCGATCGCCATGAACTCGGGGCGGTGACGAGCAAAAGAGGTGTCGCTGTCCGACCCGCAAGAGGCGGTAACGCACAGCGCACCGGCAAGAGCCCAACCTATCGGTATGGTTCGGTTGCGCATGTCGCTACCTCCCGGGGCTACGAGCGCGCACGCGCGTCGACCGCCTGAGCGTTGTTACTGTCCTGCTTCAAGTTTCTGGTCAAGTGCGAGCAAGCCTCGTCGATCGTGCCGACGGTAGCGAGCATCGTCGCCAGCACGTAGCGAGGATGTAGTCGGGTTGGACTGAGAGCCCTGTCTCGAACTCCCGGGGCGCCCCTCCATGGCGGTTCTGGCCGGCAAAAGCATAGGCGCTGCAAAAACGAGACACTGCCCGCGCCTCTTCGGCGTTGACCCTGTCGACCAGAGGATTGGCAAAACAATGCTCGTCGGCGCGAGTCCCGGCCGGGCGCATGGAGTGCCGGTTCATCGTCCGAGTAGATAGTTCGCCGCAAACGCGACCTCGTCGGCGATCTGTGGATTCGTGTAGGTCTCAACCTCGAGCGGGACCCCTACCGGAAGAACGTCGTTCGCGACCGCGTCGAGAAACGCCGTGACCTGCGGGTGTGTCGTGGTCAGCTCACCCATGCGTGCTTCGTGGATCGGAACGTGGAAATGGCTCACCAGTTCGCAGTCGTCCGGAAGTTCGGCATCGCGCAGAGCGGGCTCTGACAGGTCGACGAACGGGCCGACCCTCGCGTCGCGCGCAAACGCCTGGTGCAGATACACCGGTTCATCGAACGCCACCAACGCATCACGGCCCGCCGGCCCTCGACCGACGAGCGCCGCGCTGATCTGCACCTTGCCGACGCGCACGTTAGCACTCGAACATAGCTCGACACCAACAACGGGATCCTCGCCAACCACGGCCGCATGGCAAAGATCGATGCACACGCCGACATGACGGCGAACCGCTGCCTCGTTTCCATTTCTCGCCGCGACGGCCAGCGCCTCGTCGGCGATCCACGTCACCGTTTCCGAGATCGTCTCAAGCACACACCAAGGCTCCGGCTCGAGCGCCAGCACGAGGTGCACACCGCGCTCGTCGCGCAAGCGCTCGAGCGCGAGCGCGGCGCAAAAGACATTGCGCGCGTGCGCCTTGGTCGGCCGCCCTGTGCGGTCGGCACCGCGGAAACCGAGTGGCAACGTGCTCAGCACACCGTGATCGATACCTGCACGCTCCAGCAATACGGCCATCGCAGTCGCCGCGTTGATCGTGACTTCGAGCCGTGTTTCGTCTTCCCAACTCGGGTCGTAGACCGACGCCTTGACACCGTCCCCGTGGAAGCGCTGCAACGGGAACACATTGAGAGACATCGGCACGAGGCCGAGCTCGACGAGCAAATCGCCATGGGCGCGTAGCCGTGCTTCGTCGCCCGCGAGGGCGCGCGCCACATCCGCGGGCCACCAAGCACCGAGGCAGATGGGGCCCTCGCCGAGCGCATTGCGCAGCGCCGGCGCGGCCAGCTCGCGATAGACCGCCTCCGCTGCCGCTAGATCGTCCGCCGGATGCACGTTGGTGCAGTAGGTCAGCGGGTGGCGCCCGGTAGCCAGGAGGTTTGCCCGATCCACACCGCTCATTGTGCCCTTCTTTACTGGCAGCCCGGAACCGACCCATGTCTAACCGCCTCCCGCTCTGCCCACTCGCCGTGGTGGCGCCAGCCACCACGGCCCCCATCACAGCCGCTCGGGGGGAGGCCACGCCAGCCCCTACCCGACCCCTCGTTGGCGGAAAGACACCTGTCCGCGCGATCAGAAGGCGGTCGAAGCGCAACGCGTCGCTCGCTCGGCGTCAACCTGGATGAGTTCGAGGGGCGTTGGATCGCGTGTGGGAAGAAAGGGTCGCGCACACGCGGTCGAGGTGGCTGGCGCGGAAACACGACTCGACCGCCGCCCGTCGGCGCTGACGCTGCTCGTCGTCGAGCATGCCACGCTCGAGCAACGCCAGCGTCGCCGCGTCCAACGCCGAGACGTCCCGCGGGTCGCCAACGACGCGGCCACAGTCCCGGTCAGTGATCCAGTCCGCGGCGCCGTTGCGCTCGGTCGTTACGACCGGGCATCCGGTAGCGAGCGCCTCAAGCACAGAGAAACTCAGGTTGTCCTCGAGGCTGGGCGCGAGCAACACGTCAACCGCTCGCAGCAAGACGGGCACGGTGTCGGTGAAACCCAGACCAACGATGCCGGGTTCAGAGCCGTCGTAGCGATTCGTCCCGTGGCCGACCAAGACGAGCCGCGCATCTAGCTTGCGCTGCCGCAAGCGCCGCAACACGCGACGCGCGACATTGAGCCCCTTACGCACCGGGTCGTTGCCGATCCAAAGCAGGCATGGCTCGCCGCGCAGAGACAGCTGGCTACGCCGCAGCTGGTCTCGTTCCCCATTCAGCGGTAGGCGGAACCTCGCGTCGTCGACCGGCAAGCCAGCGACCTCGACCCTTCCTGGAAAGCGTGGAAACCGATGTGCGATCTCGTCTCGCACCAGTGGTGAGCTCGCGAGCACAAGACCCTCGCTCGCGAAGAACTCCGCTTCCCGCGCCAAGAACCCACGCGTCTTCGGCGAAAGGGCTCGCGCCAACCGGCGCGGCGCGCTGAGCAACAGCGGCTCGCTCGCGCGCCGCGCGGCCAGCGACGAAACGAGCAGCCCGCCGAGCGGGAGGAACACATCGGCGTGCCGGCCCGGATGGCGAAACGCACAGACTCTGCCGAGATCCTCGCGACGAACAACATCGTCAGCGTCGCGGCAGAATGCCAGGCCAGCGCTGCCGGTCTTGATCACGCGTGCACCCGGCGGTGCGGCGCTGGCCACACCACAGACAATCGTCACGTCGACGCGACGCTCGAGCAGGGCACGGCAGAGAACGTCAGCGTAGGCCTCGAGGCCCCCGCGTGCCGGGTCCCAGACGTCGAGGACGAGGGCCAGGCTCATCCGTCGCGAAACGCCATCGACGCAAACGTCACGACCTGCGATCCGTCGCCGGCCGGCGCCTGCCCGTAGTCGAGCAGTTCGGCCCGGCAGTCCGGGGCAAGCTCCTTGGTCAAGCGCGCGACCAGATACATCGGCACGGTGCCGCAGATGCGGCGTGGGTTCCCGTCACCCTCGATGTCCTCGAAAAAGGCACCCAGCTCGCGCTGTTCGAGTAACTCGAGACTATGCCGGTCGAGTTGCTCGACGGTTGTCAGCAACTCGTCCGCGACCGGTTCGGCATCGCCAAAGAAGGGTCCCATGTGCGCCATGTCGGCGCCGCCAACGAAGGTCACGCTACCGTCGAAGCTCCGAACCGCGCCTGTGATTGCCTCGACGAGTTCGGTCACCTCGGCGCTGTTCTGCGGATTATCGGGCAGGCACCCCGTCAGAAACGGCGCGATCCGGATCGGGCGATCGCCAGCCAGGTGCTGCAGGAACAATGCCTGGAAGGCAACCGAGTGCTCGCGCAGGTGAAGGTACTCCTCGCGGTAGGGATCCTCGCCGAGCGTCTGCGCCACTGCATCGACGAAGTCGCCATCCGTAGAGACCGTCCCGAGTGGGGTGACAAAGTCCTTGCGCGTCGGCACCAACAAACGCTCTGGGCCCTTGTGCGCCGTCCCGAACAGGACGTAGAGATCAGAAACCGGTGCAGCCGCGAGCGCCGCGTAGGCGGCCTTGTAGCCGTGCTCGCCGCGCGCGAGATCGATGTGCGGCGCGATGACTCCGACCATCCGCGGAGCATCGGTCGAGGTGGCCGGCACCGCCCCGACGATCTGGTCGAGCCGGGCGACGCACTGGCCGCTGTCAGCGGGGTATCCGGCCGAACCGGCGAGCACCGCTGGCCACGCTTGCAGCACGTCGAGTTCTTTCCGCTGCGCTTCGACCGCGCGGTCGAAGCGCTCGCCTTCCAGGCACAGGCGCTGGTCCAGGTCGGCGACAACCCCGGCGACGATATCGATGGAGACCTCTGCGCCGGAAATGGCCGATAGATCGGCGGCGATCTCGGAAACGGTGGCCTCACCGGTAAAACGCTGCAGCAGGGGAATCAGCCCGCTGGGCACGAACACGGTCCCCTCGAACAGCCCACGCGGGTCGCTCAGGCCTATCCCCTCGTGGCCACCGGCGTTACCGGCCGTCGGTTCGAGCAAACGGAGCTTGGGTCGGAGATTCGAGTCCATGGACGGCCAAATTGGACCAGGGCCCAGGTTGCCTCATCAGCGTTGCTTCAAGGAAGCGGCGTTCTATGGGAGAGTATGACGGAGATGGCCACCCAAGAAACGGCCCGGATCTGCCCCCCCTTCCTCGTTCACGTCGCCAAGGACGGTGAACGAACGACGCACCGCTTCTCGAAGAGCCGGATCACATTCGGCCGCTCCCGCGCCCGCGACGTGCCGCTGGCCGAGAAGAGCATTTCGCGCCACCACCTGACGCTGCTGCGCCAGGACGATCAGTTCACGATCTGCGATGAGGGCAGCCAGAACGGGACCTTCGTGCGGGGCGTGCAGATCGAGCCCGGCGACATGGCCGAAATGCGCGCCGGCGACACGCTGCGCGTGGGTTCGTTCGAGATCAGCGTCGAGCCACTTCCCGAGTCGATGGACAACGAGAGCCTGGCGACCGAGGAGACGCGTCACACCGAGGGTCCGCTGGACATGGGCACCTTCGCGCGGCTCATCAAGGCGCTCAACGAAGAGCTCGATCAGGAGCGCCTTCTCGCCGTGATCGTCGACGCAGCGATCCGCACGACCGAGGCGGAACGTGGCTTCCTGGCACTCGGCACCAAGGACGAGCTCAATCTACCCGTCGCGCGGAACTTCGTCGGCGAAGCAGTCGCCGACCCGGCCAGCTGCATCAGCAAGACGATCATCCAGGAAGTGCTCGCTGAGGGTGAGGCGCGACTCACGGTCAACGCCCAGTCAGACGACCGCTTCAAGGCGCTCAAGAGTGTCGAGGATCTACGGCTGCGTTCGGTGCTGTGCGTTCCGCTGCGCATCGCCGGCCAGATCGAGGGCGCGCTCTACCTCGACAATCGACTGCAGCAGCATGCGTTCACCGAGGAGGACCGCAGCCTGCTCGTCGTGCTTGCTGACATCTCCGGCGTCGCAATCCGCAACGCCCGGCTCGTCACCGAGTTGCGCACCAAGAATCAGGCGCTGCACGAAGCGCACGACCGCCTCGCTGAACTCAACGCCAAACTCGAGGGCAAGGTCAAGAAGCAGGTGTCGGAACTGCACCAAGTCCGCGGCGAGCTGGCAGCATCGCGTCGCGCGCTAGGACTACGCCACGACTACCGCTTGATCATCGGCGAGTCGGAACCGATGAAGGAGATCTTCCGGCTGCTCGATCGCTACGTGGATTCGCAAGACCCCGTGCTGATCGTCGGCGAGTCAGGCACCGGCAAGGAGTTGATCGCGCGCGCCCTGCACGAACAGAGTCCGCGCAAGGCAGGTCCGTTCGTCTCCGAAAACTGCGCCGCGCTGCCGGAGAACCTGCTCGAAAGCGAACTGTTCGGCTATGAGAAGGGCGCGTTCACGGGCGCGACGCGCAGCCACAAGGGACTGTTCCAACAGGCCCGCGGTGGCACGCTGTTCCTTGACGAGATCGGTGACATGTCGCCCGACCTGCAGTCGAAGCTGCTGCGCGTGATTCAGGAGCGCGAGGTGCGGCCCATCGGCGCGTCCCGCACGATCTCGATCGACGTGCGCCTCGTCACAGCGACGCACCGCGATCTCAGCAAGATGGTGCGCGAGGAGACCTTCCGCGAAGACCTCTTCTACCGCTTGCACGTATTGCCGTTGCGCCTGCCACCGCTCAGAGAACGTAGCAGTGACATTCCTCTGCTCGTGCACCACTTCCTGCGCAAGGCGTGTCTCGACGCCCAGCGGCCCGAGCCCAAACTCGACCCCAAGGCGCTCAACCTGCTCTCGTCGTACGGCTGGCCCGGTAACATCCGCGAACTGGAGAACGAGATTCGCCGCGCCCTCTTGCTGGCCGAAGGCATGCTCCTGCCCGACCACCTCTCCGAGCACGTGCAAGACCCCTCGCTCCGCCTCGACGAGTCATCCCCCCTACCAATCGAGACCGGCACCACGCTGATCCAAATGGTGCAGCGCCTCGAGGCAGCCGAGATTCGCCGCGCCCTGGCGCGCGCCCAGAACAACAAATCGAAGGCGGCGGAGCTACTCGGAATCTCGCGCTTCGCCCTGCAGCGAAAGCTCGACAAGTTCGAGTAAGCCGCAGATCTCCGCTAGCGGTGGACGACCAACCCGCAAGAGCTCAACGCCAGTCGAGATCCACAACTCATCCGGCGAACGCGGCGAACCGGGCCAACAACGCAACCCAGAGATGCCGTTCGTCGTCTAGCGATCTGAGACGGGAGACTTCTCCAGCGCCGCCGGTCCTGCATGCGCCGGCAGGGTCTCGAACAGCTTGCGCGGTCCCCAGCGGAAAAGGGTCGCGACGACGACAGTCGGGATGCGTTCGACCATCTTGTTCCACTCGGTCGCGACCTTGTTATAGAAGGTCCGCGATGCCGCGAGCTTCTCTTCGAGCGCCCAGAGCTTGCCGTGCAGGTCCATGAACAGCGTGTTGGCGGCGAGTTCGGGGTGGCGTTCTTCGAGCGCGAGCAGGCTGCGCACGACCGTCGTGGCAGCACGATCTTGGGCCATCTTGTCGTCCGCGACGGCGCTCGAACGTAGGCTCGCGATGTTCTCGAACAACTGGCGCTCGTAGTCGCGATAGCCCTCACAGACCGCGACGATCTTGGGGATGACGCCGTTGCGCACAGCGAGGTCGACGTCGATCT
>PVBE010067481.1_pt1 | contig 11867 bp, 7 predicted proteins | sample 1631181 | NCBI WGS metagenome assembly PVBE01 (sample SAMN08397723, study PRJNA350692) | Marine metagenome, whole genome shotgun sequencing project. | isolation source: water | place: Pacific Ocean | collected 2012-04 | reverse complement strand
GAGATCCTATCTCGCCCCCGGCTCGCAGAGCCGGTCTACACCCCTGAGGCAACCCAAGACCCTCGACTTCGCGATCCCCCTGCCGCGCCGTGCGACTCCGGAGCCTATCTCCGCTGACGCAAGCGTCCGGGGAGCACAGCGGCCGCGAGCAGGAACACCGCCCAGACCGTGCCGACCGGCGAGGCGCCGACGGCGCACCCGGAGCAGCCGGTGTCGGACTTGGTCGTCGTCGGCACGGAACGCGGCCCGCCGCCCGTGTCACCATCTCCACCGGCGTCGGGACCGATACCGGTATCGGGAGCTCCGCCAGGCCCATCGCACGCCTGCCGCTCGGTCTCCGTGCTGGCCGCGCCGCCGCTACAGACGGTGCGACTGCGGGAGGCCGCGTAGCCGTCGGCGGTCTGGATGCACTCGCCCCACCCTCCCCAATCGGCCACGACCTGTCTGTCGGTGTCGCGCTCGCACGCTGCGGTCCGGGTCTCGGTGGTGGTCGCTCCGCCTTCGCACACCTCGCGCTCTTCGGTCTGTTCGCCGACCTCGCCGCACGGCTCGGCGAATCCGGCGCAGGCGGTGGTCGCCGTCCAGGGGCCCGCCGCGGGTCCGCTCGGCGTGCAGGCCTCGCGCTCGGTCGTCGGCGCCCCGGCGACGCACTCCGCGCCGCTGCAGGAGTAGGTCGTGCAGGTTCGCTGCCGCTCCCCGTTGCGGGCGCAGACGTCGCCGACGGCTTCACACCCTCCCCACGCGTCGCATCCCCCGCGGCCTGCGCACTCGGCTGCGTCGCACGAGCCGCCGCCGACCGGGGTCAGGCGCAGCGCATCGGCGACGATCTTCCGCTCGCCGGTCTCGCCGGTGTTGTCGATCACGTTCACGTGCTGGCTCCCGCCGGCGGCGAAGTCGTACTCGCCGAGCGAGACCCAGGCGTCGGCCGCGGATTGATCGACGATCAGCGACTCGTCCCGTCCGGAGTGCCGCACCTCGTAGATCGTGCGCATCGACTGGTCGAACCCGTTGGCGACGATCCAGTCGCGGTTGTTGTTGACCTCGACCCGGTAGCGGCCGGCCGCGGCCATGTCGATCGTCCACCGGGCGGTGTTCGACGGGGTGTCGTTGACGAAGCCGTGGGTCCAGTAGAAGTCGCCGCCGTGACCGGCTCCGGTGACGTAGCGCCAGTAGGTCGACGGCCCGAAGAGCTGGAAGCAGGGGTCGTCGTTGTCGATGATGCCGCCTCCCGCCGGCACTATCCCGCACGACGGCACGCTGCCGCCGTCGTAGGCCTCGATGAGCGAAGCATAGGGCGGCACCGGCGTGACCCCGCCGACCGAGGCGACGTTCTGCCAGATCTCGAAGTGCAGGTGGATCGTCGTCGGCGTGCCCCCGAAGTCGTTGGACACGAGCCCGAGGCGGTCCCCCGCGCTCACCCGATCGCCGCGACCGACCGCCAGCCGGTCCATGGCCATGTGCATGAGGCGGTACTGGGTACCGTCGTCGGCAGCGAGGGTCATCGAGTAGGAGCCGAGGCCGGCGATCGTGCCATCGTCTGGCGCCACGACCCAGTGGGTGTTGTCCGCGCAGGTCGATGCTCGGATGTCCTGCCCCTGGTGCCCCGTCGAGGTCGGGCACAGCGGCGTGTCCCAAGAGCGCGACTCGCAGAAGTTGTCCCACCATGGGTACGAATAGTTCTCTTCGTCGCACTGGCCGCCGCCGGGCCCTTGGTATCCCCCATGCCCCCATACCTGGGAGTTGAGGTAGGCCGGCGCGTCCTCGATCGGAAAGGTCATGCCCGGCACGTAGACCGTCGAGTCGCGGCGACCGGAGCCGCTGCCCGGCACCAGCTCACCCGCCGGGTTGAACTCGAACGCGCCGACAGGAGACGCCATCAGGACGATCGCCACGAACCCGGCGAATCGGGCTGCCATCTTCAGAGAGGGGGTGCTCATCGCGCACCTCCGTCGGCGACGGCGAGCCCGGCCTGTACGGCACGCAGATAGTCCAATCCCTGGCAGCGGGGGTCTCCCGGCCCTGCGTCGCACTCGACGTCGAGACGATAGGCGATCCCGAAGCGTCGGAACGACACCGTCGGGATGCCCTCGTAGACCGCCGCGATCTCACCACCGTCGTCGGTGAGGCGAGCCTCGGGCGGAACCTGGAGCTCCGGATGCATATGGGCCAGGCGGGTCCCGAAGGCGGAGATCCACACGCCGTCTCCGCGCATCTGGACGCTGGCCCAATGCTCGCCCGTCGTGACGAACGCGGTGCCGGCCACCGCCTCGTCGGCGGTCAGCAGCAGCGGCACGGGGGCGGCCGCGATCGCGCGAAGCGTCTCCTCGGACCACGCGCCCGCCGTCACCGTCGGGTGGGCGGCCACCGCGTCTTCGTCCACGTCTTCGATGATATGGCCCGGCGCGCTGGCCTCACGCTTGGCGCGCGCCTCGACCTCTTCGGAGACCGGTTCGCCTGCGGCGACCGATCCGATCGGGGCTGGAGCCGGGACGTCGATCCGGTCGATGGTCGGATGCGCGCCGGCGACCAGGGCCGCTTCGATCGTGCGCTCTTGCGGCGTGGCGGTCTCGGCCTCGCCACAGCCGCCTGCGACGATGGCTGAGGCCACGAGCCCGACGAACGCGTTTCGCGGCCGGCCGAGCGGAATGCGGAGGAAGGAGGACATTGTCTCTCGGGTGCTTGTCGGAGGTCTGAATCTTGTCCGGCGGGGGCCCACGCAGCCGGTAGGGCGCGCCTGGGGGGCGCGGTGCTCTTGCCGTCGCCCCGGGCTTCTCACCCATCCGACGCGTATGCGAACACCGGCTCCGCTTTCAATCAGAAAAGCGATCTGACCGACAGCCCCTATCAGCTCGACGCCGTCGATCCCACCGTGACGCGCTCGCCGCCAGGCGACGGATTCCGGCCGGCCAGCCACGCCTCGACTCCGCCGCCGACCGCTCGGTAGAGCGCGGCCCCAAGGAAGATCCCGGCGACGGTGAACAGGGCGATCAGCTTGCCCTCACCGATCTGCGAGAGCGCCGTGCCCGGGCACGTGCCGGTGATCGCCCAACCGGCGCCGAAGATGATCCCGCCGACGATGTTCCCGGGCTTCCGAGGCTTCTTGCGGAGCGTGAGCCGGCAGCCAGACGAGCCGGCGACACCGGCGCGGCGCAGGCCGGCGAGCACCGGCGCGGCGACGACGATCGCAACGCCGATCACGCCCATCAGGTGAAGGTCCGTGAGCAGGAACATCCCGGCGATCGCGTCGAAGTTCGTGGCATCGACCCGCGAGAGGATGAAACCGAAGAGGAGACCATAGGCGAAGAAGCGCATCAGACCCCTCCCCCGACGACGCGGATCACCAGGTTCGTCACGACGAAGCCGGCCCCCATGAAGCTCGCCGTGGCAAGCCACGAAGCGGGTGCCATCTGCGCCGTGCCGAGGATGCCGTGGCCCGAAGTGCAGCCGCCGCAGAAACGGGTCCCGAAGCCGATCAGCACACCGCCGGTGGTGAAGACCACAGCCTTGCCGACGAGCGAGTCCGTCACCGCGGTATCGAACATGCCCATCGCGAGGGTCGGGGTCAGGCCACCCGCCAGCAGCGCCGCGGCCGCTCCGCCGAACACGATGCCGAACAGGAATGGCAGCCGCCACGACGCGCGCGCCTCCGGGTCGAAGGGCGCCGCACAGGCATCACCGAAACCGGTCGACACGCCGAGCATTCGGTCGGCTCCGACCAGCATCAGCACGACGAACGCGCCGATCGCCGGGCCACCGACCCAGAAGGGCCATCGGCGCTCGAAGACCACTTCCCGCAAGCCCGGAGGCCCGAGCGCGAAGACGAGCCCGAAGGCGGCGAAGACGACGAGCACGGGCGACAGGGCGCGCGCGGTCGGGATCGGGTCGGAGGCGGGCGGGTTCATCGGCGAACTGGTCGACACGGTGGGGCATCGCGCACGTTAGGACATCCGCCTGCGTGCGCGCCACCCATTCCGATGTCGCGAGCCTCGGATCAGTCGCAAGCACCGACGAGGTGGAACTCGACCCGGCGATTCTCGTCGCGACCTTCTTCGGTGCCGTTGTCGGCGATGGGCATCTCCTCTCCCATTCCGACCGCCAGCAGCTCGACTCGGACCCCGGTCGCGCGCAGCCAGTCCGCCACCGAATCGGCGCGTTCCTGGGTGAGCACGAGGTTGTCCCCGGCCTCCCCCTGGCTGTCGGTGTGGACCTCGATCCTCACCTGCGTCGCGGCGGTGCTTCGCAGCGCGGCCGAGACCTGCGCCAGGACGAGCTCGGAAGCCTGCGCGACCCCGCGTGATCCGTCGAACGTGATCGGGCGAAGGATCCAGATGAAGTCGCACTCGACGTCGATGAGGTCGAGCTCGTCGGGACAGCCGTCGGTGTCGGTCAGTCCGTTGTCCGTCTCGGGCTCGTTCGGGCATTGGTCCTCGTCGTCGACGATACCGTCAGCATCGGTGTCCACGGGCCCCAACTCGACCGGGATGACCTCGCCTGGCTCGTCCGACGGGCAGCCGTCGGGAGCAACCCCGTGCTCGCTCGGGCACGCGTCCTCGAAGTCATCGACTCCGTCGCCGTCGCTGTCGGCCGGCGGGCACCCGCGCGTGCCGGCGCCGGCGGCGCCCGGTTCGTCGGGGCAACGATCCTCGACATCGAGCACGCCGGCGCCGTCGTTGTCCGTGTCGGCGCACCCATCGGCATCTTCGAAGCCGTCGAAGTCCTCGGCCTCCCGGGGGCACTCGTCGACGGCATTCGGGAATCCATCGTCGTCGTAGTCGTCACCGCCCGCGGACACGTAGGACACGCCGAACATCCCCCGCCAGCCGGTGTTCCCGGAGCCGGCGAGCAGTCCGACTCCCCCGCCGAGTTCCATGTGCACGGACTCGGTGAAACCGATGTCGAATCCGGCCATCATCTCCATCGTCGCCCGATCGCCTGCCACCGGGATCGCGCCGAAGAGCTCCGGGACGAACGCGAACGACTCGGTGGCCCCGAGCGATGCGCCGATGCCCCACCGCATCTCGTCACCGACGCGGAGGTCCCGCAGCTCGGCGGTGGCGCGGGCCGTGTAACCGACTTCGAAGCCGAGCCGGCTCTCGCCGAACAGGTCGTAGGTCAGAGCGAATGACGGCTCGAACCGAAATGACTCTCCCTGGAACTGGTCCGAGGAACCGGTCGGCGCCCAGACCGCGAACGCCAGCGATGCTCCGAGCCCGGTCGGCGTCCTGCGGGCCGAGGGCCCGGCGAGCTGAAATCGCAGAATCGTGCGAACGTCACCGACTCCCGGGTCCTCGAGCGGTTCGTCGACGCCCGTGATCTCGGACGCGGCCTCGGCCGTCTGCCAAAACACCGCCGGAACGTCGAGCGCCAGCTCGAGCCAGTCGGTGATGCCGACGAAGGCCAGGAAGTCACCGTCGAGCCGACCGCGCACGACGTCGAGCGTGTCGTCCGTGCCGATGCGATCCGCCACGAAGGGGCGGTCACCGTAGTTCGCGAGGAGCGCGAGACCCCATTGACCCGCGTTCGCGGTCGCGCCCGGGGCGACGTGCCAGAACCCGGCCGCCCGCGAAGGCGTGGGGTCGAACCGACGCGTGTCGAAGCGATCCGCGGCCGCGCTCGGCGCCGCGAAGGCCACCATGAGGACGACCACCGCCAGGCTCGGCCAGAGGCGCCGGCGTCGACGGCCAGCGAGTGCGACCAGGAGCACCAGCGCGAACAAGCCGGGACTCGGCCCGCGGGTCGACATCGCGCATCCCTCGAAGATGGTGTGGCCCCGGAGCGAGTATTCGCCCGGAGGGGGCGCTGACCCGTCGGCATCGGCATCAGCCGTCGAGCCGTCGAACGCGTCGGCGTCGGCGTCGAAGCCCGTGTCAGCGTCGGGATCGCCTGCATCGACCGGTCCGACATCGGCGTCCGTGTCCACGTCTTCACCCACGGGCCCGTCGTCGCTTGGGTCGTTCGGATCCGTGCCGGCCGCGATCTCGGCGCCGTCATCCACTCCGCCGTCGTCGGTGTCGGTGTCGACCGGGTTGGTCGAGAACATCAGCGTCTCCTCCCCGTCGAGGAGACCGTCGTCGTCGGTGTCCGCGTCAGCGGGGTCCGTCTCGCCGGTCCCGGTCGTGCCGGTGCCGCCGAGCGTGTGGACGGTCGCGCCATCACCGTCGGCATCTTCGACACCGTCGTGCAGCTGGTCGCCGTCGGTGTCTTGGTCCATGGGGTCGGTGATGGTCGCCGGATCCGCATCCGGCTGCCAGACCGCGGTGTCGGTGCCCGTGAAGGCCATGCCGCCCGGACTGCTGACACCACTGACGATCGGCTCCGTGACCCCTGCCTCGACGCCGTCTCCGACCCCGTCGCCGTCGCTGTCGCCATTGAGGGGGTCCGTCGCATCCCAACCTTCGAGCGGGCCGGTGGCGCCGGCTTCGTCACCGTCGGAGAGACCGTCGTCGTCGCTGTCTGCATCGAGCGGATCGGTGTCGACACCCGGGTCGAACTCCCGGGGTGTGCCGGCCGCGAGCTCCTCGCCATCGGTGAGGCCATCGCCGTCGGTGTCGGGGTCTTCGGGATCCAGGCCGAGCGAGACCTCGATGATGTCGGGCACGCCGTCCATGTCGAGGTCGCTGGGCGGATCGTCGTCATCGTCGGGGTCGAGCGGGTCGGTGCCCCAGCGCACCTCGACGCCGTCGCTCGTGCCGCCACCGTCGCTATCTTCGTCGGTCGGATCGGTCCCATGGCGGTTCACCTCGTCTCCGTCGGAGAGACCGTCGCCGTCGGTGTCCGGATCGACCGGATCGGTGCCGTGGGATCGCTCCTCGTCGTCGAGGAGGCCGTCACCGTCCGGGTCATTGTCGCGGACCACGAGCACGCGATAGCCCGCGATCTCGGACGGCACGACGGAGCGCGTCACGAGCGCCCTCGGACCGGTCTGCGTGTAGGGCAAGGCGCCGCCGGAGAAGCGGACCTGGACCAGGTAGGTCGCGTCGGGCCCGTCGGGCAGGCCGTAGTGCAGGAGGGCCGGCTGTTGAGAGCCGTGCCCCTTGGCGCCGTTGACCTCGCGCAGCGGACCGGCGCTGACGCCGTCGGCGTCGAAGAGCCTCACGGCCGCGCCGATGTCGTCGCGGAACACGCCAGGCGCCACCTCCATCTGGACCCGCACCATCAACGCGGCTTCGCCTCCGTGGTCGTTGCGCCACAGCTCGGCGGCCACGTCCTGGTTCACGACGATGTCCAGATCGCCGTCGCGGTCATAATCGCCGAAGGTTGCCGCTTCGCCGTTGGTCGGTCCGACGATCCCGGTCTCGGTCTCGACGAGCGTGACGCGACCGGTCTCGGAGAACTCGTTGAGGAAGAGCACGTCGGCGAGGTTGGCGCTCAGGAAGAGATCGAGGTCCCCGTCGTTGTCGACATCGCCGCAATCGGCGCCGTCGACGTCGAGGAACCCCGGCAGGGCCCCCGGAGTGCCGGTAGAGACGAACCCGTCCGGCGTCTGACGGAGTATCTCGTTGACCCGGGCGCCGGTTCCGCCCTCGTCGACGCCACCGTCGGTGTAGTAGAGGTCGAGATCTCCGTCGTTGTCGAAGTCACACGCGAGAATCCCGCCCTTGTTCCCCCCGGGCGCCGTGAGGTCGGGCACATCGAGGAGCGTGAAGTCGAGGCCGCCCGGTTGGCGCAGGAAGATATCTCGCGCGCGGTCGCGGCGCGCGATGATGTCTGTGTAACCGTTGCCGTCGAGGTCGGCGAGGGTGAAGAAGTCGGTCTCGAAGGCCAGAGCGTCGAGCCCGGTGCCGGTGACGTCCTCGATGATCAGGTCCCCCGTTCCGTCGGCCGGATTCCGCAACACGATGAACCCGTTATCTCCGTTGTCGGTCAGGACATCGAGCCAACCGTCGTCGTCGAGATCGACCAGCCCCAGCCCTTCGCAATTCAGTCCGTCGACGTCCCCTGTCCCGATGTCCAGGTTCGGACCGCCGTCATCGTCGCCGAACGAGAACGGAGGATCTGCGTCCGGACCCCGGTTGAGATACACCTCGACGCGGACGAAACCGTTGCGCACCAGGTCCAGGTGGCCGTCGTTGTTGATGTCTCCAACCACCACCGAGCGTTCCAGGGTCCGCTCCGCGAGCCCCGGCGCGTGGGTCGCCGTGACGTCACGGAATTCCGGATCGGGCGCCGCCCCGTCGCTGAACAGCAGGCGGCTGCCATCGGCGGTCGCGGTATTGACGATCAGGTCCGGCCAGCCGTCGCCGTTGAAGTCGCCCCAGGCGATGCCGCCGTCCTTGTCCCCGCCCACCGCGGTGCCGGTTGCGGCGCCGACCGCCGTGAAGTCCGCCATCGCTGCGGTCGAGATCGAAACGACCGCCGCAAGAGCGCCGATCGCACACAGACCGCGCAGTCGATTGTCGATTGCACGAGGGCCTGCCGGTTGCCCACTCGTTCGGTTCATGACTTTGCCGTGTTACTCGTTCAAGGGCCGTCGGCGTAGGGGCCGGACCCAATGTCAGACACGTATAGCACGCCGATCCGATTCCCACAAAAACGCATGTATTTCATATACTTCCACAACCACATCTGCCACCACGGCCCCACATTGCAGCCCGGGCGCACCACAACCGCCGTGCTCTGACCACCCGAAACCATGCCGATGTCAGCGTCGAAACACCACCCTCCCCGCACGGGTCGGAACATGTAATAAGGAGCCGTTCGACAAACGAGGACCCCGGATCTGCGAAGGGTCGCGTCCCGCCGGTGACCGCGGGACGGGCCAGAATCCCGCGAGCCGCCGTGCCCGTCATCGTCCCACCGCCGGTCTCCACCGGCGACACCATCTATGTCACCCACCCTGCGGGGCGGGTCGACGCGACCGTGCTCGAGCAGGGTGTCGAGGCGCTGCGCTCGCTCGGCTACGCGGTCCGCCGAGACCCCACGCTGGGCGACACCGCCGTGTTCCTCGCCGGACCCGACGACGCCCGCGAGGCCGACGTACACTACGCGCTCACCGCCCCCGACGTGGCGGCGGCGATTTGCGCCCGCGGGGGTTACGGCTCGGCACGGCTTCTCGAACGTCTCCCCGGCGATCTGCTGGCCCGCAATCCGCGTTGGCTGGTCGGATACTCGGACATCACCGCGCTCCATCTCTGGGGCTGGACCCAGGGTGTCGCCACCCTGCACGCTCCAATGGTCGCGGGGTTCTCGAAACACGACGACGACAACTCCATCGCGGCACTGCAGGCGGCGCTCGCCGGTAAGCCCCCCACCCTGACCGGCCAGACGTTCGCCGGCAGCCAACGGGTCACCGCCGCACTGATCGGCGGCAACCTCAGCATGATCGCCGCCCTGCGCAACACGCCCTGGCTCCGCCGACCGAAGGACGTGATCCTGTTCATCGAGGAGGTGGCCGAGCCGCTGTACCGTCTCGACCGAATGCTCACGACCCTGCTGATGGAGGGCGGCCTCGACGGCGTCGCCGCTTTCGCGCTCGGACAGTTCACCGAGTGCGGTGAGCCGGCTGACGAGGTCGCGGCCCGGGCGCGCGTGGTCGAGCTCCTGACGCCGCTCGGCGTGCCGATCCTCGGGGAGCTCCCGGTCGGACACGGGACGCCGAACCTCCCCTTCGTCCACGGGGGGACCTACACCCTCGACCCCGGCAGCGCTTCATTGGCACCGGACTTCGAGGCGACAGCGACCCCCCGCAAGACGTCCCGGCAGCCACGTGCGATCATGGCCCGGACGCGTCCCGGACGCGTCCTGGAGCTCGTCAACGACGCCCTGGCGCGCGGCATATGCTCGGCGATTCAGCTCGACGTCTCACGGGGCGCCGAGATCACGCACCGGATCGCCGCCGGCGCCACGGCGACCACCCCCGACGCCGCGATCGCCCCCGTGACCCCGGACACCCGATTCGATATCGCCTCGCTGACCAAGGCCGTGTGCACCGCGGTACTGGTCGCCGACGCCGTCGAATCGGGCCTCGTGGCTCTCGACGACCGTTGCCCGAGCGACATCTCGGTCGCCTCGCCGACGCTGCGCGACCTGCTGCGGCACACGTCCGGCCTCCCCGCGTTGGAACGGGCTTTCGAGACGGCGAGAAGCGCCAAGAACCCCCGCACCGAGACGCTCGAGCGATTCGCGACGGTCCCAGCCGCGAAGGAGAGGGTCGGAACGCAGTGTTATAGCGATGTCGGATACGTCGCCCTGGGGCTGTGGGTCGAGCGCGTGCTCGGCGGCACACTGGCCGAGCTCTTCGCGAGTCGCGTGGCGGAGCCCCTCGGCCTGCGCACCATCGGGTTCGGTGACGGGCACTCGGTCGACGGCGACGCAGCCACCTACGCCGCGACGGAGTGGTGCCCGCATCGAGGGCGCACGCTTCAGGGCATCGTCCACGACGAGAACTGCCAGACGATGGGCGGTCAGGGGGGCCACGCCGGGCTCTTCGGTCGTGCCTGCGACGTCGGCGCCATCGCGCGGAGCCTGCTGGGATGGGGGCGGTCCATCCTCTCGGAGAGCGCGGTCGCCGCGATGTGGTCCCGCCGCTGCCTCGTCGATGACGGATCCTACGTGCTCGGTTGGGATACTCCGTCCGGGCCCCGGTCGAACGCCGGCTCGTTGATGACCCGCGACGCCACGGTCGGACATCTCGGATTCACGGGCACGAGCGTCTGGATAGACCGGAGACGCCAGATCGCGATCACGCTGCTCACCAACCGGGTCCACCCGGCGCGCGACGAGGCACGCATTCGCGAGCTTCGGCCGGCGATTCACGACGCGATCATGCGGGAACTGGGGGTCGAATGACGCTGGACGCCACCGAAACGAGGGAGCTCGCCGCGCTGGCGCGTCGCGCTGCCGAGACCGCCGGAGAGGTGGCGCGCCGCGGGTTCGGACACCCGCGCACGGCGGTCGACCACAAGGGAGCGGTCGACCTGGTGACCGACACCGATCGCGCGATCGAGACCCAGCTTCGGCAGGAGCTCGGTGGGGGGACCGGGTTTGCGTTCCTCGGCGAGGAAGCGGGCTGGTCCGACCGTCGCCCCGGCCCGACGTGGATCGTCGACCCACTCGATGGCACGACCAACTTCGTCCACCGAGTGCCTTACTTCGCGATCAGCATCGGCCTGTGGACCATCGACGAGAGCGGCGAGCGACCGCTGGCCGGCGTCGTGTTCAACCCGGTCACCCGGGAGTGCTTCTGGTCCGACGGCGAGCGCGCCTGGCTCGGGGACTCCCCCCTCCCGGCATTGGCTCCGGTCGACATCGACGGGGCCCTGCTCGCAACCGGGTTCCCCTACGACCGGCGGACGAACCCGGACGACAACGTCGGCCTCTGGCGAGCCTTCATGAAGCGGGGTCAGGGAATCCGCCGCATGGGCGCCGCCGCCCTCGATGTCGCCTTCCTGGCGGCGGGTCGGCTTGACGGCTTCTGGGAGCCACGTCTACAACCCTGGGACCTCGCGGCCGGCCTCGCACTCGCGCGCTGCGTCGGCGCACGCGTGACCTGCTACGACGGCGGAGATCACCGCCTGGAGTCCCCCGACGTCGTCGCAGCCCACCCGGCGCTGCACGCGCAAATGCTCGCCGTCATCGCCCGGACGAGGCAAGGAGACCATGTCGAGACCTGACCACCGCTATGTCCTCGGGATCGCCCTCGTCGCTGCCCTTTGTTTCTCGGGAGCGTGCAAGGAGTCGATCGAGCTCGAGAACCTGCCGGGTCACGTGACCAGCGTCGGGCCCCTGTTCTTCGATGGCACCGTCCTCACGGTCCAGTTCACGACGCGGGACGAGGAGGGCGACCGAATCGACGTCACCGCGGAGTTCCGCGTCGCCGACGGGGCGTTGTCCGACGTGCCCACGAACGGCGACGACGACGACCCGCT
>PVBE011971408.1_pt1 | contig 11869 bp, 12 predicted proteins | sample 1631181 | NCBI WGS metagenome assembly PVBE01 (sample SAMN08397723, study PRJNA350692) | Marine metagenome, whole genome shotgun sequencing project. | isolation source: water | place: Pacific Ocean | collected 2012-04 | reverse complement strand
CTTTAATACTCAAATTAGTGGTCAAGATCCAATTCTAACTACGTCCATAGTACTTTGCAGTTATACGCGTACGCGGAAATCGCTATCCGTTATCAATACTTGCCACAGTCACCGGAGAATTCATCTGAGAAGATGTTTGAACAGCGCGTGCAACTTGCAAAACATACTTCCCATCCACAGCAGATAATGGTGCATAATTCCCTGCAAGCATCGAGTCTACAAAATCAAACATCCCGTCCCTGAATGAAGCACCCCAATCCCATTCAATCTCATCCAGGCCGACTTCAGTGCGTTTGCCATCAGCGTAAATTACAAGTGGAGGCATTTCCAGCGCCTTACCGGTACATCGATTCACCCAAATAAATCCTCGGGTACCTGATAACTCAAACCACTCATCCTCAGACCAGTAATCAGATTTAACAACCATCTCATCTGACGCCATTGCCTCCCAAGAACCCTGCCGATCCCCTTCCGAATGTACCCAACTTATATTTGCAGGTGCATCCCGTACCCATCCTTTTTCATTTTTGGATTCTCTGATCCATGCAAAAACCTGCTCAATCGGACCCAACATATGAACAGCAATCGCAAAAGCATGATAACCATAGTCAAAAACAACTCTCCCGCCACCGCTCTGTGCATCGTCAAATCTCCAAGTAAGCGTATTTGCGGGAACTTGCCAGCCATATTTCAGAGCACCTTGAACAGACTTGATTCTGATCGATACTGGATCACCGATAGCGCCCTCATAAAGCAACTCTTTAGCCCTTACCAAAGGAGGGTAGTATCGAAAGTTCTCGAAAACGCGCAAATGGCCTGACGACTTCGCCTCTGCCTGAATCATTTCATCACATTCAGCCTCAGATAAAGCCATCGGCTTTTGAACCGAAACATGTTTACCTGCCCCCAATGATTCAACTGCCATCTGCATGTGAAGGTTGTGTGGGGTGATGATATCCACGGCATCAATTTCCTGCATTTGAAGCAGGTCGCGATAGTCAGTAAAGTATTTTTCGGCTCCCCACTCCGCAGCTCTTGATTCGGCGACATCGGCTCTATTATCGGCAACTGCAACGATACGAGCTTTAGGATGCTTTAAATATCCTGAGGCATGAAGCTCAGAGATCTTGCCAGCACCAATAATGCCAATGTTCAAGCAATCATTAGCCATTTTAATTTCACTCCTGAAAACTTAAACCCAACCGTGCACCAAGAACTAAACTGCTGTCGGCTAAACATTGCTTGTCATTCAAGGTAAACCATGCGTTAGGTTTACTCCACATTGCCCGCAGAATCGAGCGTCATCAGCAATACGCAAGCCACAGCTAAAACAAAATGAGATTTGATCTTCCACAGCCGTTCGTAAGCGCTGTTGAAGATTTGTCCCACAGCGGGCGCAGTAACGAGCATATTCGAGATTGCGCAAACTACAACTGATGCAATCCATGAGAACTCATGCTCCCTCGTCAGTCACCTGTTTTTTCGGTAAAAAAACCACGAACTCGAGATTGATAACGCTGATACAACATCCCAGCAGACAGCAAGAGCGTCCCAATGACTATATAGGCCGCCACCCGGTAAAACTGTTCGAGATTAAAGGTGTCATGAACAAATAGCTTAATCACGGCCAAGGACATCAAAGCAAGTCCGCCAAGACGTATAAATGAAGACCTCGCAATCACACCAGCAATTATTAACAGGGTTGAATAACCCGCCCACAAAACCGTGATGGACAAGAACTTCCATTGATCTGCCGTATCAGCAGATGACGTCTGTGATTCTATGAATCGACCGAATTCAATCGACAGCATCCAAATTGACAGAAAATTACTAGATAGCAACAGGAATATTTGAGTTGCGTCATACGTAGTAACTCTGTGAAGCCAACGATAGTTCCGATCCAGATCTTCTTGACTGACAATCCATTCTGGGATCGCAGCTACCCTAAGTGAAAATCCGTCTTTATATTTGTTGTAGAAGATCAAACTTAAGTACAAAAGGAATATGAACCACAACGTCGTCAGAGGCCTTACTGCATAACTTGAATCTATTGGGTTGATAGAAACCAAAGCTACCACTGCAAAAATAAACGAAACTAAAGCGAGGAACTTCAATTCATCGCTTTTTAAATACACGGAAAGCCCGAGCAAAAAGGCAGCGTTAGTAGACATACCAATTAGCAGCGGATAACCATCAAATTGCATCGGAACACTAATGGAAATACAAATTAGTCCAATGCCACCGAGCATCATTGCCATGACAGGTTGATTTTGATTGGTTCGGAACGACAAATAGGCAACTAACAGATGCGTAATGCCCAATGCAAGTGTCGGTATAGCCCGCCAGTTTTCAAAATTCCCAGTGTCCTGATCCAGAACCCAAGTATAAGAAATTATCACGTAAAAAAGCGCGTTCCATACCATCGGAGAAACATCTAGCGCTCTCGGCGACAAACGACGAATCAGATGAAATCCAGATACCGATAAGAACAGCAAGAAAAACAAAATCGTCAGTGCAAAAATTGCAAAACCTATGGACAAGTTTCGATCTTCATATTCACCGAACCATAGTGCAAATCCCGCATAAGATCCGATTACTGATACTAATTTGAACCATCGCCAGTTTTTGAATAGAGCTACCGCTATAACACCAAGGTCTATCACCAGCACATAAATAATCAAAAAGTATTTTTGCCCTGCAAAAAGCTTGTCTATCTGAAAATCCGGATCTGTTATCCCGGCATACAAGAACGGTGCTAACAGACCACCTGCAACTCCCAATAAAGCCAATGGCTGGGAATTTCTTTTAAACGCAAGCCCCACCGAAATCAAACTGACTAACAACAACAAACCTACTGCGAGCCAAACATCAACCGTCCCACGCGAGAGAGCGGCCAACAAGGATGAATAAAGAAGGGCTACTCCTCCTCCGCTCAAAGCGTGCGCATAGTTCGGGTAACGAAACCAGAGAAGTTCTCCAAGCGCCAAAAATCCAATCCCAGAAATCATGCCGGCAAGAACAAGTAATTCCTGGGTAAGAACATCTTCATCTATGGCCAACTTCATTAAGAAACTTATGCCGATGAAAATTGCAACTACACCGATTCTGACCAGCCAATTACTGCCAAAAAGGGTTTCTAGGTGATTCAGTCTGAGCCGTGACTGTAAAGGGATACTTTTGGGTATACCACTGCCATCACTTTTCGTTGAGGCATCCTGACCTGCTTCGTCATTTTCAGGAATTTCCGCAACGGCCTCCATAGGCGCATCGACGGACCGATCTGATTCGGTTTCACCTAAAACTGGTTCAGATAAGCGAATTCCGCAATAAATGCAAAAAGTATTGGTGCCGAGATTCTGTCGGCTGCATCGCTGACAATTTACGCGCTGTGCCAAGGTAATACCAATCTATGATTATTTTGATTGGTATTCAGGCCCATATTTGTTATCACCTTGATCACCTGGACGGGTTGCCCAGTACAGAAGAAGCAAAACAGGGATAAGCAAAAGCCAGAAGAACAGGACTGCAAATAACACCCACCAGCCAGTCTTATTGATGTCATGCAAGCGGCGTACTCCAACGGCAATACCAGGAATCAAGGTGACCAGGCCAAAAATGCCTGCAATCAGGCCCGATTCAGTATCCGCGTTATAAGTTCCGATAAGCATATCGGCATAACTGAGAACAACACCAGCAATAATTACAAACAGAGTCCACCACCAGTACTCTGCTCTGCTGGAACGACCGGAAAAGTCGAAATATCTTTGGAATCCTAAAGCTATTGCTCCAGCAAGACTAACCATCGCTGTGAATCCTCCTCAGAAAAACGCCAAAAAAGTAACTACAGTGATTTATTCTAAACTTTGCGCCTTCCGGTGACCCAACATGGTAGAGACAGCTAATTTGGAATTTAGCTCAAATTACCGTTAGGCCGCGCATGTTCCTCATCTTCCTGAATTGCAGCCTCTGGAGCCTGCAATTCGGAGAGTTCAACGTAGAGAACAGGAACTACGGATTCCTTGCGGATGCATGCGGCTTCCACTCGAAGATGACCATCAACCAATCGGCCTGGCTGCGATTGACGATGACCTGCTGAACCCATCCAATCTCGTCGAGTACTCCACCGATCACCTCTACCTTCTGGATGGGCGAACGGGAGAAACCGTCTGGCAACGTGAGAAAGGTGGTCGATATTCCTGTGACAACGTATCAGGAGCAGGCGCTGGTCACGTTGCTTTGGTCGATTGGGATAACGATGGGCTGACGATATTGTAGACACGTATTCGGGGATGTTTGCCGTATACAGCGGCAAAGACGGATCGGGCTTTGGAAACGTTCTCGACGTGTTCGTCGGCTATCTCCTGAACTCGCCTAATTCAGGCCAGCTTTTCAACCAGTTCAACCCAGCTTGATGCACTTACGTCGAACTCGTCGAGTGGGTGGACGGCTCCGGCGTTGGATAGATATCGATCCACTCTTCCTCGACATGAAATTACGCTGTCTTGAGTCCCGCCATCTTGGCGCCCATCAGATCGGCTGCGTGTGTTGCAACCATCATCACTTCATCAGGTTTTTGTCCTAGAAATCTTGCGCCCTGCTGGTACGCCTTTCGATCTTTTTTGTAGTTATCCGTGAATTCGCCCGACATGATGCCATCCCAGTTCAGGCCGTTAAATTTTGAGCAGTTCACGGCAATCGCGTAGCTCAATACGGTCAATACAGTCGTCGTGTAGGCCTCACGCAGTTTGTGAATCGCATCGACAGCGTCTGGTCAAGTCCTCATCCTGTGCAAAATTTGATTTAGCTCATCACGCTCAGACACCAATAGTTTGAGCGAAGCGTGATCATCGAGCACCTCGTCGAGGACCCGTCGATGAATACCGTCTGCATTTAGCATCGGCAACTCGCACACCTTCATGCGATCAAGGGTCTGGAACATTTTCACCCGGCAGTCCGGAGCAAACTGCCGAGCGTCAACACCTGCCCCTTTCTCATCAGAATGACCCTAAATTTCCGCTTTGATCGCTCTACCCGGAAAACTAACACTTCTGGTGGCACCGTTTTCGGGGAAAAGGTCAGATGATTCCGTCTTCCGGGGGGGGCGGGACACGTCAAGCGGGTAAGCTTGTACCGGTTGTCCTTTTTTACAGTCAGGGCTGAGATGGAGAAAGCAGGTATGAACGGCTACGAGAGGATCAGGGCGGTGCTCGAGCGGCGGGAACCCGACATGGTTCCGATGATGGAGTGGTCGATTGCGCCAAATGTCAGAGAGGCGCTGTTTCCGGGGTGCAACGATGAACCGGAATTTGCGGAGTTGATGGGGTTGGACGGCGTCACCGCAAAGATGCCTGCGCAGCTTGGCGGCGCAAGCAACCTGCCTGATCGCTTCACAAACCAGTGGGGTGTTGTTATGCAACGCACTACAGAGGACTATGCGCCTGTCGATGGTCCAATTAAATTCGCAGCCGACCTAGACGTGTATTCGCCACCGGACCCGGAAAACGAGGAGAACTACGAGGGTCTACGGGATGTCGTGAGCCGGTTCAAGGGTGAGAAGTTCATCTTCTGGCACAGTCGGGCGGAGTTCATGACCGCCTGCGAGCTGCGGGGCATGGCAGATTTCCTAATGGACCTGATGGCTGATCCGGAGCTTGCGCACAGAGTGTTGCGGGTCGTGAACGAGTACTGTTGCCGGATCGCTGTCCAGGCGATCGAACGGGGTGCTGACGGAGTAATGCTGGGCGATGACTGGGCGTATAACGAAGGACCTTTCATGTCGCCAGCCAAGTTCGAGGAGTTCATCCTGCCTTATTTTCGGAACATGGTGCAGACCGTCAAAGCGGCGGGCGGGTACGTGGTGAAGCACTGCGACGGATACGTGTGGCCGCTGATGGATATGGTGGTCGATTCGGGGATTGACGGCATGAACCCGATCGAGCCGGCCGCCGGTATGGACATTGCCGCCATGAAAGAACGCTACGGAGACCGGATCAGCCTGCTCGGCAATATCGATTGTGGCAAAACGTTGAGCGAGGCGCCGGTTTCGCAAGTGGTAGCGGAAGTGAAGGATGCGATCCGGCAGGCCGGTCCGGGTGGTGGGTATATGTTGATGTCATCGAACAGCATTCACACGAGCGTTCGGCCTGAAAACTACAGGGCGATGGTGGAGGCGACACGGAAGTTTGGTCGGTACCCGCTGGACATGGCGGCGCTGGCGTGAGTCGGACATAAACTTGACGTAACAACTGCTGTTTGCCACAAACAGAGGCTGATTACTAGACTGAAAATCGATGTGGCGGCACTGCATGCATGCGGAACGCAGCACGTGGAGATCGTAAGGCTGTAAGCCGTCGCCACAATATTGACCAATAACTGCAGTCAAACTCATATCCCCTCTGGTCTTACATCGCCCCGAGGGGATATGAGTTTGGTGCCCCTGTGGGGATCGAACCCACAACCTGCGAGTTAAAAGACAGTGCCTCGTAGAAATATGGTGTCAGGTTTTCAGTTCAAAACCTCAGGTATTTCGCAGGGAAAACGCAAGCTGAGGATCGTCATTAACAAGGGCGAAAATGGTTCGATTCTGAGAACTTGACGACCATTCGAAAAATGCAACTCATCAGGCGATCTGACAAATCCTGTCTTTTCGTTTCTACATCCTGATGACAGTCTGCAATTGAGTAGTTGGACTCATCAGAGCTTCGAAATGTTCCTGTATTTCGTCGAGCGTGATGATGCTTGTGTCAGACATTAATGCTGATGCCGATATCTTCCCGTTGGCGAGTAGATTCAACGATATTTTCCAGTCCTCAGGCAACCCTCCCCAGCTCGACCTGAAGTCAATCTCTCTTGCCATCCATTCGGCCGGGAGAAGAGGTAATGGCTCCCAAGGAACTGCAACCAGCACGACCTGCCCTGCCCTTCGAACGGCATCAAAGGCTTGTTGTAACGTGTTCTTCAATCCGGCACAGTCAAACACCACATCAGGGCCGTTACCGTTTGTAAGCTCCACCATCCGTTCCACGGGATCTTGCTCAAACGGATCGATGACCGCCATTGCACCAACCGCCATCGCTGCATCCGAACGCCCCGGTGCAGGCTCCGAGACGATCACCTGGGCTCCGGCAGCGCGAGCTGCTTGTGCAACAAGCAGGCCTATCGGACCAGCTCCAAATACTCCTACCGTGTCACCCAATCTAAGCGATGATCTACGTACTGCGTGGACGGCTACCGAACACGGTTCAGTCAGAGCAGCAGCCTCGTCGGGAACTCCGTCAGGTATCGGGAGTGGTGCCCAGTCATCAAGCACGGTGTACTCTGCATACCCTCTGGTACGAGTATTGGCAGAAAAACCCATCGTGCGGTAGTTGTACCTAGGATGACTTTTTGTAGGCGGTTCCTCGCCCACGGGCCATTTCCCGCCACCACCAACCACTCGATCGTCTTCTTTCCAGCGTGTCACACCGGGTCCTACCGCTGAAATGACACCAGCGAACTCGTGTCCAAGCACCGAACCGCTTGGTGCGAGGTCGTACATGAATGCGTGAACGTCAGTCCCACATACTGCTGATCGATTGACCTTGATCAAAACCTGCCCAGCACCTGGTTCTGGTTTTGGGATATCGGTCACTTCGAATAATTGTTTGCTGCGGTACAGGGCTGCTTTCATAGTGATCATTCCAGCTTGATGTTTTATTTCGAATCTGGCCCAACCTTATCGAAATTGAATTTCAGAATTCAGCATCCAGCGATTTCAACAAACAGTCTGCTGATGATTTCGAGTTTGGTGGGCCCTGTGGGGGTCGAATCCAAGACCGGTGGGTTAAATGGCTGGTGCTTCATGCCTGATCCACTCGAGACAACGGGTCCGTACCTACACGGTCGAATTGAAGCTTGTATGCACCATCCCAGATCTCAATTCGGCACAAGCCTGTGCTTTTACTCTCGCGCTCCAACCAAGATCAATTCCAAAATACGATTTCATCGTGGCAGCCTGCCTTGCTCTGACGGACAGTATCGAGCTCTTGCTCGACTCGTAAAAGGACGAGAATTTTTACCCGAGTAGGACCTTCAAAACGGCTACGAGATAATTTCGAGGCTCCCATCAGAGAGGAGGAATCAGGTAAAAACCGGAAGGCCAATTCCCGATAACGCAGCTGGGTGATTCAACACATCGACTTTCAGACCCCGCGGTTGAACTCCAGACGTAGACTTGCCCTGGGAACTAAAAGTCCAATAACCACCCATAAAGCGATCAAATGAAAATCACCAACATCCGTACCTACATAGTCGACCCGCTCATTCTGACCGGTAGCGGACGACGAAGGCCTCTCCGCTGGATGTTCGTTCGTGTCGATACCGACGAGGGCATCACTGGCTGGGGAGAGGGCAGCTCCTACCCATATCACGGATCCGACATGATCGGATTCGGTGTTCTGGCCGCGCGCGACGCGCTCATCGGCGAAGATCCCACCAGCATTGAGCCACTCTGGCAAAAGCTATTCCGACGACACACATCCGTGGGTGCCCGAGGTATTGCATCAGGAGTGGTCAGCGCAATCGATATCGCTCTCTGGGACATCACTGGCAAAGCGGCGAACAAGCCGGTGTACCAGCTGCTCGGCGGCAAGATGAGGGACGATGTAGACCTTTACGCCAATGGCTGGTTCGATGGCTGCGAAACACCTGACCAGTACGCACAAGCGGCCCGAGACGTCGTGCTCGCAGCCGGGCACACGGCCCTCAAACTATCCCCACTTCGTCAAGACGAAGCCAACCTTCGCACCGGAGGAATCTCACCGGAAGCTGCCGACGCCGCATCCGACATCGTGGCAGCCATCCGTGAAACCGTCGGTCCGAATCACGAAATACTCATCGACGCACACGGCAACTTCAACGTTCCCACGGCTGTTCGTCTTGGCAATCGACTATACGAGGAATCCAATATTGGCTGGTTCGAAGAACCGGTGCCAGCCGAGAGCAACGCCGCACTCAAAATCATTCGACCCCAGATGTCAGTCCCGATCAGCATCGGTGAGCGGCTCTTCACCCGCCACGACTTTGTCGAAATTTTCGAATCTAGACTAGCCGACTACATCATGCCCGATATCTGCCTGGCCGGAGGCATCACCGAAATGCGCAAGATCGCCAACATGGCTGAGGCGTACCACATCCCGTTCAGTCCCCACGATGCGATGGGCTCGTTGCAGATCGTCTCCGGAGCACAGCTCTGCATGACTCTCCCCAACTTCTATCGACTTGAGCACTCCATGGGTCGGATCGCCAGCTACAACCGCTACTTGCAAGAGCCGCTCAACTTCCACGATGGAAAAATCACGCTCTCAGACAAACCTGGTCTCGGTGTAAAGATGAACGTCGATGAAATAGAACGCACAGCAGTCCAAATGGAATTCCCCGAAGCACTCGTATAAACCCACCCGCAAAAGACCCCGATGAATTCCCCGAGCTTTTTAGTTTGAGTTCAAATGGCAACAGAATCAGGAAATGGCGCGGTGATGTCGGGCATTCCTTGAAATCAAACCGAGTTTGGTGGGCCCTGTGGGATCGAACCCACGACCTGCGGATTAAAAGAAAGCGTCTCGACAGGAAGCACGAAGTAATATTAAGTTCACAATTTCTGTGGATCTTCAGGTAATTCGCAAACTGCAATACTGTTTTCGAAAAGTCCTAAATTAATCGGTCGCTTCTCAGTGTCGAGGTACGTCACCGGCTTTGGCCTGGAGGCGATCTAGCTCAGCCAGCATCACGGCCTGTACGTCTGCAAACTCTCGCTGTCCATAAACATTGTTCATTTCCCGCGGGTCGGCCTGAAGATCGTAGAGTTCCCACTCGGCTTCGATATTTATTTCAGGATTATGGGTGTCTTCAAGCGTGACTCCGTAGTAGAAGATCAGTTTGTACCGCTCGTTTCGAACACCATAATTCGGGATAACTTTGTGGCCGATCGTGTGCATCCAGTAACGATAGTAAAGGCTGTCTTGCCAGTCATCTGGAGCCGCTCCTTCGAGCATTTTTCTGCCTGATGAGCCTTGAACTTCGTCGGGCACCTCAACACCTGCGTAGTCCATAAACGTCGGTGCGAAATCGACGTTTAACAGCATGTCGGAACCGACCGATCCTGCCTCTATTTTCCCTGGTAGCCGTGCGATGAACGGCATTCTGAGTGATTCCTCGTACATAAATCGCTTATCGTGCCAGCCGTGATCGCCAAGGAACATGCCCTGATCGGAGGTGTAAACAACCAGCGTGTTTTCAGCTAGATCGTGCTCGTCGAGGTACTCGAGCAACGTGCCGACGCTATCGTCTACTGCCTGAATAGTGCGAGTGTAATCAGTGATGTATCGCTGATACGCCCACTTTCGTTTTTCATCCTGCGAAATCCCGGTTGGTGGATCGAACTTGAGGTTGGGCTTACGCGTGTCTTCTACGCGAATTGAGGTGATCTTCACAGCTTCCGACCTCGTCTTGTAGTCGTCCATTAGGGTTTCCGGCTCCGGGAACTCGCCTTCGACTCCGAGATTTTCGTGACGCTTGGCGGGGATCCACGATGAGTGCGGGGCTTTGTGATGAACCATCAAAAAGAACGGATTTTTGCTATCACGAGAATCGAGCCAATCGATAGCGAAATCGGTAATTAGGTCGGTTACGTATCCTTCGTGTTTTTTCTCAACACCGTTCTCGATCATCATCGGGTCGTAGTAGTCACCCTGCCCAGGCAAGATGTTCCAGTGGTCGAATCCTTGAGGATTGCTTTCTTCGTTGTTTCCAAGATGCCACTTGCCGACAATCGCTGTGTCATACCCAGCTTGTTTGAGCAATTTTTGGGATTGAATCGGACGTGAACTATCTATCTCGTCATCGAGGGTTTTAACCTCGTTAACGTGGCTGTATTGACCTGTCAGAATCGTTGCTCGACTCGGTGTGCACAAGGCATTCGTGCAGAAGGTATTGGTGAGTCTTATACCCTGGTCGGCAAGTCGATCGATGTGCGGTGTGTGATTGATTTGGCTTCCGTACGCCGAAATGGCGTGGGCAGCGTGATCGTCCGACATGATGTAGAGGATATTTGGGCGGGCGCTCATGTATGACTCCAGTTTTAAATTCATTAGGTTGGTTGAATGGTCTGGTCAACACCACTCAGTTTTTGCAATATAAGAAGTACATCATCAACGTGTCTCGTAACATTGATTTCGTCAGTGAAAGCTCCCTGGCAAATTCCGACCTTATCAATGACGAACGTTGCTCTCCGAACCGGAACTAACCCTAAAGTCCAGCTGCGCATTACACCGAATAATTTACTCAAATCGCCATTTGAATCCGAAACAAGGTTAAACGGAAGACCATTCTGCTCACGAAACTGTCTATGGCTTTCAACGTCGTTGGGGCTTACACCGATTAGCACAGCGTCATGACCTAAGATCTCCTCGTAGTTATCACGGTACGAGCGGGCTTCAAGTGTTCAGCCACGGGTAAAGTCCTTAGGGTAGAAGTAAACAACGATATTCTTCTTGCCTTTGAACTCCGACGTTCGAAACAGTTCACCATTGTCTAGATTCGTCTCGAATTCAGGGATTTTCTGACCGATTTTCAGCATCACTCTTTTAGCGCTCCTATTCTGGTTATATTAGAACTCAGCTTGACCATACTTACGACTGTCCGTTCATGGCTATTGCCTTAATGCAATAGCCATGAACGGATCAACGACCTGCGGACTAAAAAGCATTGTCACACCACGGTTAGGCTACTGATATTTACGCTCGCAGTGCTCGAATCTATAGCGCTGTAACCTGCGTCGACTCGTTCGGATCCTGACGATACGGAGTGTCTCGAACGGTTTTGAACGCATCCG
>PVBE011593924.1_pt1 | contig 11869 bp, 3 predicted proteins | sample 1631181 | NCBI WGS metagenome assembly PVBE01 (sample SAMN08397723, study PRJNA350692) | Marine metagenome, whole genome shotgun sequencing project. | isolation source: water | place: Pacific Ocean | collected 2012-04 | reverse complement strand
TGGCCTCCCGTTGCACTTCCGCCGTGTGCACGGGGCGCTCCCCCCGGGGGTACCACTAGTACACCATACTAGGTCCTCCAGCGCGAGTACTACCACTAGACAGAACAGGGAGGACCTAGAAAGAATACTACACTATACTAGGGCTACGGGCGCCACTAGTACTTTGCTAGCACCAGTAGTGCCACTATTGCTAGTGGTACTTTCTACTTTCTAGTTGTACTTTCTAGTGGTACCTTCTGGGCACTAGTTCCAGGTAGCACTCACTACTTTCTAGGTACACTTTCTACTTTCCAGGGAGGTACTTTCTAGGGGTACTTTCGCGTTTTCTTTTGTTCCTTAGTGTTTTCTAGTTGCACGTTCTTGTCTACATCTGGGGGATCCGGCCCCGATCACAGTCTCAGTGCATGCGCGTTTCACTTGTATTCATTTGTATTTACATTTGCATGTTCATACAGTTTCGTGTGAATAGATGTTCGATGTCAGGTCGATACACAATACGCAGACGTTGATTGCTCACTCTGCGAGCAATCAACTTGAAGGGCCGAAATGGGGCCAGCAGATGGGTACTGAGTGTGAAGAAAGCACCACCCATTCTGCCAGAGCGTTATGTTGATCCCATTCTGTTTGGCTCAAGAATTTCCAATCAAAACTAAGGTACGCAGATGGTAGTCAGGAGCTACTGATCCACTCGGGACTGTAGCTAATTGCATTCCTCTCGAACCCAAGCGATGTCTCACAGTGGGGCGACGGGCAGTGGACAAGCGACTGGAGGTCACCGTGGGCCAGGAGACCAGAATCCTGGAGCAGCGAATGGCAACGGCGGCGTGGACCCGAACCAACCGGCCGGCGGTGGTGGTGACAACACGACGCAGACATACGACACAACAGCACCCCAACAACCGTACGTCGCAGATGCTGCAGACGCGGGACCACCGACGCCGACGACAGGACCCGCTGATCCTCCACCTGGAATCGGTCCTGATCCCCTTCAACTACCCCAAGTTCACCTCAAAGGGCCTGCGGAGGAGAAGCCGCAGGGCACGAAGCGAGGGGCCGACGGCGAAGCTGGCGCACCGGATCCTCGACGAGCAGTGCGCCCTCCAGCCACTCCAGGTGCGGGAGTGCCGAGGATCAGCATCGCTACGCCCGAGCGTGGACCAGCTGATCGCGACGCCTTCGATGCTTCTGACTCGGTGCCGGGGAGCTCGAAGAAGTCCAAGCTCGGGGACGAGCTCGTCGACATCAACGTCCTGGACAAGTTGACGGACGTGATGAGCGGCCTCAACAAGTCCATCGAGGTCATGAGCAAGCGGCTGGAGATGTTGGAGGAGCAGAAGGCCAAGGTGAAGGAGGGTGAGGCACTGGCCTCCATCAACATCAAGGACGTGGAGAAGCCGAAGAGGTACGACGGGCAGCAATGGGTGCTGTGGTCCGGCGACTTCATGACGTTCCTGGAGCGCCGTGACAAAAGGTGGCCGAGGTTGCTGAAGGCCATAGACCAGCACTCCATCGACCCGCTGACGAAGGAGGTGAAGATCGAGATCGCGGACGAGGTGGGCATCAACAAGGACTCCCTGATGGACGACTTCACCAAGCAGCTCTACGAGTACCTCAAGAACTACACCACCGGCGAAGTGCTCAGCGTGGTGATGTCGAGCGGTCGCGACAATTCCTGGGAGTCGTGGCGAGTGATGTGCGATCAAGGTCGCAGCAGGCGGAAGATCGAGGTTCACGAGGAGTACAAGAAGTTGATGAGTCCGCCCCGGGCGACGCTTGAGACGCTGGCGAAGGTCATCGCCGCGTGGGAGCGAGACCTGCTGGCATACACCGCCGCGAACAAGGGCAAGACGCTCGACGACGAGACGAAGAAGCTGTGCCTCGAGAACATGTGCCCGGAACAGATCCAAGATCACCTCCTGGACAAGTTCGACCAGGGCATGATCTCCACGTACGACGAGTACAAGCAGGCCATCAACACGTACATCTACCGCAAGGCGAAGAAGGGCAAGGCGGGCAAGAAGCACAAGGACGGCCTGAACAACTTGGACGCGCCGGGCGACGTGGAGGCGGACGAGCACCGTGAAGATTGCGCGTGCGACGGCGAAGGGGACCAGTCGTGGGACCCACAGATCACGGAGCTGTACCGCCAGGCAGAGCTAATAAATGGGCAGATCAACGCGCTCGTGAACAACAAGTTCAACAAGAGCAAAGGCGTTGGAAAGGGGCCCAAAGGCGGGAAGGCCGGGGCCAACGCCGGCGGAGGAGGTGCAGTCCCAATGCAGGTCGATCACTCCGACAAGGACTGCTATGGCTGCGGCGAGAAGGGCCACATCGCACCCAATTGCCCAAAGAAAGGAGCGAGCCTCAAAGGTGGAGGCAAAGGAGACTTCAAAGGCTCCAAAGGAGGCAAGGCCGGGAAAGGCGGAGGCAAGGCCGGCGCGAGCCCGGGCAAGGGCAACGGCGCGAAAGGCGGCTGGCCGCCGTCGCTCCAAAATTGGAAGCAGTGGTATCCCGGTCCGTCGCCGGCGCAGTGGACTGGCTGGTGGAAACAAAATCAAACCAACCAGTACAAGGGCACGGCGAACTTGTTTGAGCAGGGCAATCGATTGTCGCAGTTGCAACAGCCGCAGCAGCAAGGCTGGGAGCAAACCGGATGGCAGGACGGAGGAGCCTGGCAACCTCCGTCGACCCAGAATGCGCTGCAGTCGCTGTTTATGGGTGGCAGCATGTACAAGCTCGTGGAGAAGGGGCCCAAGCCCAAGCAGGTCAACTGCGACGCGAAGCCAGTGGAGTCGCCGAACAAGTTCCAGGCGCTGCAGATGAAGGGCGACGAGACGGTCGCGAGTGAGGCAGAAGCGAGCGACGAGAAGGACCGCATCACGACGTCGGTGCCGATCGCCAGGTTGATCAAACCAGAGTCGAGGAATCGTCAGACAAAGAAAGCGAGAGCGGCGTCCCAGACGTCGAACGGCGACAACAAGGGCGATGGTGAGTGCTCCCATGAAGGATTTCTCTGGCGAAGGGCATGTTCACGAGCGCCTATGAAACTCGTGATGCCAGCCCCCCCTCTATGTGAGAGATGTTTGCCCACGAGCAACGGCGTCGAGAGCTGTTGGGCTTTCTCAGCGAGTGCGAGCCTCCTTGACTTCGTGAGGCAGACGCCGATTTTATTTTTCCGTTTTGAGAGTTCGAATCGAGGTATAGTGCTGTCATGAGGGCGGTGCGAACTCGGTTAGAGTGCTCTCGAACAAAAAATAGTAGTACGGTAGACTGTCTGGTACGATCATTTTTGGTGGGGCGCTATTTTGGGCGCATCACACCTCCATCTGTTTTGGTGTCCTACTAAACCTTGGATTATTAGTTCAAGGGGGAGTAAGGGAGGATGGAGGGATGCACGGGTATATAGCCACTCGACGGTAGGGGTACCGTCGCCATATGTATAGTTTGACTACTAGACAGTCACCGTCCCTTTCAAAGAGGGTCACTATCAGTTGTTCTAGGAACCAAACTGACAGTGACTCTATGCATGACTAGGGTCATCCAGGTGAATGAAGCACGGCTGAAAGATGCGGCCTTTCACCTGTTTGGCTCAAGTTGTTTAGTCCCAAAAGGACTACTATCGCTACTACCATCTTTGCATGGTAGCGGAGCTTGGTTACCCAAACCACTCTCTACCCTCTGCACCGTTCGTCGCTCGCATCATGGACCCGAGTGAAGCTCAACGCAACGTCAACAATACCAATGCCACAGCCGGAAACAACACGACGCAGCCTGACGTCGGCGTCGGTGCGGCTGCAGCAGCGGCAGCGGGACCGGTCGACATCCCAGTTGACCAAGGCATGGTGACCCCGATTCGCTCGCAGCGGACAGGCTCACAGTCGAATCGGGCTCAGCCATACGACGCGGCGGCTCGTGTGTCCGCGGCGGTCCGAAACCTCGAACGCCAAGTGCACACGCCGGTTCCTGAGAATTCCTGCTCTACGGAAGACCTGCTCAAGTATGTCACCAGCCGTTTCGACTACGTTGAGCGGGAGATCCAGAACCTCAAGGACGACCAGGAGCGGGCGAACATGGCGATTACCGACATCGACAACCGCACGGCCGAGAGGGACAAGGGCATCGAGGACCAGGTCAAGGGCATCGAGAACCAGGCCATCCACCTGACGGACGCCGACAAGAAGCTCACGCAGGATATGGTCGAGGTCCGCAACTACTTGGAAACGGTGAACAAGCAGCTCACCGGCCTTGGCGAGGAGACCAAGCGAAGTTTCGACAAGGCCGAGGCTGCTTTCAACCACCACCAGGCGGCAATCGACAAGTCCGAAGCTATCGAAGTCATGCTCAAGACCCACACCGACCAGACCTTCATGACCCTCAAGCACGACTTCGAGGCAACCAAGGTCAACGGCGGTGGGGGAGCGATGCAGCAGATGCTTCAGACCCAGGTCGACACGATCCTTGGCAAGATCGGCGAGGTTCAGTCGAGGGTCGACAGCTCCGTGGCTTCTTCTTCGACGACCGGCGGCATCTTCGGCCAGGAGCTCGCGGGCATCAAGACCGATCTCACCGACGTGAAGACCGACATCCTCATGACCGTGCAGGAGGTCGGCGTCATGAAGCTTGAGCTCACCGAGATCCGGCAGCGCATGGCGCAGCAGCCCACGGGGCCGCCGGTGCCACCGGGCGTGAGCTGCGGACACTGCGACGACGGATGCGTGGTCATGGACGTCCATTGCAAGCATGTCGTCAACCTTGGTCACCGTGTGGAGGCGATCGAGACGTACCTGGGTGCTCATGGCGCTCACCATCATGTACAACATGATGCGGCTCGCGCCGACGGGCCCACCACCGGATCCCGAGCCGGCGGACCCACCACCGGGTCCGAGCCACCAAGAGCTACCGGAGACGGCGGACCCACCACCAACACCGGTGGAGACCCGCTGCAGCGTCCTGACATCGCCTGGAATCGGTACTTCCCAGGCGGTGGTCCTCCTGGGAACGGCAGCGGAGGCCAGAACGGCGGTGGTGGCCATGGCCCTGGAGGCGACGGCCACGGTCCCAGAGGCAATGGCCATGGAGGAGGAGGCCATTGGTCCCAAGGAACTCATGACGGACACCCGAACGGTCACGTCAGCTGGGAGAAGATCTTCGACGACAAGGTCGCGATCTCCCAGGACTACGCCTACCAGGGAGGAACAGGCGGTGAACAATGGCGCGTCCGAGTCAAGGGCTACTGGGTGTCGAAGTGCCCAGCACTCCTGGATGTCCTCGACTGGGCCGAGAAGCGGGACAGCCGGAGCATCTCCCCTGACGACATCCTTGACGCGGCCAGGACCGAGGGGTGGACCCGATGGCGCGCACAGGATCTCCAGCGCATCAACGAGATCCTATGGGGCTTCCTCAACATGTGCTTGAAGGGCGAGGCCCATCGGCACTTCGAGCTGGCGAAGTGGCTCAATGGCTTGGAGGCCTGGAGGATTATCGTACAGACGATCCATCGAGGCCGAAACAATCGCCATGCCGCTCTGAGGAAGCTCATCCGTAACCCGCAGCAGATTGTCAAGCTGGAGGACGTCGAGCAGGGCATCACGACCTTCGACAACAACTTGCGGGAGTACGAGGCGTGCAATGGACGACGGCCTGATGACGCTGACCTCAAGACGGACCTCCTCGAGTCCCTACCGGTGGAGATCAGGGAGAACCTCCTGTGGCGCAGCTCCGATCTCCCTGACGAGTCGTACGAGGCCTTCCGCAACCACGTCAAGATGCAGGCCAATTCGGTGCTCTACCATCGAGGCAAACTCAGAGGGCAGGTCAACGCCGTCGAAGGTGAGCAGAACAGGTCCGTGGAGCTCAATGAGCGCATCAACGGCCTCGGCGACACGGAGGAGCTGCTAGGCGCCATCATGCGGAAGCTCGGCATGCAGCCCAACGGTGCGCGGACCGCAAGGCCCATGGTCAGCGCCGAGACGAGGCCTCCACGAAAGTGCATCAACTGCGGCAGCGAGAAACACCTCGGCAAGGACTGCCCCAGAGGAGTGGTGCCGATGGACAAAAGGCCCTGCTTCAGATGTGGTGAATGCGGGCACATCGGGGCCAATTGCAAGAAGGGCCGGCCGCCGATCAAGGCTCTGGAGGAGCACGACTCTTCGCCGGCCTCCTTCGGCGGAGACATGCATTGCGCGTGCGTCATGGAGGATCAGGACTTCAAGATGGTCACGCGCAGCAAGCCCCGACCGAGAGCGGCTACGGTAGCCGACTTCATCCCGACCGCCACGAAGAACGCCTTCAACGCGCTCATCAGCCAAGACGAGCACGAGGTCTGGGGGGCCATCGGAGTCCCCACTGATGAGCTGCGTAGCGAAACTTCGTGTGGCGACGAACGCTCAGCGCTGCGAGGAAACAAAAAGAAGAAGGGTAGAATGCTACAGAGGTTGATGGTAGCCGAGACGATCAATGATAATCTCGATATGTTCTTAGAGCCCAATACGCACGAGGATGATTTGAACATCTCGACCCTTGAGATGGAGTCCGACGACGAGATACTGAACGCTGAGGAGGAGAAGATCATAGAGGTCGCAGTGGACTCTGGCTGTGTGGCCCACTGCGCTGAGCCCGACTGCATCCCTCCGAGCGTGAGTGTCAAGCCGCCACCTCCCGGTTCGAAGAACTTCGTCGGAGCCGGTGGCCATACGATCAAGCGCTACGGCAAGGCTGAAGTGGTGCTGGAGCAGGAAAACGGTAGTGAGGTCAACAACGTCTTTCAAGTTGCTGACGTCACCAGACCGCTGCACTCAGTATCACAGATCGCGGACACTAACAAGGAGATCCTCTTCACCAAGGGCGAGTGCTTGGTGGTACCAGAAGGAGCGCTCAGCCGCTACTTAAAGGGGATCAAGGTCTTTGCGCGATACGGGCGCCGTGGAGGTCTCTACCTCTCAAGGATGACGGTTCGGGATCCCAAGAAGAAGCGGGAACCGAGGCCTAAGTCGGGTTTTGCCCGGCCGGGCGTGGCGAAGTAGCCACGAGGAGATCCGTCTCCGGAGGCACCCGTAAGTCCGACATAGCATCAATCCGAGCTATGGGCGAGAAGGGACCTCAGTCCGAGGGGGAGACGACTCCCAATGAGTCTCACGCGAAGTTCGACGGCACTGTGGAAGTGATGGGAAACGAGGACGAGGCGGAGCAGGTCCCGCCTGACGTGGAGGAACTCATGCCGGAAGAAGCCGAGCCGATGAGAAACCCACCCGATCCCATCAAGCCCGATGCGGCCACAATCGAACTACATCGAAAGACTCATATCCCTTTTCGCACTTGGTGCCTTTTTTGCCTCTTAGGCCGAGGCCTCGGAGAGCAACGAGGGCGACACATCGGACGAGCACATGCCATAGCGAGAGTTGGCATCGACTACTGGTTCATCACGACCGGCAGCCTATGGAGGCGCGACGAGCTCAAGGAGCTGAAGTACGAGATGAACGGCGAGGGCGAAGCGAAGCTGACCGCCGACAGGAACGCTGGCAAGGTGGTGAAGTGCATCATCATCAGATGCTACAAGACCGGTTGCATCTTCGCGCACGTGGTGCCGTGCAAGGGCTTGGACGAGGACAACTATGTGTTGAACCTCGTAGTAAGCGCCGTAGCATGGCTCGGTCACGCGAAGCTGATCCTCAAGAGCGATGGCGAGGCGGCGATCACCAAGCTCGTGAAGAGATCGCTCGAGGAGATCAAGTGCAACGTCGAGGGCATCGATACGGCCACGAGCGAGGAGAGTCACCCGTACGACAGCCAGGCCAACGGCGGCACCGAGGTGGGCATCCGGAACGTCAGAGGATTGTTCCGGTCTCTGAAGCTTGGCCTCGAGGAGAGGATTGGGAATCAGCTCCCGCCCAGCCATCCTCTAACGCCATGGATACTGGAGCACACGGCCCTGCTGCTCAACGCCTGTACGCGCGGCACCGATGGGAAGACATCTTGGGAGCGAGCACGAGGACGCCCGTTTGGTTTGAGGAGCCACGAGTTTGGCGAGTCTGTTGTGTGGAAGCAACCGGCCAAAGGTCCTCAACACGATCCCGAAGGCAATATGGGACCCAGACAGCATGTCGGCACGTTCTTCGGCTACAACAAGGTGTCCAATTCCTATCGGATCATGACCGAGAATGGTGACATGGTCAAGGCGAGGAGCCTCACGGCGAGGCCAATCGAAGACAGGTGGCATCCCGAGGTCCTGAAGGCCACGACTGTCACCCCATGGAGGCTGCGGAAGAAGGAAGACGCCGCAAAGTCGCAGCTGGGCCCTCCAGTGGAGCGACAAGAACCTCCAGCGAGAGCGCCGACGACGACCGCCAGGCGTCTCAAGATCACCAAGCGCATGCTCAAAGATCCAAGGATTGGAACGAGTGAGGGATGCCAACAGTGCAGGCATTTCCGGAGCTTTGGTGAGACAAAGGACGGTCTGGCGCACTCGGAACCGTGCCGCAAGCGGATCCTGGAGGCCGTGGCACAGACCGACGATGGCATGGCCAGGCTCGTGAAGCACGAGGAGAGGATCGACAGAGCGATCTCAGAGAGGATCCACGACGCTCAGGAGCAAGCCGGACCAGTCGCTGCTGGGTCACGCGGAGTTGCTGCTCGAGCATCGACGGATCCAGATCCTGCTGCTGACGCACAACACGAAGACTTTCCTCGCGATGGAGCAGAGACTCCCAGAGCACTTGACGAGCCGAACGAGCCTGCAAGCGACAGCGGTGGACCCAGCGCTGAAGGAGCTGCTGACGATGACATGACCGATGACGGTGGAGCTGGATCGCCTGACGACAACCGTGACACTGAGATGACAGTGGGTTGCGTATCTCTTGAAGAGGCGCATGTGCAGCTTCTCAGCTGCCTCGGAGTACAGGGTGGCGCATATCGCAGGGAGAATCGAAGGGCATACAATCGAATAGTGTCGGAGATCTACTCACCTCCAAGAGTTACGCGAATGGTCTCATGTATGCCTAGCCTGAAGCTCCTACCGGGATACGCGCTTGACATCACGGTCGACGATCCGGATGATGGTCAACCCTGGGACTTCGACGACAAAACAAAGAGAGAGAAGGCGCGAAGGCTCATTCGCGAACAGAAGCCTCTCTTTCTGATCGGATCGCCTATGTGCACCGCCTGGTGCGCATGGCAGAGGCTCAACGAGGTCAAGGGCGATCCGGAGAAAATCAGACGCGCCAAGATACGAGCCCGCGTGCACTTGGACTTCGTCATGGAGCTCTATGCCGAGCAGGTCGAAGGCGGTCGATACTTTCTCCATGAGCATCCCAAGAGTGCCACGTCGTGGGAAGAGGCATCCGTGAACAAGGTCATGCAGATCGACGGCGTGAAGCTGGTACACGCGGATCAATGCCAGTACGGGAGCGAGGTCACGTTCGGCAAGTACCGCGGACGCCCCGTGAAGAAGCCTACCGGCTTCATGAGCAACGCACCGGCGCTGCTCGAGAGCCTAGAAAGGAAGTGCGGAGGCCACGGTGGAGAATGCTCGCGACGAGAAGGCGGTAAGCATGCCATATGCCAAGGCAAGATCGCCAAGGAGGCCGCGAAGTACTCACGCGGACTATGCAGAGCCATAGTGAAGGGCATGCATAACCAGATGAGGAGCGTGGGCATCGTCAGAGACCACGAGATAGGGCTGCACGCAGTCACCGACGAGCCAGCCGTGGAGACGCTGATCAAAGACCAGGATCCGAGGTACAGTGGAAAATTTAAAGACGACATCACCGGACAAGTCCTCAGAGATGACCTGGTCAGAGAGGCGCGCAAGAAAGAGCTCGAATACTTCAAGACCAAAGGAGTATGGGCCAAGAGACCTCGCCGTGAAGCACGACAGGTCACAGGACGCGGACCGATCAGCGTACGCTGGGTTGACGTAAACAAAGGCGATGACCTGTGTCCGAAATACAGGTCTCGCCTGGTGGCCCGGCAGCTCAAGGCCCACGACAGGAGCAACGCGAGTTACTTCGCGCCCACGCCACCGCTCGAGGCGTTGCGGACCGTGCTTTCGTTGGCGGCCACCAAGCTCAAGCACTGGCAACCTGACTACCGGCCCGATTCGGACTCGCGGATGCAGCTATCGTTCTTAGACATTTCCAGGGCATATTTCAATGCCAAGACGGATAGCGCGAGCCCGACGTACGTCAGCCTACCGCCGGAGGATGACGACTGCGAGGAAAAGTGTGCACTGCTCTTACGCCACATGTACGGCACCAGGGCTGCTGCCGATGGTTGGCAAGAGGAATACAGCAGCTTCCTGGTGTCCGTCATGGGATTCAAGCAGGGCACAGCGTCCCCATGTCTGTTTCGCCACCCAAACAGGCAGATTGCACTTAGCGTGCACGGAGACGACTTCACCGCAGCAGGGGCCAAGCCAGACCTCGACTGGTACGAGTCCAAGATGAAGGAGCACTACGAGCTGACCACGCAGCCCAGGATGGGCCCTGGGGCTGAAGATGCCAAGGAAGCGGTAGTGCTCAACCGTATCATCCGATGGACCGACAAGGGCGTGGAAATGGAGGCAGATCCAAGGCAGGCGGAGAAGCTCATCTCCGAGTGTGGCATGGAGGGTGTCAACACCGTCGCCACTCCAGGGATAAGGGTATCGTTCGCTGAGGCCGAGAACGATCACCCGCTGCCAGACCACCTGCATACGGCGTTCCGAGGAGCAGCTGCGAGGGCAAACTACTTAGCTGCGGATCGCCTAGACTGCCAATTCGCGGCAAAAGAAGTGTGCCGGTGGATGGCGAAGCCGAGCAGCTCGTCGTGGCAGGCCCTCAAGCGTCTGTGTCGATATCTCGTCGGCCTTCCGAGACTCGTGCACATCTACCGGTGGCAGGAGGTGGACACGGTAGATGTGTACACGGACACAGACTGGAACGGGTGTCCACGCACCCGCAAGAGCACCAGCGGAGGATGCGTGGTGCTCGGTAGCCACACCATCAAAACATGGTCGTCCACACAGGCCAGTGTTTCTCTGAGCAGCGGCGAAGCCGAGTTCAACGGTGTGGTTCGAGGTTCAGGCGTCGGCCTCGGATACTGCAGCTTACTCCGAGACCTTGGGCACGAGCTGCCTCTAAGAGTATGGACGGATTCCAGCGCTGCCCTGGGAATCTGCTCCAGACAAGGCCTTGGAAAGCTCAGACACCTGGACACCCACACTCTCTGGGTGCAGCAGGCGGTCCGAGCCGGTCAAGTAGATCTGAGGAAGATTGACGGAGAGGTCAATCCGGCAGACGTCTTCACGAAACACTCCCTGACGCGCGAGCGCCTCATGTCCCTGGTAAGGCTGTTCGACGCCGAATACCGGGGAGGGCGAGCGCCGAACGCCGCCCAGACTCGCAAGGCACCGATAGGGAGGAAGACGATCGCCGAGGCCGACATCGAGAAGGAAGCGATCAATGAGATCCACGATGACGGCCAGAGGGACCCGGTTATGCCGCATAGGATCTACTCCAAGGACCAGCTCAACGAGTTGTATCCCGCCTTCACCGTGCCGGACGCGCCCGATGCCGATGACCCCCTCGCAGGCGAGCAAGATCATCTCCTCGACCATGGTCTCAAGAGGGCTCAGGAGATCATGAAAGAAGCCGAGGATAGCGGCAGGAAGCGCTATGCGGAGATGATCAGGCAGCGATAGGTTTCAGACTCTGATGAGTTTCTTTTAGTTCTAGTTTTGCGTGAGGGTGTGTTTTAGTGCATGCCTATCACGCTTTCAGGGCCCGTGCAGCGGAGTCGCTGCCGAGCCGTTTCAAAAAGGGCATGTTCACGAGCGCCTATGAAACTCGTGATGCCAGCCCCCCCTCTATGTGAGAGATGTTTGCCCACGAGCAAC
>PVBE010326703.1_pt1 | contig 11869 bp, 8 predicted proteins | sample 1631181 | NCBI WGS metagenome assembly PVBE01 (sample SAMN08397723, study PRJNA350692) | Marine metagenome, whole genome shotgun sequencing project. | isolation source: water | place: Pacific Ocean | collected 2012-04 | reverse complement strand
TCCAGGTCATCGCGGACGCCGGTTTGCCCAACTACGAGACCGCGGTTGCCAAGCTCCATCCCGGCAGCGCGATCCGCGCCACCGGCGTCCTCACCGGCTCCGAGGGCCAGGAGCAGGCCGTCGAGATGAAGGCTGCCGAAATCCACGTCTACGGCTTCTGCGACATCCTCAGTTATCCGCTGCAGAAACAGAGGGTCTCCCTCGAGCGACTGCGGGAAGCCGCACACCTGCGGGTCCGGACCAACACCTTCGGCGCCGTCGCCCGTGTTCGCAATATCCTCAGCTTCGCGACCCACCGCTTCTTCCAGGAACGGCAGTTCCTGTATCTGAACACGCCGATCATCACCTGCAGCGACTGCGAGGGGGCCGGCCAGATGTTTCGTGTCTCGACGCTCGACCCGGACAAGCCGCCGCGCGACAAGCAAGGCAACGTCGACTACAGCCAGGACTTCTTCAGCGAAGCCGCCAGTCTTACTGTCAGCGGGCAGCTCGAAGCCGAGGCATATGCCTGCGGGGCCTCGCGCGTTTACACCTTCGGCCCGACTTTCCGCGCGGAAAACTCCAACACTCCGCGGCACTTGGCGGAATTCTGGATGGTCGAGCCGGAAGTCGCCTTCTGCGATCTCGCCGGCGACGTCGATCTGGCCGAGGAATACCTCAAATACCTGTTCAAGGCAGTTCTGGACGAGTGCGAAGAAGACCTCGCCTTCTTCAACAAGCGCATTGACAAGACGGTCATCGAGACATTGTCGCATATCGTTGATACGCCCTTTCATCGACTGCCGTACACCGAAGCAATCGAATTGCTCGGGAAAGCCGACGCCGATTTCGAGTTTCCAGTCTCCTGGGGCATCGATCTGCAGACCGAGCACGAACGCTACCTTACCGAAACCGCCTTCAGCCAGCCGGTCGCAGTGACCGACTACCCGCGCACGCTCAAGCCCTTCTACATGCGCTGCAACGACGACGGCAAAACCGTCGCCGCCATGGACGTGCTGCTGCCGAAGATTGGTGAAATCATCGGCGGCAGCCAGCGCGAGGAGCGACTCGACGTGCTGCTCGAGCGCATGCACGAGCTCGACATGGACGAAGACGAATACTCGTGGTACGTCGACCTGCGCCGGTTCGGTTCCGTGCCGCATGCCGGCTTCGGCCTGGGCTTCGAGCGGGTTGTCCAATTCGCCACCGGCATGGCCAACATCCGCGACGTCATCCCCTTCCCGCGGACTCCGCACAACGCCAGGTTCTGATCCGGTCAGCGACCAATGCAAAGGTCGTCGTGGGTGCATGAAACCCGTCTGCGGTCTTTGCGATCTTCGCGATCACGGTCCTTTGCACCGCTGACGGGCCCAGCCGGACATGCCTACCGCTTGCCGTGCTGGTGGTATGGGAAGTCGACATAGTCGAGAATGTCCGCGACGTTTTTCCTCAGGTGATCCGGCAGTGACAGGCCATGCAGGATCCGCGACGGCGGTAGGCGCTCACGCAAGTCCTGCAGTTTGCACACTGTGATCGCCTGAACCAGGTCAACGAACATCTCCTTGTCGTAGAGAAACGCCCCCGACATGGCGCGGCGCTCGAGGCGCTCGCCGTCAACGAATCTTGAAATGTCGATCAGGCTGCCGTCGTCTTCCTTCCAGCCCCAGTCCGAGAGCATGTCAGTCACCCGCTTCTGTCCGTCCCGGGCAAAGTGCGGCTCCTGCATGAGCTCGACCAGCGCCGTACCAAGTTCACTGTCTGCCAGCGCGTCCCGAAACTGTCCGGCATCTATTACCGCCGCCAGAAACTCCAGCGTCAGCCGCCGGTCAACATCGAGAAAGAGCGAGGCGAACGCGGTCTGCACCGGGTACTCGATGCTGTCCGACGGTCCCACCGCCGGCCTCTCGATCCGGTCGTACAACGCCTCGCTCCAGAGTTCGCACGCGGCCTCGTTGAAGCCTTCCCACCAGATGTTGTCGACGACATTCTCACGAGCCACGATCGGCAGCAGATGATGCCAGAGCTCATGTTCGAGGGAGTCGACGAATTGCGCCGGGTAGCTGACCATGTAGTTGAGGTTCATGTAAATGTTGTGGGACCGCGGGTGGTACATTGCCGCCATGGTCGTCGAATTCGTGCGGCCGAAATACCGCAGGCTGAGGTGGACCGGGATCTGCAGGCGCCCGGCAAAGTGCGCCTCGAGCGCCGCCGAGCCGGCCGCCGGAGGTGTCACGAGTGCGGACAGAGCGTCGTCGAAGTGCGTTTCGAATGCCGCAAAATGATCATTGATCTTGCCGGTGAAGCGGCGCCGGCGCTTGAATTTCAGTGCCAGGAATTCCTGGTTCGCCATCGCCGTGCGGAAGACGCCGTAGTTTGCCTTATCCTGCTCGGACGTGCAGTTCCCGAGGCTGATATCACGGTTCTTGCTGTCGAACCAGGCGGCCAGTTCCTGGTGCCGCTGCCGCTGTTCCCGGCGCGACACGCGGTCCTCCTTTCCCGTCGCCGGCTCGATCGCCCCGGCCAGGTAGAGGATCGCCGCCATCTGCGTGCGCACATCGCTGGCGAACGTTGCGGAGTCCGCAACCGCCGCGGCGACTGTGAAGAGTGTCAGAGCTGCCGCCGCCGTCAGCCGGCAACGGCGGCGGCTGGCAGGTTCATTTGGCATATTCCACGGAACGGGTCTCACGGACAACACACACTTTGATCTGGCCGGGATACTGCATTTCCGATTCGATGCGCTCCGCCAGGTCGCGGGACATGGCGGCGGCCTCGAGCTCGTTGATCTTTTCCGGCTCGACAATGACCCGGATCTCGCGGCCGGCCTGGACCGCGTAGCAGGCGTCAACACCCTCGTAGCTGTTGCCGATCTCCTCGAGCTGCTCCAGGCGCTTGATGTAGAACTCCGTGGTCTCGGAGCGCGCCCCCGGCCGGCTGGCACTGAGCGCGTCACAGACACTGACCAGGCTCGCCAGTGACGATTCCGCCGGAATCTCGTCGTGGTGGCAACCAACGCCGTTGAGCACGTCCTGGTCCTCGTTGGCACGCTTGAGGAAATCCATGCCGATCAACGCGTGCGAGCCCTCGATGTCATGATCGAGAGCCTTGCCGATGTCGTGGAACAGTCCCATGCGCTTGGCCTTCTCGACGTCGAGGTCCAGCTCCGCGGCAATCATCGCCATCAGCGCCGCCACTTCGATCGAATGCTGCAGGACGTTCTGCGAATAACTGTAGCGGAAACGCAGGCGCCCAAGGACTTCGACAACCTGATGCTCCACATCCGCAACCTTGGCGGCGTGCAGCGCGTCTTCACCGGCCTTGATAATCTCCTTGTTGATGTCCTCCCTGGCCTTCTCGACCACCTCCTCGACCCGCGTCGGGTGGATGCGGCCGTCCTCGACAAGCCGCTCCAGAGACAGCCGCGCCACTTCGCGCCGCACCGGGTCGAAACAGGTAATGACCACCGCGGACGGCGTGTCGTCGATCAGAACATTGACCCCGGTCGCCGCCTCGAACACACGGATGTTGCGGCCCTCGCGCCCGATGATGCGGCCCTTCATCTCGTCCGACGACAACGGGATGGTTGCGGTCGTGCGGTCGTAGGCGCACTCACCGGCGTACCGCTGCATCGCCTGGATCAGCAGTTTCTGCGATTCCTCGTCACAGGTGCGTTTGACTTCCTCCGAGTATCGGCGGATCATGGTGGCGCGCTCGGTGATCAGCTCTTTCTCCAACCGCTGCATGAGCTGCACACGCGCCTGGTCGCGGGTCATGGCGCCGATCGCCTCGAGCTGGATCACTTCCTTCTTGATCATCTCGTCGAGGGAGGCTGATTTCCGCGTCACTTTCTTCTCATGGTCGAGACAGGCAAGCTCGCGCTTGTCGACGGTTTCGCCGCGCATCTGCATGAGGTCCATCTTGCGGTCGATATCGACCTCGCGGTCCTTCAACTGGTTCTCGGACCGGGACAGTTCGAGACGGGTCTCCTTCGTCGATTTCTCGAAGTCCTCGCGAATCTTGATGCGCTCGTCCTTGGCAGCGACCTCCGCCTCCTTGAGAATGCGCGTAGCTTCGCGATCAGCTTGCTTCTTCAGGTTGTCGGCCAACACATTGGCGGCCTTGCCCGACTTTCGATTCAGTATGTTGCAAACGACGTAACCGATGACTATACCGACAACACCGGCTATGATGGCTGCAATAGCTTGTTCTGGCATCATGCACCTTCTTTGTTCAGTTTTCCGATCAACTCAATCACTCTCAAATTCAATAACCTGCGTGTCCGTGACCACCCGGGACACCGGCACATCGTGGGCCTGTCGCGGCAATTCGGTCACGATCTGCCAGTCGTAGGCAATCGCGATGCGCAATCCGGTGACGTCCCGCAGCAACCGGTCATAGTGACCGCCGCCGCGTCCCAGTCGCGTTCCGTTCCGATCAAAAGCCAGCCCCGGCACCAGCCATACCAGCTCACTGCGTCGCGTCGCGTCATCGATGGCAGCCAACTCTGCCGGCGGTTCGGCAATACCCATTTGCCCGGCTTGCAGCTTTGTCGCCGCGACGACGCCGACCATTTCGTAAGACCGGTGCGTCGTATGCCAGCGTGGCAGACACACCGCCTGCCCGCGGCGCCAGGCAGCCAGGATCACCGTTTCCAGGGTGATCTCCATGGCCATCGCGGCATAGGCCGCCAGCGGTCCGCGCTGCACCTCCGGCATCGCCGTCAGGCGCCGGCAGGTTGCTTCGCTTGCGCGGTCGCGCGTCGTCGCCGGCACTTCCTGCAGCCGGGCCGTCATCTCACGACGCCAGGTTTGTTTGTCCTTCGTCAACTTCGCCCTCTTTCTTTTGCTCCTTCAATGAGGCCCAGTAGTCCAGGCGTTCACGAATTCGCTGTTCATAGCCGCGGTTCACCGGTTCATAGTAAGTTGCCGGCACCGTCAGGTAGGTCTGCTCGGCAAGCGCCTCCGGGGCGTCGTGCGGATAGTCGTAGCCCTGGCCATGCCCCAGGCCGCTGGCGCCTTTGTAGTGGGCGTCACGCAAATACCCCGGCACCGGCTGTACGCGGTTCTCCCGGACATCCGCAATTGCCTTGTCGACCGCAACGTACGCGGCGTTGCTCTTCGGCGCCGTTGCACAGTAGGTGCAGGCCTGTGACAAAATGATGCGGGCCTCCGGCATGCCGATCATCTGCACCGCCTGCATCGCGCTGACCGCGACGTTGATCGCCCGCGGATCGGCGTTGCCAACGTCTTCCGATGCGAATATGACGATGCGCCGGGCAATGAAAACCGGATCTTCCCCTGCCTCGAGCATTTTCGCCAGCCAGTACACCGCCGCATCCGGATCGCTGCCGCGCATGCTCTTGATAAACGCACTGATCGTATCGTAATGTCCGTCGTCGCCATAGGTCACCGCCTTCTGCTGCAGCGACTCCTGGGCCACCTCGCAGTCAATTGCTATGATCCCTGATCGCGAGTCCGGTTCAGTCGTCAGCACAGCGATCTCGAAGGCCGTCAGGGCGCGCCGTGCATCGCCTTCGCAGGCCTGGCACCAGAAGTCCAGGGCATCGTCGTCGATCTCGATGCGGTGATCCGGAAAGGCGCGGTCATCGTCGCAGGCGCGCATCAGCAGGCTGGTAATGTCGGATGGCGCCAGGGCCCGCAACTGGAAAATCTGGGCGCGCGAAACCAGCGGTCCGACAATGTGGAAGAAGGGGTTCTCGGTCGTCGCTCCGATCAACCGGATTGTGCCGTCCTCCACCGCCGGCAGCAGCACATCCTGCTGCGCCTTGTTGAAGCGATGGATCTCGTCCAGAAACAGAACTGTGCGACGATCCTGAACCTGCTGGCGGTAACGTGCCTGGTCGATACTGGCACGCGCATCCTTGACGGTCGCGCTGACTGCCGAAAGCCGGTCGAATTGCGCTTCCGTGACGTTCGCGATGAGCTCGGCAAGAGTCGTTTTGCCGACGCCGGGAGGCCCATAGAGGATGATCGAAGTGAAGCGGTCCGCTTCGATGGCGCGGCGCAGCTGGCGGCCGCGGCCAACGATATGATCCTGACCGACGTACTCGTCGAAAGACGCCGGGCGCAGGCGTGCTGCCAGCGGCGCATTGGTTGCCGGCAACGGGGCTGCCGAAGCAGCTGTGTCCTCGAACAACATGTCGGTGTTATCCTCAACACCGATGACTGCCGGACGAACGACAACATCACATGTAAAACCCCGCAAACAGCGGGTATGTCAATCGGCTGGGATCAGCCGCTGCGGACAGATATGACCCGGTGCCGTGCCGGTCCGACAGGGTGCCTGGTTAGTTGTCCGTGCCGCATTATCATGCGCTCAAGTGTCCCATTTCGCGACGCATACTGTATGGTAACGTATTGGCATAGAACATGTTGCGAAGTCCGCAAAAGTTCTGACGCGACGTCCATCCGGCGCTGTCGAGAGTTGTGGGGTGGCAGTTGGCGTATATGAATCGGTCAAAATACCCAGCATGGGATACATGTGTCAGCTTGTCGTTGGTCCAGTTGGTCATCGGATGATTTGCAACTGGATTAATATGTAAAGGGCGATGCCCTGTGTTGAATAGACCGCTGAGGCGAACCCTCTGCGTCTAAGTACACTTACTTTATATGTCTCTGCACGATAGTCAACCGCTCGGGCCTCAAGAATCAGCCGGGGCCTGCGGCCAGCCATTGCATCGGCGGATATGGACAGACATAAACTACTGAATATAAGACTGTTAGTTAAATAAGGACGGTCCGTGCCCTGGGCCGCGGAGCGGGGGGGGGGATCATGACGCTTTTTCGACGGGCTCGGTTGCACCGCTCTGGGCCCGGCCGCAGCATTTTTTGTACTTTTTGCCGCTGCCGCAGGGACACGGTTCGTTGCGGCCGACCTTGGCCACCTGGCGGCGAATCGGCGCCGGCTTGGGCCGTGGCATCGGCGCCTCGCCCGGACTGCCGTCGCTCTCGGTCTGAACCTGGCCCTGGCCGGCATCGAACTGGCCAAGCATGCGGTGCACTTCCTGCTGCGGCAGGGAGGACAGCAATTCCCGGAACGACTCGATGCTCATGGTCGAGCGGAACATGTTGCTGCAAATCTTCTCGGTAATCTGGTTGAGTAAACCGCCGAACATCTCGAACGCCTCGCGCTTGTACTCGACAACCGGGTCACGCTGCGCGTGGGACCATTGGTAAATGCCTTCCTGCAGCGCGTCCATCGCAAACAAGTGCTCCTGCCACTGCTCGTCGTGGGCGCTGAGCATGATGTGCCGCTCGTTGCGGACGCGGTCCTCCGGCGTCTGGTCGCGAACCTTGGCGTTGTAGGCAATCTCGATTTTGTCAGCCAGGCGCGAGATAATCTGTTCGCGGTCATACTTGCCCTTCACTTCGAGGTCTTCCTCGACAAAGGTGATCGGCAGTGTCGTGTTCAGCCAGTTCAACATCTGCATGGTGTCGAACGGGCTGTCCTCATCGAGATGCAAAGCTTCTGCCTCGCAGTGCTCCATGCGGCTGTACAAAACGTCGTCGACAAAGTCGAAAAGCAGTTCCTGGGAATCGTCGGCCTTGAGAATTTCATAGCGCCGGTTGTAGATCACTTCGCGCTGCTTGTTCATGACGTCGTCGAATTTGAGCACCTGCTTGCGCTGGGCGAAGTGGCGCTGCTCGATCTTGCGCTGCGCCCCTTCCACCGACCGGTTGAGCAGCGGATGCGACAACTCCTCACCGTCCTCCATGCCAAAGCGGTCCATGAGTTTGGCGATACGGTCGGAGCCGAACAGGCGCATGAGGTTGTCCTGCAGGGAAATGTAAAATCGCGAGGAACCCGGATCGCCCTGGCGCGCACAACGGCCTCGCAACTGCCGGTCGATGCGGCGCGAATCATGGCGCTCACTGCCGATGACATGCAGGCCGCCAATCTCCTTGACGCCTTCGCCCAGGCGGATGTCGGTGCCGCGGCCCGCCATGTTCGTGGCAATCGTGACGGCGCCGTGCTGGCCGGCGCGGGCGACGATCTCGGCTTCGTGCAGGTGGTTCTTGGCGTTCAGGACATTGTGGGTGATCCGATCAGCCCGCAGCATGCGGCTGAGTTTCTCGGAGACCTCGACGGAAATAGTGCCGAGCAGAACCGGTTGCCCCTGCTGATTACATTCCTTGATTTCGCGGATGATCGCCGCGTACTTCTCCCGCTGGGTCTTGAAGATGAGGTCGTTGCAATCGTTGCGGACGCATTCGCGATTGGTCGGCACGACGAGGACGTCAAGATTGTAAATCTCCTTGAACTCCATCGCCTCGGTATCGGCGGTGCCGGTCATGCCGGCGAGCTTCTCGTACATGCGGAAATAGTTCTGGACCGTCACCGTCGCCAGGGTCTGGGTCTCGCGCTCGATCTCGACGCCTTCCTTGGCTTCCAGCGCTTGGTGCAACCCTTCGTTGAAGCGGCGGCCGGGCATGGCGCGGCCGGTGTTTTCATCGACGATAATCACCTTGTTGTCCTGGACGATGTACCGCTCGTCGCGTTCGAAGAGGCTGTAGGCGCGCAGGAGCTGGGAGATGTTGTGGATCATCTCGCTGCGTTCGTCGAAGAGGGTCTGGCGTTGTTTGCGCCGCTCGATTTTCTCCTCGGCCGCCAGTGATTCGTTGCTCTCGATCTCCTGGAAATCGGTGGCCAGGTCGGGCAGCAGGAAGGCATCGGGATCATCGGAACGCAAGGTGCTGCGGCCGAGCTCGCTGAGATCGGCATCACCGGCACGCTCGTCGATCATGAAGAACAGCGATTCCTTGACCTCCTGGAACAAGGCCCGATTCTGGTCGCTGCGTACCTGCAATTCGAGTTTCTCTATGCGACGCAGGTGCTCCGGGTCCTCGAGCAGGCGCATGAGCTGCTTGTGCTTGGGCATGCCGAGCCTGACTTTGAAGGCATCCATGTAGGCATCTTCGACAGCGTCGGGATCGCTGTTTTCGTCGAGGATCACCTTCTTGGCATCGTTGATCAACCGCGTGCAGAGCTGGTACTGCTGCTTGTACAGCTTTTCGACATCGGGCTTGAGTTTGTCATAACGATGGGTCGACACGGCGCTGGGGCCCGAAATGATCAGCGGCGTGCGGGCTTCGTCGATGAGGATGCTGTCGATCTCGTCGATGATGACATAGAAGTAATCGCGCTGCACCAACTGCTCGGGGTCGGAGGCCATGCCCATGTCCCGGAGGTAGTCGAAGCCGAACTCGCTGCTGGTGCCGTAGGTGATATCGCAGTTGTACTGTTCGCGGCGCTCGGCCGGGGCCATGCTGTTCTGAATGCAGCCGACAGTGAGCCCGAGCCAGATGAGCACAGACCCGACCCATTCGGCGTCGCGCCGGGCGAGGTAATCATTGACGGTGATCAGCTGGCAGTTATTGCCGGTCAGTGCGTTGAGGTATAGCGGCATAACCGCAACCAGGGTTTTGCCTTCACCGGTCTGCATTTCCGCGATGGTGGCCTGGTGCAGGGCAATGCCGCCGATGAGCTGGACGTCGTAAGGTATCATCTCCCATTCGATATCCTGCCCGGTGACGTTGACCATGGTGCCGACCATGCGGCGGCACGTGTTCTTGACGGCGGCGAAAGCTTCGGGCAGCAACTCGTCGGTGGATTCGCCGTTGCCCAGGCGTTCCCGGAATTCAACCGTCTTGGCGCGCAGATCGTCGTCGGAAAGTTTCTGGTATTCCTCTTCGTAACGGTTGATCTGCCGCACCAGCGGCAGCATCCGCTTGGCCGAACGGTCGTGCTTGGATCCGAACAGTCTTTTTAACACCCATTTGAGCATGGGAACATCATCCTGGATTGTGAACCGTAGGCGGTGTGATCGGTGTCCAGCATAAATCCCACGTTGAGACCGGTCACCGTGTCTGGAGTTCTTCTTTCAGTTTCAGGATAAGGATAGTGAACTGACCAACCCATACTATAGCGGCTGATCCGGCTCACTGCTATGGCTGATCGACGGCGCAAATCCATATCGGGCGGCAGTTCCCCCGTGGGGCCGGGGCGCATATTCTTCCAGCTGGCCAGGCATGCCCGGTCCCACACGGGGGCATGCCGCTGCAGATCGGACCGGTGTAAATCGAGAGTGCAGCCAAAACTTTGGCGACGCTACGGCGGGGTTGCCGGGCGGGACACGATCGAAAAGTACAAAGTCATTTCGGCGCCGGCCCTTCGCCCATTAGCTGGAGGAAAGGCAGATCGCCGGGGGTGAACGCCTGCAGTTCGGCTTCGTCGTAAAACACCTGCTCGAGGAACAGGCCCTGCGGCGGCGCAGTGTCAAATCCCGCGTTCCGCTCGCCGGCGTCACGAATCCTGGCGGTGTGTCCGGCGTCCAGTTGCCCGCGACCGACGGCGACGAGAAATCCGACGAGCCGGCGCACCATCTTGTACAGGAACGAGTCGCCGACGACAGTCACCAACAGGAAGCGTCCGTGCTCGCGCATGTCCAGGCGGGTCAACGTCTTTACCGGCGTGCATCCAGGGTCGTCGGAGGTCGCCGAAAATGTCGTGAAATCGTACCTCCCGACCAGCTGTTTCGCAGCTGCGCCCATGGCGTGGATATCGAAGGCCGCGGGGCGGATCCAGCAATACCGCGGCACGAACGGCGACTGCAGCTCGCCGCGATGCAGCACGTAGGTGTAGCATTTGCCGACGGCGTCGTGGCGCGCGTGGAAACCGTCGGGCATGACCTCGGTGGCAAGCAGCCGGATATCCGGCGGCAGCATCTGGCGCAGGGCACGATGGGCATCGGTGGCCGGGATTGGCGACTTCGGCGGCGGGTGAAACGTGGCGACCTGGCAGAGGGCATGCACGCCGGAGTCCGTACGGCTGCAGCCGGCGACGGTCACCTCGGCCTGGAAGAGGCGCGACAGGCAGTCGTGGAGGCGGCCCTGAACGGTTTGGTCCGCCGGCTGTATCTGCCAGCCGGCATAGGCGGTGCCGTCGTAGGCAATAGTGAAACGCCAGTTGGCCATGGCAGATGCGGTTCGCGGCCCGGTCCGTCAGGTTTCGTAATAGAGGAAGACGCCGCAATTCTCGCAGTTGATCAATTCGTCTTTCTTGACGCGGTTGACAACCTGCGGGGTCATCGTAAGGAAGCAGCCGCCGCAGTTGGTATTCCGGATCGACACAACGGCTTTGGAGAATCCGTCGGGTAGTTTGGATCGCGCGATCAACCGGTTGTAGTGGGTCAGCAGCTCGGCGTTTACGCCGGTTGCCAGGGCGTCGCGCTCACTGGTTATTTTTTCGACCTGTGCCTGGCAGTTCTTCTCGCGCACATCGAGGTCCTTGATGGCCGCCTCGATGCGGGCATGGCCGGCCTCGAACTCTTTTTCGGTGGCGGCGAATATTTCCTTGATTTTCTCGAGCTCTTCCCACATGGAGATCTGCTTGTCTTCAGCCGCGGCGATGTTTTTGTCGCAGCGTTCGATCTCGTTCATCAGGGCTTTGTACTCGTCGTTCTTCCTGACCTCGACGGATTGCTGCTGGAACTTGATCTTTTGCTCGTTTTCGTCACTGATATCCATCTCGATCTGCTTGATCTTCGATTCAAGGTCCATAACGCTGCTCTTGACGGTTTCGAGCTGGTCCTCAGAGATCTGCAATTCATGACGCACGCGTTCTTTTTCTGTGGGCACAGAGATGACCTGCTTCTTGAGATTGAAGATGCGCAGGTCCTTGTCTTGCAGTTCGAGCAGAAGTGCGTAATTGTCGTTCATCACCAATCCTCGGTAATCAATCGCGGAAAACAGAGGCGATACCATATTGACCGGTCGTGTGAAGTCAAGGCGTGCGGTCATGCTGGCCGGCGCGGCGGTGGTTGTTTAGGAATTCCACCGGCCACAGGAATCGGCTCGAATGTCCGACAATCGCC
>PVBE012602848.1_pt1 | contig 11870 bp, 10 predicted proteins | sample 1631181 | NCBI WGS metagenome assembly PVBE01 (sample SAMN08397723, study PRJNA350692) | Marine metagenome, whole genome shotgun sequencing project. | isolation source: water | place: Pacific Ocean | collected 2012-04 | reverse complement strand
CGTCGTCGTCGGAACTGCTGTCGTCGTCGTCGGAACTGCTGTCGTCGTCATCGGAGCTGTCGTCGTCGTCGTCGTCCGCCGAGTCGTCGTCATCGGAGCTGTCGTCGTCGTCGCTGGAGTCGTCGTCGTCCGAGCTGTCGTCGTCATCGGTGGCGTCGTCGTCGTCGTCATCGGCGCTGTCGTCGTCGTCGCTGGAGTCGTCGTCGTCGGAGCTGTCGTCGTCGTCGACCGTGTCGTCGTCATCGACGGAGGCGGTGGCGTCGTCATCGTCCGGGTCGGGGCAGCCGGCCAGCAGCACGAGCGAGAGGCTCAAGAGCGCAGCGCGGAGAAGAGAGAGGGCGTGAGGGGCCACAGCGGTCCTGTTCGACGACGGTTGGGCTACCATATTGCCCCGGATCGCCCAGCGCGGGGTGGTGATCCTCAGCCCCTCGCAACGGGAATACGGCGGGGTCAGACCCTGCCCCTTTCCCTTTCCCCGGCAGGGTTCGGGGGCCCCGCAGACGTGCTAGTGGTCCCACGATGAACGCACCCCGTCGTCCCTTCCCCGGCGCCTCGCGCGCCACCCGCCTCGCCCGCGGGCGCCAGCACATGCCCATGGGGGTCGCGGAGAACTACCGCTACTGGGGCGACGACGAGACGATCTTCGTCGACACGATGAAGGGCGGCACGATCACGGACTTCGACGGCAACACGTACGTCGACTTCCGGCTCGGCTACGGCCCGATCATCCTGGGCTACCGCGACGAGCGCGTGGACGCCGCCGTGGTCCAGACGATCACGGAGCAGGGCACGGTCTGCGGGTTCAGCGGCGAGCTCGAGGTCGAGGTCATCGAGACGCTCAAGACGATGTGCCCGAACATCGAGAAGCTCCGGTTCGCCAACTCGGGGACCGAGGCGGTGATGGGGGCGGTGCGGGTGGCCCGGGGGTTCACGGGGCGCGACCGGATCATCCAGGTCGAGGGCGGCTTCCACGGGCTCTACGACGAGATGATGTGGAAGTCGGACCTGGAGGGCTGGGACGGCACCGGCGAGCCCGCGGTCATCCCCTTCGGCAAGGGCATCCCGGCGAGCTCCCGCACGCTCAGCGGGTTCGTTCCGTTGAACGACTGCGACGCGCTCGATCGGGCCTTCGAAGAGGCTCGGGGTGAGGTCGCGGCGGTGGTGCTGGAGCCGATCCAGGGCAACGCGGGTTCGATCGCTTCGACCGACGCCTACATGGCGCACCTGAAGGCGGCCTGCGAGCGGCACGGCGCGCTGCTGATCATGGACGAGGTCAAGACCGGCTTCCGCGTCGCCCCCGGCGGCGTGCAGGAGCTGTACGGCGTGCACGCGGACATGACGACCTACGCCAAGGCGATGGGCAACGGCTACCCGGTGGCGGCGTTCGGGGGGCGGGCGGACGTCATGGACGTCATCTCGTTCGAGGCTGGCGGGGTCGTCCACGGCGGCACGTACACGGCGAACCTCATCGGGCTGAGCGCGGCGGCGGCGACGCTGAAGATCCTGGCGACAACGGACGCCCTGGCGACGTGCGACCGCGTCGGCGCGGCGATCCAGGAGGTCCTGAGCTCGGTGTTCACGAAGTTCGACCTGGAGCACCAGTTCGCGGGCCCGCCGGCGATGTTCGGGGTGCACCTGGGGAGCCACGTGCCGACCAACTACCGCGACTGGAAGAAGACGCAGTCGGCGCTGTACGAGGCGTTCGCGAAGAACCTGATTCGGAACGGGTTGATGCTCGAGCCGGACTCGCGGGAGCCGTGGTTCCTGTGCGAGGCGCACGCGTCGGTGGACCTGACGTGGCTCGAGGAGATCGCCACCCGATCGATGGCGGACGCGTTGGGGCGGTAGGCAGGGAGAGGGTCACAACCGGCGGGCACATCGGCGATGTGCGCCTGTACTGAGCGCCACCGCGCTCGCAGCTCGACCACATCGGCGATGTCCGCCAGGACTGAGCGCTCCGGCGCTCGCAGCTCGACCACATCGGCGATGTCCGCCAGTACTGAGCGCTCCGCCGCTCGCAGCTCGACCACATCGGCGATGTCTGCCGGTACTGAGCGCTCCGGCGCTCGCCGCTCCGCCACATCGGCGATGTCCGCCGCCCAGGGCTAGATGTTGGCGTTGCCGTGGCGGTTGCGGATCAACACCGTGATCAGCGCGGTCAACGACAGCGCGGAAGCGGCGAAGAGCAGCGTGTAGACCCGCGCCAGCCGCTCCGCGTCGGCGGCAACCGCAATCTCGGCCATCGCCTGAAGCGACCACGCCGACCCGTCCAGGATGCGCGGCATCAGGGCGGTCAGGCTGCTTCCGTCGAGCAGGCGGCCCACCAGCAGCTCCTGCACCACCGAACCCAGCGAGCCGGTGCCGTTGATGATCCCGGCGATCGCGACCGCGAGTCGGGGGGAGCCCAGATCCACCGCTCCCGCGCCCGACAGCAGCGAGTCGGGACCGAACAGCATGAAGCCGATGAGGCCCAGCGAAAACGCGAACCAGCCCAGGCTCAGGGGGCCGAGCAGGCCGAGGCAGAGGCAGCCGAGCAGCATACCGATGAGCATGAGGAAGGCGGGGAGCGCCCGCTGCGCCCGGAACAGCTTGTCCGAGACGATGCCGGCGAAGATCACGCCCGCGAACCCGGCGAGGTCGAAGAGGGTGGAGAGGTAGGCGGCGTCGTCTGCATCCAGACCGTAGTTGGTCTCCAGGAGCATCGGCGTCCAACTCCAGACGAAGTAGCGGACGAACTTGATGCCGAAGTAGCAGACGCCGATCAGGGCGACGTTGGCCAGCAGCGTCCGCGTCCACAGCTTCCTGGTGTCACCCTCGTCCGAAGTCGAAGGCGTCGCTGAGGCCTCCACCACCGGAGGACGTCCCACCTCGTCGGTGAGCTCCCGGCTCCGGACGAACGCCACGACCTTGGCCGAGATCGACAGCAGCGGCACGCCCTCGACCGGCGGAAGCCCCACGTCCGCGGGCTCGTTCCGCTGCCAGAAGAAGACCGCCAACCAGGCGATGGACGTCACCAGCGACGCCATCAGGAACGCCCCCTGCAGCCCTTGCTTGGCCAACCAGAAGCCGGCCCACGCCGTCGCTGCCACCCCGCCCAGTTGGTAGCAGGTGCCCCAGAACCCCATCAGCGTCCCGCGCTCGTCGCGGCGGGTCCATTGGCCGATGGTGCCGACCACGCTGGGCCAGCCCGTCGCCTGCGCCAGCCCGTTGAACGTCATGAACGCCAGCAGCGTCCAGTAGTTGTTCGCAAACGCGAATACGACGTTGCAGCCGATCGACGCCGCGATGCCCGTCAGCAGCACCACGCGGGCGCCTTTGCGCTGCCCCATCCCGGCGCTGACGAACTGCCCGATCGTGTAGGCAATGAGGTACGCGGTCCCGATCTCACCCAGCTGGGCGGTGCTCAGGTGGAGCTCTTCGGACAGCGTGTTCTTGGAGGCGTAGAAGGCCTTGCGGCAGAAGTAGAGGCCGGCGTACGCCATCCATGTGCTCGTGAGGATCTTCATCCTCCACGCGCGCATCTCCTCTGCGTTGCGTCCCGCTCCGGTCACCGATCCTCCCGATTGGCCCGCACTCTACGCGGGCCCGCCGCGCTTCCCGTGGATCGCCCCGAAGAAGTCCGGCTCCAGCTCCGTGAAGTCGACCACCGCCCGCGTCGCCAGCGCCCGCGCCTGATCCCGGTCCGCCGACCGCAGCAGCACCGCGACCGACGCCATGCCCGCCGCCGCCGCCGCGCGCAGCCCCGCGAGGCTGTCTTCGAACACCAGGCACCGCTCCGGCGCAACCCCCAGCCGCTCCGCCGCGAGCAGGAAGATCTCCGGGTCGGGCTTGCTCCGCGTGATGTCGTCGGCCGAGATCCGTGCGTCGAACCGACCCGCGAACCCGTCCCGCTGCAGCAGCACGTCCACCGCCTCGCCATGCGCCGACGTGGCCAGCGCGATCGCCAACCCGGTCTGCCGCGCCGACGCCAACGCCTCCACGATCCCGGGCATCGCCGGCGGCGGCGTAGACAGCCAGCGGCGGTGGCAGCGGGCGTGCAGGTCATCGGCTGTGCAGAGGCCATGCAGCGCCGGATGCGCAGCGACGAGATCGGCCGCGATCTGCGCCCACGTCACGCCGTGGAGCCCTTCGTCGGGGAGGCCCGAGGGGCCGAGCCCCTGCTCCGTCATGAGTTCCTCGACCACCTCGCGGGTCAGGTGCTCGCTGTCGACCAGCGTGCCGTCCATGTCGAACAGCACCGCGTCGATCCCGCGGATCAAACCGTCGCCTCGTGCCGGTACCAATCCGCCTCCTCGGGAGGCAGCGGCGTCGCCCCCGTCAGCAGATCCGCCGCCTTCTCCGCGATCATCATCACGGGAGCGTAGAGGTTCGCGTTGGTCACGTACGGCATCACCGAGGCGTCGACCACCGCCAGCCCGTCGGTGCCGTGCACCGCCATCGTCGCCGGATCGGCCACCGCCATCGGATCCGTGCCCATCTTGCAGGTGCAGCTGGGGTGCAGCGCGGTCTCCGCGTCCCGGGCGACCCAGTCGAGGATGTCCTCGTCGGACGTCACCTCCGGCCCCGGCGAGATCTCACCCGCCGAGAAGGGCGCCATCGCCGGCTGCGCCAGCAGCTCGCGCACGCTTCGAATGACCTCAAGCCACTCCCGCCGGTCCTGCTCGGTCGAGAGGTAGTTGAAGACCATGCTCGGGTGCTCCCGCGGATCGGTGCTGCGGATCGCCAGCGTGCCCCGCGCGTCCGAGTTCATCGGTCCGGCGTGGATCTGGAACCCGTGGCGGGCGGCCGGGGAGGTGCCATCGTACCGAATCGCCAGCGGGAGGAAGTGCATCTGCACGTTCGGGTACGCGACCGCGTCGTTGCTGCGGAAGAAGCCGCCCGCCTCGAAGTGGTTCGTCGCCGCCGGCCCCTTGCCGAACAGCCACCGCAGCCCCAGGTCGGGCTTGCGCCACCACTTCAGCGCCGGCTGCATCGACACCGGCTGGCTGCACGCATGCTGGATGTAGACCTCGAGGTGGTCCTGCAGGTTGGCGCCCACCCCCGGCCGGTCCGCGACCACGTCGATGCCGTGCGATCGCAGCAGCTCGGCGGGGCCGACCCCCGACAGCTGGAGCAGCTGCGGCGAGTTGATCGCTCCCCCGCACAGCACCACCCGACCGGCTCGCGCCACGTGCCGGGTGCGCTGCCCCTCCAGGTAGGTGACGCCGACGGCGCGGGTCCCCTCGAAGATGATCCGAGAGACCAACGCATCGGTCCGCACCTCCAGGTTCGCGCGCTCCTTCAACACCGGGTGCAGGTAGGCGCGAGCGGCGCTGAGGCGGCGGCCCCGCGAGATGTTCCGGTCGAAGGGACCGACCCCCTCCTGGCGGGCCCCGTTCAGATCGTCGACGCGCTGCAGTCCAGCCTCCTGGGCGGCGGCGAAGAAGGCCTCGAACAGCGGGTTGGTGCAGGGCCCGGGCTCCAGCCGAAGCGGCCCGTCGCGGCCGCGGAAGGCGTCCTCGCCTCCGACCCGGGCCTCCGACCGCTTGAAGTAGGGCAGGCAGTGAGCGAAGTCCCAGGCCTCCATCCCCGGATCGGCGGCCCACTTCTCGAAGTCCAGGGGGTTGCCCCGGACGAAGATCATCCCGTTGATCGACGAGCTCCCGCCGAGCACCCGGCCCCGGGCGTGAACGACGCGACGGCCGCTCATGTGCGGCTCGGGATCGCTGCGGTAGCACCAGTCGTAGGCGGGGTTGCCGATGGGGATGCTCAGCGCCGCCGGCATGTGGATGAACAGGTCCCAGAGGGAATCGGGGCGGCCCGCTTCCAGCACCAGCACGCGGTGCGAGGGGTCTTCGCTGAGCCGCCGCGCGAGCGCGCACCCGGCGGAGCCTCCGCCCACCAGGATCGTGTCGTACTGCGGTTCGGAGGCCGTCACGCGCGGGCTTTTAGCACCCGGCCGACGGCGGGATCAGAGCTCGAGCAATCCGCCGCGGGCCGCGAGCATCACCGCCTCGGTGCGGGTCTCTGCGCCCAGCTTCTCCAGGATGGAGTGCACGTGGAACTTGGCGGTGTGCCGGCTGACGCCCAGCCGCTCGCCGATTTCGCGGTTGCTGTAGCCGCCGGACATCTGCTCCAGGACCTCGGTCTCCCGGGGGGGCAGCGGCTCGAAGACGTCGTTGGCGGGCGCCGGCGCGGGCCCGTGATCGAGGAGGTCGGCGGCGACCTCGGCGTCCATCACGACGAAGCCGTGTTCGATCGCCTTCATGGCCGCAGCAACCCGTTCTTCGTCCACGTCCTCGGTCAGAAGCACCCCCCGCGCGCCCCGGTCCAGGGCGTCCCTGGCGGCGACGGCATCAGCGACGAGTACGAGCAATCCGTTCAGAAGCAGCATCCACAAAGGCTGGTCACGATCTGGGCCGACGCAAGTCAATCGGGTCGCAATTTCCTCTGGGGTTCGGGGTGCGCGCGTGTAATCTCCCGCGCGATATGGCTCTTTCTGACCAGGTCGCCGCGCTTGAGACCCGTTTGCAGACGGGAACGATGTCGCGCACGGAGTTCGACCAGGAACTGGCGCTCCTGATGCGGGAGGCTGCTGGTTCCAGCGACACCACCCGTCGGGGGACCAAGAAACTGCCCGGCGTCGCCGGCATGGTCGGGGGCCCGACCCCCACCCACATGGGCGCCTACGAGCTGGTCGAGCTGCTCGGCCAGGGCGGCATGGGCGCGGTCTACCTCGCCAAGCACCTGCTCAAGCCGGGCCTGTTCGCGGTCAAGGTCCCCCGGCACGAGGTCCTGAGCCAGCCCGGGTTCGGGCGCCGCTTCCGCCGCGAGGCGTCCGTCGGGCTCAAGCTCGACCACCCCAACATCGTCCGCGTGCACGACCTCGTCATCGACGGCGACTGGGCCGCGATCGTCATGGACTTCGTCGCCGGGCCCAACATCGAGACGCTGCTGCGCAACCACGGTGGCCCGCTCCCCAAGGCGCGCGTGCTCGACCTGATGACCCAGGTGCTGGACGCCATGGAGTACGCCCACGGCCAGGGCGTCATCCACCGCGACCTCAAGCCCAAGAACCTGATGATGCGGCCCGACGGGCAGGTCCAGGTGACCGACTTCGGCGTCGCCTGGCTCGCCGGCGGCGAAGAGACCCAGGCCGGCACCGGCATGGTGGGCACCGCCCCGTACATGGCGCCGGAGCTCTACACCGGGTTGCGGTCCATCGACCAGCGGGCCGACATCTACGCCCTCGGGATGACGCTGTACAAGCTGCTCGTAGGGCAGCTCCCCTTCCCCGCCAACATGACCAGCTACCAGGTCCTCAAGGCGAAGGAAGAGGGCATGGTGCCCATGCCGGAGTCCCTCCCGGACGCGCTCCAGGACGTCATCCGCAAGGCGGTCGCGCCGGACCCGGACGAGCGGTTCGGCACCTGCAACGAGTTCAAGATCGCGCTGCAGCACGCGGGCGAGGCGGACTGGTCGACCCTGTCGGGGCCGATGAAGATCGTCCACACCATCGAAGACCGTCGCGCCAACAACGCGCCATCGCCGCTGCAGTACGCGGTGGTGACGCTGCTGGTGCTGGTGCTCGCCGCGCTGACCTGGCTGACCATCGAGGTGCGCCGGGAGATGGCCGCGGACGAGGCGCCGGCCGCCGTCGCCGAAGGAACCGCAAACGTCGACCGTCCCACCGTGGAGGAGCCGTCCGAAGCCGCCGAGGCGGCCCAGGAGGCTTCCGCCGAGGCGAGCGCCGACGAGACCGACGACCACCGCCAGCGTCCCGCCGACGATTGGACCATCGCCGCGGTCAGCGGAGGCGGCCTGCCCCGCGGGACGACGCCCAAGAAGGACGAGATCAAGGTCAAGACGACGACGCCGGTGCGGGCCGACAGCGGAGCCCTCGCGATCGTCGACCCGACCCCCGCGGCGCGCACCGAACCGGTGACGGCCAGCCCCGACCCGGAGGCCGGCGGCACGATCGTGCGCATCAACCCGACCCCCGGTCCAGCGCCCGAGCCCGAGGCCTGCCTGATGTACCTGTCGGCGGTGCCGGACGCCCGCGTCTACATCGACGACAAGGACTACGGCACCACCGAGCAGACCCGGAAGGGACTGGTCCTGGCCCCCGGCATCTACAAGGTGCGCTTCGTCTGCGAGGCGGCTGAGTGCTCGGGGTTCGAGCGCATCAAGGGCATCAAGACCCTGGAAGTGAAGCCCGGCGGGGACACCCGCTACGTGGCTGACTTCGAGCGGATGAACCGCCGCTAGTTGATGAACAGCAGCACGTAGGCGGTCGCCAGGATCAGCTGGACCACTGCGTACGGCGCCGCCTTCACGACAAACCCCGCAAAGCTCAACTCCAGCTTGTGCTTGTGGATGATGGTCACCGCGACCAGCGTCGAGGCGGATCCGATCGGCGTGATGTTGCCGCCCAGGTTCGCCCCGAAGACGACCGACCACCACAGCGCGGAGTCCGTCGGCGTGCCCAGGGATCCCAGGATCTTCGCCATCATCGCGGCCAGCGGGATGTTGTCGGTGACCGAACTGAACCCGGCCGTGGCGGCCAGTAGCACGCCGGTGCCGGTCACCTCGCCCAGCCCGATCATCCAGCTCAGTCCCTGCCCCAGCAGCGCCAGGACCTGGGCGTGCTCCATCACGTTGATGACCACGAACAGGGCGGCGAAGAAGCCCAGCAGGTCCCAGTCGACGGCAGAGTAGAAGCGGTCGACCTCGGACTTGAAGCGGACGAGCATCACCGCGGCGAAGGCGAGGGCGACGAAGCCCATGCCCAGGTCGCTGACCCCGGGGAGCACGGACGTCGTCGCGATCGTGATGATGAACAACAGCGTCATGCCGCTGCCGAACCAAAAGAACCCCTTGCTCTCGATGCCGTCGTTTTCGTCGAAGCCGGCGACCTGTTCGACGGCCTGGGCCTGCTCCTCCTCGTCGATGATCCGGGCGATGCCGAACTGCCGCGCGCCCATCACCAGGGTGACGATCGTCGCCACCACCACGAACGGGCTGGCGACGAGGAAGAAGGTGACGAAGCTGATGCCCGCGGCGGTGCCGACGATGATGTTGGGAACCGACGAGATCAGCGTCAGCAGCCCGCCGACGTTCGTGAGCAGCCCCTCGATGAGGAGGAAGCCCAGCAACTTGTCGCGGCGCCCGAGCTTGCCCAACGACACCGCCGTCAGCGAGCCGACGATGATCATCGCGGTGACGTTGTTGAGCACGGCGCTGAAGACCACGGTCATCCAGCCGTAGAACCACAGCAGCTTGAGCGGGTCGCCACCGGACGCCTTTGTCAGCTTGATCGCGATCCACGTGAACAGCCCCGATTGGCTGGTGGCGTCCACGAAGATCGAGCTCCCGAGGATGATCGCGATGACCGCCCAGTCGACGGCGGGGATGTAGACCGGGAGCGCCAACTCCTCGCCGAACACGTTGATGACGGGGCCGAAGGGGAGCAGCCCGAAGCCCGCCCCCATGCCCAGCGCGAGCACCGCGAACAGGCCCGCGATCAGCGACTTCTTGGCGTGGAGCTTCTCCTCCAGGGCGAGGCAGGCGATCAGCCCGACGAGCACGGACGCGAACAGCAGGGTGGTGCCCAGGGGCACCTCGTGAGCGTGGTGGGCGGCCGTGTCGGCGGCTCCGGTGGCGGCGATCGGCAGCATCAGATCAACAGCAACGGGGTGGAGTGGAGCTCGATGGCGAGGGGGTAGCTCAGGCCGTGCATGGCGAGCTGGTCGTCGTCCTTGGTGTGCATGACGAGGAGGTCGACCGAGTGGGTCTCGACCAGGCCGGTGTAGGCGCCGACGCGGTGGCCGACGGTGACGACGGGGTCGACCCGCAGGTCCACCCCCGCTTCGTGCAGCTCCCGGGCCGCGGACTCGACGTAGTCCCGAGGCTCCCGCAGCAGCTGGTGCAGGATCGTCTCGCGGGCCACGTCGGTGTCGATCTCGGGGATGCGGCCGATCACCTCGATGTACCGCTCGAAGACGTGCTGATCCTCCACGTGGGCGAGCACGAGGCGGCCCCCGGGGGCCGCGAACGCCACGGCGAAGTCGACCAGGGCGGAGTCGCCCGCGAGGTGGTCGGTCAGCGCCATCACGCAGTGGTCGGCGTCGGCCTTGGCGGGCGGCTCCCAGGTCCCCCCGGAGTCGGGGCGAGGGAGCAGGAGCACGGGCACGTTCGTCGACTGGGTCAGCACCTCGATGTGATCGCTGAGGCTGTGCTGCCAGCGCCACGCGCCGCTGTGGAGGTTGCGGTAGGCGACCACCAGATCCGGCTCGTAGGTCTCCACGATGGCGAGCAGGTCGCCGATCGTCGCGCACTCGGCGCCGGGCACGAAGCGCCAGCTCCGGGCGTCGGACGCGGGCAGCATTTCCAGCGCCCGCTGCACCTGTTTGCCGTACGAAGCGGTCTGATCAGACGACAGGTCCGTGAAGACGACGACGTGGTCGATCGTCCGCTCGCGGTGGCGGTACACATCCTTGGCTGCGCCGCGAAAGCGGCTCTCGAACTGGTCGATGCTCGTCATGAGCCGCGCACTCTAGCGTTGGAACCAACCCGGGCGGGGAGTGTCCACATGGTTGCGAGCAGGTAGGCTCGTGCTTCACTCTGGGGATCTCATGATTCGACTATCTGCCGCGCTCGTCCTCATCTCGTCCTTCCTCGTCGCCTCGACCGCCTTCGCAGACCCGGCTGAGGACCGCATCCGGGCGCTGACCGAACCGCCGGCCCAATCCGAATGGGACGCCCGCGTGCTGCCCATCGTGCTCGCCAACTACGACCTCGACGGCAGCGGCGCGGTGAACAAGAACATCGAAGTGGACGGCATCCCCTGCGGTACCTGGGCCGCGATGGACGAGGCCGTCAAGGCGGGCTGGGGCTACGGTCTGCGGGTCATCTACGGCTTTGAGGCCGACAAGCTCTGGGTCGGAAGTGCCATCGGCTTCGACGAGTCCATCCGCGCGTACGGCGACAGCAAGCTGGTCGGCTGCGGGCTGCTCGGCGACTCGACGCCCGCGCCCACCCCCACGCCCGCTCCGACCACCTCGGCCGGCTCGGACGGAGCGACGGCCCAGGCCATCCGCAACGCCTTGCCCGGCATGGGCGGCAGCAGCGAGTGGGACACCGTCGTGCAGAAGCTGATGGTCAGCGCGTTCGACAGCAACCGCAGCGGCAGCATCGACACCACCGGCGAGGTCGTGACGATCGGCTGCGACGTGGCCGTCGCGCTGGACGATCGGGTCAAGGAGAAGTGGCAGCACGGCGTGCGCACCATCTACGGCTTCGAGGCCGACAAGATCTGGATCGGCCAGGCCCTCGGGTTCGACGAGTCCGTTCGCTCCGGCGCGGACGTGCACATCGCCGGCTGCCTCGCCAAGGGGGGCTCGACGAGCACCCCCACCACCGCTCCGCCCGCCACCACCACGAGCACGAACTCGGCGCTGGTCGCGGCCATCCGCGCGGTCCCCGACGGGGGCAGCAGCGAGTGGGACGGCATCGTCAAGAAGTTCATGGTCGCCGACTACGACAAGAACGGTAGCCGCACCCTGGATACGCCTGCTGAGGTCTCGTCCGTCGGCTGCGACGTCTGGAAGGCGATCGACGACGGCGTCAAGCAGTCGTACAGCTACGGCGTGCGGCCCATCTACGGCTTCGAGGCCGGCTACTCCTGGATCGGCGGCGCCATCGGGTTCGCCGAGACCATGCGCACCAACGGCGACTCCGCGCTCGTCGGATGCGGCCTCCACGAGTAGATGCTCACTTGAGCGTCAAGCCATCTTCCCTCCCGTGAGGTCCTCGGACTGGCTTTGGAAGGCGGGGTAGAAGCGACTTGGATCCCAGGCCGCGTCGGCCTTGAGCATCCCGTAGATGGCGTG
>PVBE010802563.1_pt1 | contig 11870 bp, 16 predicted proteins | sample 1631181 | NCBI WGS metagenome assembly PVBE01 (sample SAMN08397723, study PRJNA350692) | Marine metagenome, whole genome shotgun sequencing project. | isolation source: water | place: Pacific Ocean | collected 2012-04 | reverse complement strand
CTACGGGACCGCGGGCCGCGGCCAGTTGATCGATGTTCGAACCCGCCGGATCGTTGCCGCCGCAGCTGCGGCCGGTGGTTCGATGATCGATGATCGATGATCGATGTCTCGATGTTCGATGTTCGATGTTCGATGTTCGATGTTCGATGTTCGATGTTCGATGCTCGATGCTCGATGCCCGCCGCAGCTGCCGCTGGTCCGCGATGTTCGATGCTCGATCCAGTAGCCAATTAACTTATCCGGAAAAAAGCCTGGTGGTTTACTAAATCGCATATCGATCCACCGGCCGGTGGTCCAGCTGCTCTTTTTTTGCGTCGGGTCCCTTCCGATATCGGGTCATTATTCTATAAAATTTAACCAAAAATCCGCGAATTTTTCGACGCGGACCCGCATTTGCCAAGCGGTAGCAAGGGCCATGTTTCTCGCAAATATTTACCAGTTATTTGATATAAGCTTCACTATTGTATAAAAACGCGTATAATCGCATAAATTAGGATACTTATTTAGGGGCCCCTATGAACGTAGCTATGAACCCATCTTTGGAAGAAAAAAGACTGAAACTCGAACTGCGTTTGGCGCAGCTTGACAAGAACGAGAAGTGCCAAAAAGATTTTTTAACATTTGTAAAAACCGTTTGGCCCGACTTCATTGCAGGACGGCATCACCGGATCATTGCCGAGAAGCTTGAGCGCGTGGCCCGTGGTGAGTTGAAGCGTTTAATCATAAACATGGCACCGAGGCACACGAAGTCTGAGTTTGCGTCCTTTTTGTTTCCTGCGTGGATGATGGGCCAGAACCCGAAGATGAAGATTATTCAGGCGACGCACACGACTGAGTTGGCGGTAAACTTTGGTCGTAAGACGAAGAACTTGTTGGAGAGTGACGAGTTCAAGGATATTTTTCCGGAGGTCAAGTTAGCGGCGGACAGTAAGGCTTCTGGCCGGTGGGACACGAACAAAGGCGGGATGTATTATGCCGTGGGCGTTGGATCGAACTTGGCGGGCCGTGGTGGTGATTTGGTGATTATTGATGATCCGCATTCGGAGCAGACTGCGATGAGCAGCAGCGGGTTTGAGGATGCTTGGGATTGGTACACTGGGGGCCCCCGACAACGTCTCCAGCCGGGAGGCAGTATAGTTTTGGTTCAGACGCGTTGGTCCGAGAAGGATATGACGGGGCAACTTTTAAGGGCTATGGCTAAAGATGATTTAGCGGATCAGTGGGAAGTTGTGGAGTTACCGGCTATTTTTGAGGATGGGACTCCGTGTTGGCCTGAGTTTTGGAGTCTTGATGATTTGACCGCGGTCCGCGCTTCTATACCTCCGAGCAAGTGGAACGCGCAGTATCAGCAGAATCCTACTGGTGAGGAGAACGCTATAATTAAGCGCGAGTGGTGGCGCAGGTGGGATAAGAAGGCGGTTCCGCAGTTAGAGTATGTGATTCAGAGTTACGATACGGCTTTTAGCAAGAGGGAGACTGCGGATTATTCAGCTATTACGACTTGGGGTGTTTTTTATCCTAACGAGGGTGGAAGCGGGCCTAATTTAATATTACTTGACAGTAAGAAGGGACGATGGGATTTTCCGGAGTTAAAGCAGAAGGCGTTTGATGAATTTCAGTTTTGGGACCCCGACACCGTCATCGTGGAGGCAAAGGCGAGTGGTATGCCCTTGACGCATGAATTGAGGAATATGGGGATTCCGGTAGTGAATTTTACACCGAGTCGTGGTAATGATAAGGTGACGAGGGTACACAGTGTGTCGCCATTATTTGAGGCTGGCATGGTTTGGGCCCCCGACGAGACGTTTGCGGACGAGATTATAGAGGAGGTAGCGGCCTTTCCGAATGGTGAGCATGACGACCTTGTGGATAGTATGACACAGGCGTTAATGCGGTATCGTCAAGGTAATTTTGTACAATTACCAACAGATGATTGGCAAGATGAGGAAAACTCTGCTACAGTGAGGGCATATTATTAGGAGATACCTATGGCTAGAGAACCAGTTGCGGGAATGATGGACCGAAATGTTCCGTCTCAATTGGACGAAGAAGACTTACGCGCAGAGTTGGAAATTGAGTTACCGGACAGTCAGAATGTCGTTGAGGCCAATTTTGTTGGAGAGGATATTGGCGAGATAGAGATATCTGAAACTGAAGACGGTGGCGTTGAGGTTGATTTTGAGCCACAGGGCGACGAAAGTGTTGACGACGGTTTTTATGCCAATTTGGCGGAAAACATGGCGGATCGTGAGTGTTCGCGTGTAGCGTCGGAACTTATGGAAGAATATGATGCCAACAAGGCGAGTCGTGCGGAATGGGAAGACGCTTATTCCAATGGTTTGGAGTTGTTGGGTTTTACTTACGACGAGCGGACGCAGCCGTTTCGTGGAGCCTCCGGTGTGACTCATCCGCTTTTGGCGGAAGCTGCAACGCAGTTTCAGGCACAGGCATTTAACGAATTGTTACCGGCTTCGGGGCCCGTGCGTACTGTAGTTATGGGCAAGGAAACGCGGGCCAAGTACGATCAATCGCAGCGCGTCCAGCAGTTTATGAATTATTATATATCGAATGTAATGGAAGAATACACGCCTGACATGGATCAGATGTTGTTTTATCTTCCGTTGGCTGGTTCAACGTTTAAGAAGACTTATTTTGATGAGACTTTGGACCGTGCGGTAAGTAAGTTTGTCCCTGCGGAGAACTTGGTAGTACCGTATGAGACTTCGGATTTGGAGACATGTCCGAATATTACGCAGGTTGTGCGGATGTCATTGAATGATTTACGCAAGCGTCAGATCAGTGGTTTTTATCTTGATATAGACGTTATACCGGCACAGAAGGAATTGAATGAGGTAGACAGTGAACTGGACGGCATTACGGGTATGGAGCCGAACCAGATAGATTATGACTGCACAATTTTGGAATGTCATGTTGATTTAGACTTGGAAGGTTATGAGGACGTTGACGACGAAGGAGAGACTACGGGCATTAAGATTCCGTATGTTGTGACGCTGTCCATGGACAATGGGCAGGTATTGTCTATCCGACGTAACTATTTAGAGGATGACGAACAGAGGAAGAAGATCCAGTACTTCACGCACTATAAGTTCTTACCGGGCTTTGGTTTTTATGGATTGGGTTTGATTCACACGATTGGCGGGCTCTCCCGAACCGCCACGGCGGCGCTGCGACAGTTGATCGACGCTGGTACGTTGTCCAACCTCCCTGCGGGATTTAAGGCCCGCGGACTACGGATCAGGGATGATGACGATCCATTGCAGCCGGGTGAGTTTCGCGACGTTGACGCGCCCGGTGGGGCTATCCGCGATAGCCTCATGCCGCTGCCTTTTAAGGGGCCCGACCAGACATTATTTAATTTATTAGGCTTTGTTGTTCAGGCGGGTCAGCGGTTCGCGACTATTACTGATTTAAAGGTTGGTGATGGCAATCAGTCCGCGGCTGTCGGCACAACAATAGCAATGATGGAACAAGGCTCACGGGTCATGAGCGCAGTTCATAAGAGATTGCATTACGCAATGCGTCAGGAATTCAAGATTTTGGCGCGGGTAATGTCGGAAAGCCTGCCACAGCAATATCCTTACTCTGTAGCGGGCGGAGACGAAACAATAATGCGCGAGGACTTTGATGATCGGGTCGATGTTGTACCTGTTAGCAATCCGAACGTATTTAGTCAGTCTCAGCGCATAGTTTTGGCGCAAACCAAGTTACAATTGGCTACACAGGCACCAGAACTACACAATATGGGCGAGGTATTCCGGGATATGTATGAGGCGATGGGCGTTACGGACGTTGATCGCATACTCAAATCGCCACCGACTGAAGAGCCACAGCCCGTGGACCCCGCGTCAGAGAACATTGCGTCTATGGATATGTTACCGTTGACGGCATTTGAGGGTCAGAATCATCAGGCTCACATCATGTCACACTTGGTTTTTGGTTCTACGCCGTTGGTTGCACAGATTCCGAAGGTTGCTATGGATTTACAGAAGCACATTATGGAGCATGTAAAGCTGGCAGCGCAGGAGCAGGCTATGGTTCAGATGTCCCAACAAGGGCAGCAGATGGGCGACGAGGCTCAGATGCAGTTGCAGATGGAGCAGATGGTTGCTCAGTTTATTGCCGAGGGTATGCAGCAGGTTAAGCAGTTGTCACAGCAGGTATCTGGTCAGGGTCCCGATCCGTTGGTACAACTCAAAGAGGCAGAGTTGCAGCAGAAGGCGCAGGATGCACAAGCGGACAATCAGTTGGATCAGGCGAAGTTGCAGTTGGATGCACAGAACCAAGCAATGCGGGCCGAACAGTTCGACAAGCGGTTGGAGTCTCAGGAACGCCAGACAGACAAGCGCATAGATTCTGCAATGCAGCGTGAATTACTTAAAATGAGGAGATAGAGATGTCCGATAAACTGCCAAAGGTCAGCATAGCTGTTGTGGGTGTGGTAATCGCACAAATTGGCGGTTTCATCTGGTGGACTGCACAGCAAGCTAGTACAATATCCAATCTTGAAGAGACTGTTAATGTTTTGACTGTAGAAAACAATGCTACGGACCGCACTAATTTGATCAGAGATGTAGAGGAAAACAGTAAAAAACTTGATGAAATGATCGAGATACTTGTAGAAGTCTACGAGGATATGGAAGATAGCGACAACGAAATTTGGGATGAAGTTGATCAAATCCATGAGGACTTAGGTGGGATGGCCTCTCACATGATGGCGATTGTTAAGCTGCAAGCTAGGGTAAAAACCGTAGAAAACACATTAGAGTATCTTACCAGACGCCCCATGAACTCTGATGGAATGTAAGTATGGACCCCATAACAATCCTTGCGGGCATCAAAACTGGCCTAGCCGCTGGAAAAACTGTGGCTGGTCTGAGCAAACAAATTGGACAATTTTTTGACGCAACTGACCAAGCAAAGAAAACTTTACAGAAAAAAGGTATATCAAGCAAAAGTGCAAATGCTACGGCGTTGGATCGCTGGGCGAAAATTAGACAGGCAGCAGAGGCTGAAGAAGAATTAAAAGAGTGGATTACACAGACCTATGGTAGGTCAAAATACTTAGAACTTTTAAAGATTAGAAGGGAAGTTTTAGCAGAGAAAAGGGAAGCTGAAGCGCAAGCCCGAAGGGATCAGATAGCGCAGCAGGAGTTAATGGTTACGATAGTGGGTATAATTGTTCTGCTTATTATGACATTTATAGGAGCAGCAGGTTATTTGCATTATATGGGATGGTTGGATATTTGGGATTATTTGCGATGATTTACGTTTTGGTTTTTCTACATTTTATTAGTACAGATCGCCTACAATACTACCAGATCGGTACATTTTCGGATAAAGAGCAATGCCTAGAGCAAGCAGAGAAGGCAAAAATATTAGTAACGCACAACTCAATGAAGGTGACTTGCCTAGAAGTGAACAGCCAACAATAATAGAGCGTGGTAAAAAGTTTGCAGGTTATGATAAACGTGGTAAACTACTAATATTGGGGTACGATAAAAGAATAGTACAGGAGTATGCAGATGCCCAAAGCAAAGTACGATTTGAACGACAACGGAAAAATTGACCCCGAAGAGCGCCAAATAATGCTTGAGGATCGCCGTAGGATCATGATTGACTCTGATGCCAAAAGAGACGCACAGCGTAGAATGGCGTGGTTCAGCCTTACTGGTATGCTTGTTTTCCCATTTGGCGTGATTTTCACGGAATGGATGGAACTACCGCAAGCCTCACTAATGTTGGCAAGCATGAGCAACATTTACTATGTGTCGATTGCTGCTATTGTGGGTGCTTATTATGGGTTTACAAATATGGGATCTAACAAATGAGTTTAAGACCAAAGGCACGGCCTGCCCCAGATAACCGTAGTGAAGCAGCACAAACCAGCGCAGCTAATGCTCGTCGAAAAAACCACATGAATCAAGTTGCAAGACATTATCAAGCGCTTGGGATGAAGAACCCTCATGCTCAAGACCATGCCATGATGAGACGAGCTATGGACGATCCTCGTCCTAGTTACACAGGTTTAAGAGACATGTTTGATGGAGGAGGCCCCGGCAGAAGCGGGGCTAGATTTTCTTCTGGAAACACCGCAACTTTTGATGCTAACCGAGACGGTTATGTTTCTGAAAACGAATATCTAAGAGCCGAGAAAAACCAACCAGAAGTTTACAGACGGGCGCAAAGAGGTATTGCTTCTTTGTCAAATTTTGCGGGTGCGCGTCCGAGAGGATCGTATGCTAGTGAACGAAATCTAGGTGCAGAAGGTGTAAATATTGGTACTTCTGGCATAGCGCGGTATATCACAGACGGCGGCTTTATTGGAAACATGATGAGGGGTGGAAAGCCGAGTAGCTGGAGTATGGCTGTGCCCACGATGCAGCCGGGTGCTGCTTTAACCTCTGATTTAGTTTCCGCTTCTTTAAATCCAAATGTAAATGCTCAAGGTCCGCAGTACCGCACGGATTTTCCGGGGTTAAGTTTTGGTATGACAGGAGCGAGTTTAAGCAATGATCCCCAGAGTAGGTACAATTCTTTAATAAAATTGGGTTACTCACCCGCTGTTGCAGAGGAATATTTATTAGCAACTAATGACTCCGCTAGGAATGCAGGAATGCCAACAATTGATTATAGCGGCGTTTTTGATATGCGCGGAATTGCTGGTTTACCTAGATAGGAGAAAACATGATAGGACAATTATTGGGCCCTGTAGCGGGTTTGGCGAGTAGCTGGCTGGATGCAAAGACCACAAAGCAGGCCGCAGAAGCGAAGTTAAAACTTACAGAAGCCGAGGCGAAAGCAAAAATTCTTTTGTCAGAAAAAACGTCTGTTGCCGATTGGGAACGGATAATGGCAGAAAATTCTAAAAGTTCGTGGAAAGACGAATTTTTTGTAATTGTGCTAAGTATACCATTAATTTTAGCCTTCATACCGGGTGCCGAGGGCCTTGTAGACAGGGGATTTGAACAGCTTCACAAGGCACCAGACTGGTATTTTTACAGCTTGGGTATTGCAATTTCAGCCTCTTTTGGTGTGAAAGGGTATAAACAATTTACTAGGAGAAAGTAATGTACACTTACTTTGTAAAGTCTTTAGACAGAATTGTGGACGGAGACACTATAGATATAAGTATTGATCTTGGCTTTGATCTTACCAAAAAAGAGCGTGTCAGGCTTGCGGGTATAGATACCCCAGAGAAAAGGACAAAGAATCCTAAAGAAAAAGAAATGGGGTATCAAGCCACAGAGTTTTTAGAGATGCATCTTATGGAAGCAACAAAGCTCACCGTAAAGACAGAAAAAGACGGTAAATTTGGACGTATGCTTGGTTGGCTGTACAAATCAGAAGAAGACACAATGTCTATTAATCAAATTATGATAGATAAAGGTTACGCTTGGCCTTACGATGGCGGCACTAAAGTCAGGAACCTTGAAGATCTTATGGCAAAAAGGGACAACTCTGATGGCGTTTGAAGCATTAAAGATGTTACAAGAGAAGTGTGGTGTATCGCCTGATGGTGCATTTGGCCCAAATACAGCCAAAGCTATAGTAAAGCACTACGAATTGTCTCCAGAGCGTGGCGCACATCTGTTGGGTCAAGTTGTTCATGAGAGCGGTACGTTTAAATATACCTGTGAGAATTTAAACTATTCTGTTCAGGCAATGATGAAAGTTTGGCCTAGCCGTTTTCCTACAGAGGAGAGCGCAGAGCCGTTCGCTAGGAACCCCAAAGCACTGGCTGAAAACGTGTATTTCGACAGGATGGGGAACGATACGAAGGAAAAAGCCAGCGCCTACATTGGCCGAGGATTTTTACAATTAACCGGCTATAACAACGTCAGATCATTTGCTTCAGATATGCGTGTACCAGACGTTTTAGAAAATCCGAAGCTGCTTGAAGAAGATTACGCTATGGAAACTGCATTATGGTTTTTTAAGAAAAACAACCTTTGGAAAATATGTGACGAAGGTGTAAGTGACGACGTTGTAAAAAAGCTGACAAAAAGAATAAACGGCGGCTACACTGGTCTAGATCATCGTATAAAAGAAACAAACAAAATTTACGGGTGGCTGAAATAATCGCATAAAGTCACAGTTTCTCCTAGTAAATCCTATATCTGTTGTGTTAGGGTGCAAACAAGGACAGGAGGAATTGTATGCAAATAAGTTTAGCCGAGGCTGTTTATCGTATTATACGAGAGCGGCGCGAGGCGATTAAGGACTTGTTATTTTATGACAATGTCTCGAATATGGAGCAATATCGTGAGCTTATGGGGAATTTGAAAGCCCTTGATCATGTGGAACAGGAACTCAAGAGCCTGCTAGATAAACAGGAGCAAACTGATGAATGAAGGCACTAAAATTGATCTTTCCGGCGCGGCTGAAGCCGTAAAGGAAATGAAAAAAGAAAATACTGCAAATCTTGCAGATGCTTATGTCGATAGACCTGTACTAAATCCGGAGACGATTGGTGCAAGTTTGTTAGACCGGATGCCATACCCCACGGGTTGGCGCATTCTTATTCTCCCATATCAAGGCAGAGCCAAAACTTCTGGCGGTATATTTATACCTGACGAGGTTAAAGAACGTAGTCAGGTTTCTACGCAGGTTGGCTATGTTTTAAAAGTGGGGCCTCTTGCATATCAGGACAAGGAAAAGTTTCCTACGGGTCCTTGGTGCGAGGAAAAGCAATGGGTAATGTTTGCCCGTTATGCTGGCTCTAGGTTCCAGATAGACGGAGGAGAAGTCCGGATATTAAACGACGACGAAATTCTGGCGACAATTATGGACCCAGAAGATATTCAACATCTGTAAGAGGTAAATTATGGCAGAAGAAGATCAGGTCGAACTCGACCTTGAAACAACAGAGGCGGTAGAAGTAGAAGCTGAAGCGCCGGTAGAAAATGAGGCGGTAGAAGTATCTGGAGATGATTCAGATGATCAGTTTAAGAAAGCTGAAGACGCCACTCAAAAAAGAATTAACCGTTTAACAAAGAAGATGCGTGAAGCAGAGCGTCAGCGCGAAGAAGCGTTAACTTATGCTAAAAACGTTCAGGCGGAGTCTGATCATATTAAGCAGCGTATGGAATCTTTGGATAACAATTATGTCAACGAGTACTCTTCAAGGGTTACGTCTCAAATGGAGCAGGCGGAAGCAGAGCTTTCGCGGGCTATTGAGATTGGCGATAGCTCCGCTACGGTACAAGCCCAGCGTAAGTTGACTAATCTGGCTATTCAGGCTGATCGTGCAGAGCAGGCCAAGGCGCAACAGGAACACCAAAAAGCTCAAGCGGAGGCTGTAGCTCAACAAGCTCCGCAACAAGCGGCTCCGCAGGTTCCTAAACGCCCTGACGCTAAAGCAGAGCAATGGGCCTTGCGTAATACATGGTTTGGCGACGACGAAGCCATGACATATGCGGCTTTTGGGATACATAAAAAGCTTGTCGAAGAAGAAGGGTTTGACCCCACGGCCGATGAGTACTATACTGAACTTGACCGACGTATTGACGATAAGTTTAATACGGGCGCAAAAACCACTAGCAAACGACCCGCTCAGACGGTTGCTGGTGCCACAAGAAGCACTTCTGGGCGCAGTGGGAAAAAGGTTAGACTCACCCCTAGCCAAGTCGCGATTGCGAAGAAATTGGGTGTGCCGCTGGAAGAATATGCGAAACACGTTAAGGAGTAAGATACATGACTGAACAGACAAATAATCGAGCTTCTCGCGCAACTCAAACTAGGGAAAAACAAGCTATAAGAAAGCCTTGGGCTCCCCCGTCAATGCTAGATGCACCACCTGCACCGGATGGTTTTAAACATCGTTGGATTCGCGCCGAAACGCGTGGTTTTGATGATACTAAAAACATAAGCGCAAAAATGCGCGAAGGTTGGGAATTGGTTCGTAAGGACGAATTTCCGGACTTTGAGGCCCCGGTAGTTGAATCAGGTAAATATGAAGGTGTGTTTGGAGTGGGCGGATTGCTTCTCGCAAGAATACCGGAAGAGACTGTAGCTGAAAGAACTGCGTACTTTAATGAACGTAACCAAAATCAGCAGGATGCGGTTGACCACGATATGATGCGCGAGAATGCACACTCAACCATGAGGATCGGCAATGCTGATCGTCAATCTCGTGTAACCTTCGGTGGCCCACAAAAAGATAATTAGGGCTACCCCTTTAGGAGAAAAGTAATATGGCAAATCAAGATACTGCCTTTGGTCTTCGTCCTATTGGGCTTAACGGCGCAGGCGCAAATACTACTGGTGTTACTCAATATGAGATAGCAAGCAACAACACTGACGCAATTTATCAGTACACTCCGGTCATACCGTTGGCTGCTGGTGTAATTGGAATTGTTGGTAATGCTAACGGTGGTACAGTACCTGCTCTAGGAGTCCTAATGGGCGTTGAATATGTTGATAGTTCGTCAAAGAAGACTGTCTTCAAGAATTATTGGCCCGGTTCTGGCAACGCAAGCGTTGATACGAACCATCCCGTAAAAGCCTTCGTGGCGGATAACCCGAACCAATTGTTTATGGTTTCAGCAGATACTACGTCTACTGACCGTGCAACTGCGTTGTCGAACATTTTTGCAAATTGTTCTTTGGCAACTGCAACATCTGGTTCAACAAACACTGGTCGTTCTACTGCGGAACTCGATATTTCTACAGTAAATACGACAGCGACACTATTCATGCGTATAGTCGGTTTAACCGGCGATGAAGCGAACTTGGATTATGACGCCGCGGGTGTGAACTATGTTGTTCGTTTCAATTTTCACCACAACGCACCTGTTGCGGCTTCCGCGTCGCAAACAACGTCGTTGTCAACTGGTATATAAGGAGGGCTGAAATATGGCTATTTCTCGCGCACAATTAGCGAAAGAGTTGGAACCCGGCCTTAATGCCTTGTTTGGACTTGAATACACTCGTTACGAAAACGAACATGCAGAGGTTTTTGAAGAAGAATCTTCAGACCGTGCATTTGAAGAAGAAGTAATGCTTGGTGGTTTTTCCACTGCACCAGTTAAAGGCGAAGGCACTGCCATCAACTTTGACGATGCACAGGAAACATACACTGCGCGTTACACACACGAGACAATTGCTCTTGCGTTCTCAATTACGGAAGAAGCAATTGAAGATAATCTTTATGATCGTCTTGCATCTCGTTACACAAAAGCTTTGGCCCGCTCTATGGCGCAGACAAAGCAAATCAAGGCTGCATCCATTTTAAACAATGCGTTTAACACAGGTGCAGACGCAATCGGTGACGGCGCAGCATTATGTTCTTCTGCTCACCCAAGCCTATCAGGCAACCAGCGTAACCTACTTTCAACAGCGGCTGATTTGAACGAAACTTCACTTGAGCAAATGTTGATTGATATCGCAGGTCTAACTGATGAGCGTGGTCTAAAGATTGCTGTACGCGGTACGAAGCTAATCATTCCAAAAGAACTGCAATTCATTGCAGAGCGTGTGATTAACTCAAACCTACGTTCAGGAACTGCGGACAATGACGCAAACGCAATGAAGAATATGGGTATGTTGCCTGAAGGGGCAGTGGTAAACCACTTCCTAACAGACACAGACGCTTTCTTCATCAAGACGGATGCGCCAAATGGTTTCAAATATTTCAACCGTTCGCCAATTAAGACGGCAATGGAAGGTGATTTTGACACCGGTAACATGCGATTCAAGGCCCGTGAGCGTTACAGCTTTGGTGTTTCTGACTGGCGTTGCGTTTTCGGTACACCCGGCGCATAATTTTAATATTCACCTTTCTCCGTGAACTAAGGGGCGGATTTATTCGCCCCTTTCTTTTTTTAAAAAAATAATGTATAATGCTTTAT
>PVBE012753198.1_pt1 | contig 11871 bp, 13 predicted proteins | sample 1631181 | NCBI WGS metagenome assembly PVBE01 (sample SAMN08397723, study PRJNA350692) | Marine metagenome, whole genome shotgun sequencing project. | isolation source: water | place: Pacific Ocean | collected 2012-04 | reverse complement strand
CTGGCGCGGGACCACGAAGCGGCTATCCCCAACCCGTCGAACGACGGCTTGACACAGCCACCATAGAAGCTATCGACGAACTCCTCATACACCTCTCTAGGAAGCTGAGACTGAAGCCGCGTTACCGGCGTCGGGACAGCTGTCGGGGTTCGTTGAGGCGTCCGCGGCGCTACACTCCGTGTCGCGCCGACGGAAGGCGGCGCGGATGGCGACCGATCGGAATTTTTCACAGCGGCGACCGTAGCGCTGACTAGGGCAGCCACGGTGGATTCGACTCTCGGAGCAGGCGGAGTTTCACCCGCGTCGGTGCATCCAGTGACGAGCACGGCAACCTGGGAATCGATGAGAGCCATCGTGAGCCTGCGCCACATGCGACCACCCCGAATCCCGCGCAGGATTATATCAGCGACTCGCGTCCCCCAGATGCGCGGGATCACGCGCTCCCAGCCAGCCGTTGACAGCGTGGGTGCGGCGTGCTTAGATACTTCGCGTCGGCGCGTGCCGACGCTTTAACAACCCGATATGGGACGAGGGTGCCCGACCCGGCGGTCAGTCCGCTGGTCGGGCCGTAAGAGAGGAAGCCGGTCGAAGTCCGGCACTGTCCCGCAGCGGTAGGTCCCGATGCAAATCGGGGCGAGTCCGATCGACTGCCCTCGTCTATGTCTCCAGGCCTTCGAGGAAAGGTACGGCCATGGCCGTCGACTATCAGCCCTGCATCCGTTCTCGGAGCGGGGCTTTTTGACGCCCTCCTTTGCCCGTGGTCTAGGACTGGGAATAGACCACCGGAGGAGTGAGTATGACACGACGTTTCGCGCTATCGGCCGCCATTGCCATCGTGTACGCCCTCGCGTTGCTCGTCGTCTGCGGCGACTCGCCCCCCACGCCACCGCCCGCACCCACATCGGCGGCCGCGGTGCCGACAACCGCCCCGACCACGCCCATCACACGACACGACCCGCAGCTCTTCCCATACTTCGTCACCGACAGCAACGGCAACGAGGTTGCCTTCGAGCAGCCGCCAGAGCGGATCGTCGCGATCGACTCCGCGGTCGTCGAGATACTCTTCGCCATCGGCGAGGACCACAGGATCGTGGGCACCCACCAGTTCGTGGCGTACCCACCGGAGGCCGCGTCCATCCCACGCGTGAGCGACGCCTCCAACATCGACATCGAGGCCACGGTGGCGCTGGAGCCCGACCTAGTGGTCATTTTCTACGAGGGATTCGCCGCCGACTTGGAGAGGGCCGGGCTCAAGGTCCTATACCTCAAGAGCCTGAGCGACGACTTCCGCAAGGTGGCCGACAACATCCGTATGTGGGGCAGGATCACGGGCAACCCCGACGCGGCGCAGGAAGAGGCGACGCGGTTCACGGCCCGCATCCGCGACATCGAGCGCATCATGGCGGACCAGGGGCCCGGGCCAGCGGTCTTCCAGGACCAGGGCTCTCTGTGGACGCCGGGGTCTGACACTCTCATGGGCCAGGTGTTCGCGCTGCTGAAGCTGGACAACATCGCCTCCGGCGTCTCCGGCTACGCGCAGCTCAGCCCCGAGGTCATCGTGGAGCGCAACCCGGACATCGTGATCACGTCGTTCTCGGACGAGATCACCTCCAATCCGGCGTTCAGCGGCATCTCGGCTGTCATAAACGGCCGGGTGCTGGTGCTCTCGTCCGACGCTCTCAACATCGCGGCCCCCAGGTTCGTCGACGGCATCGAGGAGATCGCCAGGTGGGTATACCCCGACTTGTTCAAATAGCGTCGAGCACCCCCTTACTAACTCTCCCCCGATTCTGCGGTGGAGACGACCTGGACCTCGCGTCGGCCGGAGGCGGAGCAAGTACGGCTGGAAAAGGTCAGGCCTGTTCTGAACTTCCTGAAGGGATGCGGGAGTAGCTAGCACCATGATAAGGCTACCCGCATCTAGGCTCGTGACTGCGCTCCGAGGCGGCCGGCCGCCCCGGCTCAAGGCCGCGACGTCTCACACGGCGATGGCGCTCGCCTACCCCTGGCGGCGCCTCGTTGTCGCCGCCATCGTCGTGCTGGCTATAGGGATGGCCGCCGCGGCCGTAGGCCCAGTGGACATCCCGCCGCTGACGCTGATGCGCATCGTCGCCGACCGGCTGCCCGTCGTCGACCTCGCCCCCGACTGGCCCGACTCGTGGGAGACCATCGTGTGGGACCTGAGACTCCCGCGTATCGTCCTGGCCGGCATAGTCGGTGCCGCGTTGGCGTTGTCCGGCAGCACCTACCAGGGCCTGTTCCGCAACCCGCTGGCCGACCCGTACCTGATCGGCGTCGCATCGAGCGCCGGTCTCGGGGCGATCATAGTGCTCACAACCGGGGTGCCCCACAGCTCCGGAGGCGTCAGCCTGCTCCCGGCGGCCGCCTTCGTCGGGGGCCTCGGCGCGGTCACCGTCACCTACCTGATCGCGCGCGGCTCGGATGGCGTTCCGCTCACGACACTGATTCTGGCGGGCGTGGCGATAGCCTATCTGACCGGCGCCGTCGGCAGCCTGCTGATGATCCGCAGCGAGTCGGACCTGCGGCCCGTGGTGAGCTGGCTGCTGGGCGGATTCATATCGGCCCAGTGGAAGCACGTCGTGATGGTGCTGCCGTATATGGTCCCCAGCGTGCTGATCGTCATGACCTACGGCAGGGTCTTGAACGTGCTGCAGCTCGACGAGGAGCACTCCCGCCAGCTCGGGGTGAACGTCGAGCGCACCAAACTGCTGCTCATCGGAGCGGCGTCGCTCGCCACGGCGGCCGCCGTGGCGTTCAGCGGGCCCATCGGCTTCGTCGGCCTGATCGCTCCTCACGCCGTGCGGCTGATCTGGGGCGTCGACTACCGGACACTGCTGCCGATGGCGGCGCTGGTGGGCGCCGGCTTCCTCATTCTGGCCGACACCGTGGCCCGCACGCTGCTGAGCCCCGTGGAGCTGCCCGTCGGCATCGTAACGGCGTTCTGCGGAGCTCCGTTCTTCCTCTATCTGCTCCGCCGACACCGCGGCATCTCGATGTAGCGTGGGTAACATATGCTCAGCGTAGAAAACATCAGCTTCTCCTACCGTGACGGGCCGGTGATCGACGGCCTAGGCCTCCAGGTGCGCGACGGCGAGAGAGTCGGCATCGTCGGGCCCAACGGCGCAGGTAAGACGACGCTGATCAGGCTGGTCAGCGGCGTGCTGCGGCCCGACACCGGCAAAGTCCTGGTCGGCGGCACCGACCTGGCGTCCCTGAGCTCCAACAAGCGGGCGCGGCTCGTCTCGGTGGTACCCCAGAGCCCTCAGCTACCCCTGGGCTTCTCGGTCCTCGACCTGGTGCTGATGGGACGGAACCCGCACCTGAAGCTGCTCCAATGGGAGCGCCAGACCGACGTCAACGTGGCCTCGCACGCGATGGACCTAACCGATACCCTCCACCTGGCAGGCCGTACACTCGCCACCCTGTCGGGCGGAGAGCGCCAGCGCGCGGTGATCGCTATGGCCCTGACCCAGGAGGCGCCTCTGCTGTTGCTGGACGAGCCCACCGCCAACCTGGATGTTGGGCACCAGACCGGCGTGATGGACTTGGTGCGCGAGGTCCAGGGACGGCGAGGCGGCGCGGTGCTGATCGCCATGCACGACCTGACCCTCGCCGCGCTCTACTGCGACCGCATCGTGATGCTGGCGGACGGCCGGTGCCACGCCGAAGGCCCGCCCGCCCGGGTGCTCACCGCGGAAAACATCGCTCACGTCTACGGCTCCCAGGTCCACGTGCTCACGCACCCGCAGTCCGGCACCCCGGTGGTCCTGCCGGCTCCCAACGGACATACACGGCCGGAGCGCAACGCCGACCGTATATAGAGACCCGCCGGCCACCGTCTCCCCGCTACGTCGTTACGAGGCATTCCGATGCTCACTCAGCGCAGAATCGACGTCGATGAGGACAGGCACACGCTGCTGGAGTTCCACTGCGCGTCCAACTACGAGAGCGAGTCCTCGTGCGAAAAGCTGCTCGTTAAGAAATCTCGTCTGACGGACAGAGGTTCGGGAGTTCAAGAGCCAAGCGCATGAAAGCCAGGACCATCATGGTGCAGGGCACGGGCTCGTCGGTGGGCAAGATCCTGCTTACCACCGCGCTGTGCCGCATCCTCATGCAGGACGGCTACCGCGTCGTGCCGTTCAAGGTACAGAACATGTCTCTCAACTCCTACGTCACCACCGATGGCGCGGAGCACGCTTTCCGCACGGCCAGCCTGGCCGCGCCATCGGCCGAGCGCGACGATGGCTGCATCAGCACCGACAGCTTCTAACCCTGGGCACGTATCTGCACGGGCTGTTCCACGACACCGCTCTGAGGCATTTTGTCCTGACCCGAATCGCAGAACGCAAACGCGTCACGCTATCCTTCGACGACGACGGGTGCTCCAAGTCGAATGAGTTCGACAAGCTTGCATCCCTCTTTCGCGATAACATAGACGTCGCAGCAGTGTACCGAATAGCAGGACTGTAGCGTCTGCTATCCGGCGCCCGCCGCAATCTCGTCCGAGGAGAACGCCATGAAGCACCCGCCGCGTATATCCGAGCCCGTCCGGATCCGGCCTTCAGAGGTGGCGAAACGCCTCGGCCCGCCTCCGTGGCACGACGCACTGCTGGACGACGGCCGTAACTGGGCCGTGCTATGCAGCGACCCGCCGGGACGCCGGACCGAGACTCATACCCATGCTGACTTCAACGAGTGGTGGGTCGTCGTGAGCGGAGAGCTCCGTTGGGAGATCGGGTCGCACCCGCCGGTCGAAGCCCGCGCGGGTGACGTCGTCTTCTGCCCGGCGGGTACCAGCCACTCGGTGGAGACCATAGGCGACGGTCCGTCGATTCGGGTGGCCGTCGTCCCGCGAGACACCGGTGCCCGCAAAGCGTCGGGAGGCCCTGGACGCGACGCTACCGTGGCACCCGGCGGACCGCCGAACATGATCCACACGCGGGTCGCCGGGATGCTGGAGCTTTTCGGGCCGCCGAAATGGACCGAGCACGTGGTGCTTGACGATCGCAACAAGGCCGGCTTCATACACTACGCACCCGGCATGAGCAGCAACCCCCATTGGCATCCCGGCCTTGATGAGTGGTGGATCGTCCTCAAAGGCGAGCTCCGGTGGCGGATAGGCAGCAATCGGCCGCTCATCGAGGCGCGCCAGGGCGACATAGTCTTCATCCCGGAAGGGCTCAAGCACGGCATTACCAGCGTGGGCGACGATACCACGGTGCGGCTCGCCGTGACACCGCCCGACATGCCCCACGTCTACACCGACGACGACGCCCAGGCTCCCCCGGCGCGAGACTAGCGGACTGTCGAAAAATGGGCGTGCAGCCCCGATGCCGAGTCAGGGTTGCCGAAAGTCTGAGGGTGTCCCTCAGATATTATGCCCCCCTTCTCGGCAAGCCAGGAAGGAGCCAGACGGATGGTCGAAAAGCCTTTTCATCACCCTCCTCCGGCAAGGTGATGACGCGGGCAGCCGGTGGCGGTATAATCTGAGCACATCAGGGTTGGGACTCAAGGGGGCTTAGGAGATGGGCGAGTTCGTCAACTCAACGGCAGCCGTCGTAGCAGCGATGGCGGTCGGCTATGTCTTGGGCGCCTTTCCGATGGCGGTCTGGGTCAGCCGGCGCCAAGGCGTGGACATCTACTCGGTCGGTACCGGCCTGGCCGGCGCGTCCAACGTCATGAGGACGGTGGGCCGGCCCCAGGGCGCCTTCGTCCTGATCTGGGACCTGGTCAAAGGCGGCCTGGCCGTCCTGGCCGGGTGGTGGATCGGCGCCGACGGCACCCAGGTGCTATTGCCCATGAGCGCCGTGCTGATGGGCCACTGGTTCTCAGTCTTCAGCGGCTTCAGAGGCGGTGACGGCATGGCGCCTCTGGGCGGCTTTGTCATCGTGCTGTTCGGCGCTACCGGCGTCATCACCGTGATCGTTGCGTTGCTGGTGGCTTTCGGCGGCCAGCGAATGCCTTACCCATCGCTGCTCAGCCTCGTATTCGGCTACGGGATCCTGGCGGGTCTGAGCCTCACCCGCGAGGGTGACATGGCGCTGACGGCGGGTGTCGGCGGACTCACCGGCCTGGTGCTCACGCGGGCCATCCTCGGCCACGTCAAGAGACGCCACTCCCACGACTGGGAACGGCTGGACGACTCAGACAGCACCCCGCAGAACTCTCGGTAGCGGGCGGTCTCCCCACCGGTAGTTGCCGTGGTTCGCTCACGCAGGCGCTAGCCGAGGGAGACGCACGTCGTGGTCCTGACGACTCCCTTCAACGTGTGGATGGAGTCGGTCACGAAGTTGCTGATCTGGTCAAGGTCGTCGCCCTCCATTACGACGATGACGTCGTACGGGCCGGTGACGCGGACCACGTCCCGGACGCCCGATATCCCCGTCAGGGTGTCCACCAGATTCCGGGACTGACCGGCAACCATCTCGATCAGGACGTAGGCGCGTACCACGAGTCACCTCCGCTCGCCCGCGTAGCTTCGGGGTAGACCCCTACGCGGCGTAGTAGTCTTGGGTCTTCCTGTGTGGCGATAAGATACTCCCTGACCACCCTGCGGGCAAGCCGACGCCACCCGCCACGGCAGTATAATGACGACGCCCGCCGCTGTATCGCAGGGAATACCGTCGAGGGATAGCCATCATGCCGAGGATGACCGGTCGTCGCGCCATGCTGGAGATGCTCCGGGCCGAGGGCGTCGAGCACATCTTCGGCAACCCAGGCTCCAGCGAGAGCCCCATCATGCACGAGCTAGAGTCGTTCCCCGACCTCAAGTACGTACTGGTCCTGCAAGAGGGCGTGGCGATGGGCATGGCCGACGCCTACGCCCGCGCCACCCGCCGCCCGTCCTTCGTAAACCTCCACATCGAGACCGGGCTCGCCAACGGCATCAGCCTGCTCCACAACGCCTTCGCGGGTGGCACGCCACTGGTCCTCAGCGCCGGCAACAAGGACATCCGAGAGCTGGCACACGGCCGTACCGACCTGGCCGAGATGGCGCGGCCGTTCACGAAGTGGACCGCAGAGGTCACTCACCCCGAGCAGGTGCCGTTCGTAATGCGGCGGGCCTTCAACGAGGCGCAGACCCCGCCCATGGGGCCGACCTTCGTTGCCTTCTCAGCAAACGCCCTCGACGGCGAAACGGAGGTCGAGATCGTGGCCTCGCCCACCGGGTACTCCCGCAACCCACCGGACGCCAGGGCCGTCGAGGACGCCGCCGACCTCCTGGCGGCCGCCTCCAACCCGGTGATGATCGTGGGCGACAGGGTGGCCGATTCCGGCGCCAGCGCGGAGGCTGTCCGGGTCGCCGAGCTGCTCGGCGCGCCGGTCTATGCCTCGGTCTACTCCGAGATGTCCTTCCCGACGAGCCATACTCACTTCGGGGGGCCCATACGGCTGGGCTTTCCCGACACCAGGAAGATGCTGTCGGCGGCGAACGTGGCCCTAGTGGTCGGCAAGCTGTCCAGCAGCTCCATGTTCTCGGGGCCTGTCCTGCAGTTCATCGGTCCCGGCACGAAGCTGGTCCACATCGACTCCGACCCCAGCGGCGTCGGAAGCACGCAGTCCACCGACGTCGGCATGGTCGCGGACCCTGCCATCGCGTTGGGCCGGCTCGCCGAGGCGCTGGACGCGACCATGTCGAGCTCGGCCAGGGAGGCGGCCAAGGGCAGGTCGGCCAACATGGCGTCCGCTAGGGCCGCTGCGGACGCCGAGCGAGACCGGCGGACCAGGGAGCGGTGGGACGACTCACCCATGTCCCCGTCGCGGATGATGGCCGAGGTTGCGTCGACCCTCCCGCCCGAGACCATAATCGTCGATGACGCCGTCACGACCCGCGGCGCGCTCTACGACGCGATGGAGTTCGACGAGCCCGGCAGCGTATATGGCAGTCGCGGCGGCGCCCTGGGCTGGGGCATCGGCGGAGGCATGGGCATCAAGCTCGCGAACCCGGACAAGCCCGTGGTCGCGGTGGTCGGCGACGGTAGCGCGATGATGACCGTCCAGGGATTCTGGACCACCGCCAACGAGGGCTTGCCGGTCGTCTACGTCGTTTGCAACAACGACTCGTACCGCATACTGAAACTCAACATAGACAAGTACCGGTCGATGGTGCTCGGTGACGACGGACAGAGCCAGTACCTCGGCATGGACTTCCCCCTGCCGCTGGGCGTCGCCGGGATGGCCAGGTCGATGGGTGTCTCAGCCAGAACGATCGAGGATCCCGACGACGTCGCTCCCGCCATGCGCGCCGCAATGAATTCCGGCAAGCCCGCGGTGCTGGACGTTGTCATCGACGGCTCCTTGGTGCTTGGTTCCAGCAACACGTGCCCATAAGCAGGTCCCTGAACAACGTGTGATGGGTAGTGGCCCCATTTTCGGAGGATTCCAAAGGGGCTCGGCCCCTTTGGCGGGGGACTGGGGGTGTCCCCCAGGTCTAACATCTGAGGGTGGGCGGCGGGGATGAAAGGAACAGCTACTTCTACAGCCCAAGATGCGCCATATTCTCCACGCCGATCTCGACGCCTTCTACACCTCCGTGGAGCAGCTCGACAACCCGGAGCTGCGTGGCAAACCCGTCGTGGTCGGCGGTGCGCCCGAAGGGCGGGGCGTCGTGGCAGCGGCGTCCTACGAAGCCCGACGCTTCGGAGTCCGCTCCGCCATGCCCATGCGGACCGCCCTGCAGCGATGCCCGCGCGCCATCCGGATCCTGCCACGCTTCGACCGCTACAACGAGGTGTCGCGGCGGGTCATGGACATCTTTCACGATGTGACGGAGCTCGTCGAGCCGCTGTCGCTGGACGAGGCATACCTCGACGTAACCGACTCGGTGAGCGCGCGGCGGCCCTCGGCCGCCATCGCGGAGGAGTTACGGCAGCGAGTGCGGTCCGAGCTGTCGCTGACGATCTCGGTGGGCGTGGCCGCCAGCAAGTCGGTGGCCAAGATCGCCTCGGACCTGGACAAGCCCGACGGCCTGACGGTCGTTCCACCCGGAGGCGAGCGGGACTTCCTCGCCCCGCTCTCCGTCAGCAAGCTGTCAGGCATCGGGCCCAAGACGGCGGCCCGCCTGGCAAGAAATGGCGTCCACACCATCGGCGACCTGGCGTCCAGGTCCGACGGGTGGCTGGCCGAACGCTTCGGCCGGACCGGGCCCCACATGCGCAGGCTGGCCATGGGCCGGGACGACCGGCCTGTGCAGGTCAGCAGAGAGCGGAAGTCGGTGAGCGCCGAGACCACGCTGGCCCGCGACACGGACGACCCTGAGCTTCTTCTGTCGCTGGTCGATCGGCTCAGTCAACAAGTAGGCGGCCACCTCGAGGACAGGGACGTCCACGGCAGTACGGTCAGGGTCAAGCTGCGACTGGCCGACTTCACCACCTTCACCCGCCAGACGACCCCGCAGCAGCCCGTGGGCTCACGGCAGGCCGTGGCCGCTGCCGCCCGTGAGCTCCTCCGGCGCGAGATGCGCCCCGGCAGGTGGTTCCGCCTAGTCGGCGTCGGCGTGACGGGCTTCCCACCCGCCGAAGACTGGCCCCGGCAGCCGCGCCTCACCGGCTTTGAGTAGGTCAGCCCATCGTATCCGATCCGGGGCTCATAGCATGGGTAATCGATCCTACGACACTGTGTGCTTCGATCTCGATGGAACGCTGATCGACACCAAGCCGCTCCATCTCCAGGCCGAGCGCGAGACGCTCAGAGCACTTGGGGTCGAGCATCTGGACACTGCTCACACGAAAATGTTCGGCATAGGGATAGAGCAGGGCTTTGAGGTGCTGGCCCGACTTTATGGCCTGTGAGACCTGCGGGAAGTTCTACGTTCCTACATGCCGCTCTGGAATCGGCTATTGGAGGCCGAGTTGGAGCTGATGCCGGGAGCCCGCCGAGTCTTGGAGAAGTTTCGGGACGCGGTAATCCCGACCGCCCTCGTAACGTCCGAGGATACCAAGTATGCAGAGATGGTGACGCCCAGGTTCCAGTTGGCGCCGTTTCTCGGATGCGTCATCACAAGCGACCGGGTCCTGAGCATGAAGCCGTCTCCCGAGCCCTATCTGGCAGCAGCCGACCGTCTTCAGACCCCGGCTAACCGTGTGGTGGTGTTCGAGGACTCAGGCTCTGGTGTCGCCTCGGTGATCGCGGCGGGCATGTACTGTGTCGCTGTCCACGGAGACGTGCATGCCCGCGTAGAGTTGTCTGCCGCCACATGCGCATCACGTCCCTCGACAGCTTTCTTGCTCCAGACATGGCGGAGCTGTTCGGCACCGACAACTGGCAAGACGACAGTCAATGAGTCAGGCTGATACCGTGCCAAGTCCTGCTAGACCCCATTGGGATTAGGATGAGTCGAAGAGACGAGACAGTACTCCTTTTCTACTCACCGATCCGACCGGGGCGATGGCTGTGCGCAGTAGTGAAACGACTTGACGACGCGGGCTTTCTGATAACAGCCTATCCACCAGACGCGGTGAAGGAAGAAGAGCCCGTATGGAACAGGTGAAGGTGTTCTACGACCGGTACGGCAACACTCTGAGGGTCTGGTTTGACGATCCGAATCAAGAACACGTGAGCGAGGAGACGGGCGACGAGGTCGTCCTGATGAAAGACCGAGCCGGGAAGATGATAGGCTTCGAGAAGCTCAACTTCACGGTCCTTGCAAGACCGAACCGGGTTTTCGGTCAAGGCCGCCAGCATCTGACTTCCGACCTTCAACGGCCCAGCTTCGTGCCCACGAATCCGGGCTGGCCCTGCGCGAAATCCTTGGCGCCGACCTGGCGGCGGCCCTCTAGCTGCAATCGCCGGAGCTCCAGCACCCCGTCGCCGGTCACGACGCCAAACGAGCCGCCGGGCAGCGGCATCACCGTGCCGGCGGGCTCGCCGGTGCCTGCGGCGTCGATGGCCGAGGCCCCCAGAACCTTGATCCGCCGGCCGTCCCAGCGGGAGAAGGTGCCGGGCCAAGGGTCATAGGCGCGTACCTGACGCGCGACCCGCGCGGCTGGCTCCATCCAGTCGATCTCGCCGTCTTCGCGCGAAAGAAGACGCGTCGTCGTGGCCAGAGAGTCGTCCTGGGGCCGGGCCTGAAGATCGCCTACCTCCCACTTCGGCAGGACCTCCACCATCAGACCGGCGCCCATCCGGAACAGCCGGTCCGTGAGCGCCCCGGCGGTCTCTTTGGGGTCGATCGGCGTCTTCTTCCGCGCCACCACCGGGCCAGAGTCCATCTGCTCAGTGATCTTCATCACGGTGACCCCGGTCTCGTCGTCGCCGTTGAGGATGGCCGAGGCGACCGGCGACGGGCCGCGGTACTCAGGCAACAGGGAGGGGTGGACGTTGAGGCAACCGAGACGCGGTGCCTCAACCACCTCTGCAGGTAGATAGAGACCGTAGGCGGCGACCACTATGACCTCGAGTCCGAGGCCGGCCACGTGACCGCGCGCCGCCACATCCCTGCGCAGCGACGCCGGCTGCGACACCTCCAGCCCGTGCGCCTGCGCATAGACCTTGACTGGCGTCGGCGACGTGCGTCTGCCCCGGCCCGTCGGCCTGTCAGGCTGCGAGTAGACGCCCGCTAGATCATGGCCGGCATCCACCAGCGCCGACAGCACCGACACGGCGAAGGACGGTGTGCCCATGAACACGATTCTCATGCGGTGGCCGTCCGAGCCCTAGAGGTCTCCACCTTCGCCGGCGTGACTGTCGCGGGCGGGTGGGGTCGACGTGTAACACTGGAGTGGGATGATAGCATAGGGCCTGTGATTTCCTGCCGACGCCCGCGCCTGTGAACGGCCGAGACAGGCGTCTATATCAAGCTCTAAGGGAGACCGCAGCATGCCCATCGTCGACCACAACAGCGTTCCGGAG
>PVBE012079131.1_pt1 | contig 11871 bp, 10 predicted proteins | sample 1631181 | NCBI WGS metagenome assembly PVBE01 (sample SAMN08397723, study PRJNA350692) | Marine metagenome, whole genome shotgun sequencing project. | isolation source: water | place: Pacific Ocean | collected 2012-04 | reverse complement strand
GCCAGGACTTTGAATCCGAAGGGGCCGCTGTCGTAGGGCATGTTGTCGTAGTGGCCGTCGCCGGCGATCTTGGGATCCTCGAAGACGCTGTTGTTCAGGTTGCCTGCGGTTGGGCCGGTTTCGGGCGCGTCCGTCGTGCAGGGATCGGTTGGGTCAGCGATCCACGCCTTCTTGGTGCAAGCCTTGCCCTTCGCGCTTGTCGGGTAACAGGTTTCTCCCGTCCCGCTGCAGGCGATGCTTTCTTCTCCCGCAGGCGGTGCCTGAGCGCCTTCATCGGTGGGGTCGTTGCCCCAGAGGCCGATGTGTAATTCGCCACCAAGCGTTCCAAACGCTTTCGTCGAACCGGGCCAACCCGCACGCAACGTTCCTCCCTGCTCGACTAAAATCGAACTCGCGCGAAAATCGATCGCACCTCCATCGTCGACGAAGCGCAATTCACCGCCCGATACGATGTTCACGTGCTTGAAGACGTAGGGCGCCCCACGCGAGGGCACGCTGATGCAACGATCGATCTCCAGGTCGACGGTCTCTCCGTGTTCGGTGGGGAGCGTCCCTGGGCAAGCACTGTCTGAACGCGACGCTGCCGTTGAGAAGTAATAGGTCCAAACGATTGTCTGGTTCGAAGCGGTGTCGTAGAGCCAGCAGGCGTTCGGAAACGTCAGCCTCGTTCCCGGTGACTCAACGCTTGCGTCGTCGAAGCACGGTGGCAACTCCTGCCACTGCGCCTCACCACCGAGATGGTTTGGCGCGAGGTGTGGCCAGCCGATTTGTCCGTCGAGGACCACGCGCGCTGGCTTGTCCATCACGAGCGCACCGTAGACGTTGCCTATCCGCAGCGCCTCGTTTACGTCGATGGCGCCAAGGGTGTTGACCTCTGTCGTCACGTCCTCGGCAACGCGAAAGTGGCCGTCCCATTCGCTGGCAAATAGAGTCGTGCCTTCGAAGAGCGTGACGTCGACATTCGCCTTGTGGGTGTCCACTTTGATGTGTACATCGGGCTCTTTGTCGGAGCCGCTCTCGAGCCGCACGCGTTCGAGGATTTGATCCTCGTCCAAGACGAGCGCGTCGCGCACCGAGACGCCATCGAACGCCGGCTCAGTCTCGACGTCCGTGAGTCCCACCGAGAGGTCGAGACCCTGAAGTCGCGCGCCGTGCTCGGTGCCGCGAAATACGCCGGTATGACCTCCGCTCGGAAGCTGTACCGCGTCGTTCGTTCCTGGCACACCCGCCAGCGTAATCAGCTGAGTGTTCTCGAAACTCCCGTGGCAATGAAAGTGGACGTGCCCGTCCGCGCTCACCAACGAACGCGAGCAGTCGACATTCCCGGAAGCGACGGAACCGCCACAACCGAGCGCGCCAAAAGATACGGCGACCGCCCCCAATGAAACCCATTCGCGTAATCCGCGAAAAAAGCGATTCGAAATCCCCATCACCACGTCGTCGCACAGCCGCCCGCTGCGCTTTCCCCTAAGCCAAGTACAGCGCATGGCAGCACCCGATGCACACCTCAGCGCACTTTTGGTGCGCGTCCGACGCGCCGCTCCGTCCGGCCGTCAAACTAGTGGCGTCTGAGGCCCGTTTTCACCGTGTTCGAAGCGACTTTGCGGCGCAATTACCGCAACGCTGTTGTCTGTCGTCGCTACCGATCCGGATCCGGAATCGGAGCGTCTTTCAGTATCAGCGTTTGCGTCGCCGTCATGTTGGCCACATCGCCGGTCCCGCACATCTCGCGGCATGAATGCATGCTCAGCATGGGGTTGCCGACATCCACGGTCCGCATGCCCGTACGAGCCGCCGTGATCGAGCCGATGGTGCCACCGCAGGGCTGGTCATTGCGCGAGACGAAGCGCTGCGGCACGAAGCCCACCTCTCTCGCCGCCGTCTCAAACACCGCTTGCGCCGGTGCGTCCGTTCCATACGAACGGTTCGCGTTGATCTTGATGACCGGACCGGCGTTGATCTGCGGCATGTGATCCGGATCGTGCTTCTCCGGATAGTTCGGGTGCACGGCGTGAGCCATATCGCACGAGACGAGCAAGGAGCGCGCGAGCGCTCGATCCAGCGTGTGATCACCCTTTCCCGCCGTGGCCGAAGCGATGCGTCCCAACGTGCTCAAGAGGAAGCGACTCTGTGCCCCTGAGTCCGTTCGCGAGCCGATCTCTTCGTGGTCGTAGAACGCGATGACACGCGTCGCCTTGCCCGCCTCCCCCGCGTCTATCAACGCGGTGATCGCACCGTGGCACGCCGCCAGGTTGTCTAGACGAGCCGAGAATAGGAACTCGCCATTGAAGCCTCCTATCGCCGCTCCTTGGACGTCGTAGGGCATGATGTCGTAGCCCAGGATATTCTCCGCGGAGACCTTCTTGCCCGTTCGCCCGAGCTCTTCCGCCAGCAACTCCTTGAAGTCGTAGGTGCCGCCTTCGCCGACGAGTCCCATCGAAGGCTGAAGGTGCTTTTGGCCGTTGAGCTTGAGCCCGTCTTGGTTGACCCCACGATTGAGGTGAATGGCCAGGTTGGGGATTCGACCCACGGCGCGCTCGAAGTTGATGAGTCGCGCCGTGCCGTCCTGGAGACTCACGCGTCCCGCGAGGGAGAGATCTCGGTCGAGCCATGTGGAATAGAGGAGGGCGCCGTAGCATTCGAGCGCGACCTGATAGTGGCCGTGTTTCTCCCGGTCGGCGTTGGGCTTGACGCGGAACCCGGGCGAATCGGTGTGCGCGCCGATGACGCGGAATCCGGCGGCCTCGGGTCGCTCAGTACCGACGACGAAGGCGATTAGGCTGCCTCCACTCTTGACGACAAGGTGCCGTGCGCCGGGCTTGAGTTGCCAGGCGTCCCGCTCGTCCAATGCCGAAAATCCAGCGGCCTCGAGCCGTCGCACGGATTCGGCGACCGCATGATAGGGGGTGGGCGCGGCATCTAGATAAGCGATGAGGTCGTCGACTAGGACCTGAGACGTGTCGTCGGGCATGCTTCGACTATACTCGTTGCGACTCCACTCGCATGACGCATGACGCGTGAACTACCCTGAGACAGACCGCAGCCGATGCCCGACATAGACCCCGACACCGCGCAAGACTGCAGGCGCATCCTAAGACTGGCGCTACCGCGCGGCCCCAGTCGCGATAGGCCCGATAGGGCGCGGGCGGGACTCGTCGTCGTTCGCCGAGGCACGGACCTGATTCGCGTGCTCAAGAGCCCATCGGGCAGAGATATCGAAGTGAGCGCCGACGCTCGCTTCGACGGGGACGCGTCGGCCAAGGAGTTGGCGGCGCAGCATGGGGTCCGCTGGGTTCTCAGTCTGCCGGAAACAGCCATCGCCACGCTTCAGGACCAGCTCGGTGAGCCTCAGCCCGACACGCTTCTCTCCCAGCTGCTGAAGATCTATTCGGCCCTCCGAGACCTGGCGCAGGCGGGAGAGCTCGAGCTTTGGCCCTGGGGCGGCGGCTGGTGGCCCGTCCGCGAGAGTGTCCTCAACGTAGGGCTGGACGCCGTCTGCGGCGATGGTAGCGTCGCCATTCTGGGCATTTTCGAGAACGGCAGGCTCTCTACCGGTCTCGCGGCGCGCCGGCGAAACGACGGTGTCGACGCGATCTGGGGCACGGACCGCCTTCAGAAGATCCTCGGCCATCACTCGCAGGATTGGCGGCGCGATCAGCGCTTCCTGACGCTGGCGGTCGAGCGGGAACTCGGCCCCGTGTCCATCGGGTGTTTTGGTGAGGCCAGCACGTTTGATAGCCTCCGCGGAGCGCGGCCGGGTGCGTGGACCGCCGCCCTGGCGACCGGCGACGTCCATATTTCCCCCATGCCCCTGGCCACCCTGGTTCCGGTCACGGTCGATCTCGGGCGAGCGCTGCTCAGCACCGTGGACGGGCTTTTGGCGGGCGACGGGCGGGCCCCTGAGGGCGTTTCGTCGCTTTGGCAGACTTTTCGCCGGCGCGTGAATATCACGACCCCAACCCTCCTCTTGGCTCCGTTACTTTTCGTTCGCCAGCTTTGGCTGCGCGGAGAGCTTGGGGATTCCACGGAAACAAATTGTGCGATTATCGCGCCCAGGTCGGGGTCAGATTCGTCCGGCCCGGAAGGAGGGAAACCGCAGGAATAGCAGCGCTATTTCGAGGATTTTCCGACTGAGGACCGGGCGAAGATGGCGGCGAGATGGGATGCGAGAATGGTGCAATCGTTTTCGTGGAATCCCTTGCGTCGCCCACGAAGTGACGAGCACAATCCGGCCATGGCAGGACCGAGTCGCATTCAGCGCAGGCTAGCGCTCGCGATCGTCCTGACGGCGCTCATCCCGCTCCTCGTTGCCATCTACTTCTCGGGGATGGCCATCGAGCGCGCCTCCAACCAATACTACCAGCCCGAGGTCGGCCAACGTCTGGACCAGGCCCAAGATCTCTACCGGCAACTCGCCAAGTCCGCGAAGACCGCGATGCGTTACGAGGCCATTGCGATTGCCTCTGACCCGGAGCTGCGCAGTGCCGTCCAGCGCCGGAACTGGGATCTCGTGCAACAGGCGCTCAACAAGACGCGCAAAGGCTACCAGAACGTCGTTTCCGTTCAGGTCGTGAACACGGAAGACGCCGAAGTTGTCGCTACCACTGACCGCGGACGCCCCCTCAACCCCGAAAAGGAATTCGAACTCACCGAGACGCTTCCAGTCGTTGCGGGTGCGCCCTACGAACTCGTCGCCAAATTCGCTGCGGACAAAGCACGCTTTCAGGGCCTCGAGGACATGAGCGCGTTTGTTGAGTATTACCGCAGCATCGAGCAGCTTCGCGAGTCGGAGACCGAGAGCATCATTACGCGCTTTGCGATCCTGCTCCTGATCACCATCATCGGCGCTGTTGGCGTGGGTGTCCTCATGGCGCGCAGCGTCTCGTCGCGCATCGCGTCGCTGGCTGACGCGACGAAGCAGGTCGGCGCCGGCAACCTAAAGATCCGGGTGCTCGAACGAGGCAAGGACGAGATCACCGATCTTGCCAGCACGTTCAACCGAATGGTCTCCGAGGTCGAGGCCAGCCGCGCCAACATCGAATACTTGCAGCGTATCGGGGCTTGGCAGGAGATGGCGCGCCGCCTGGCCCACGAGATCAAAAATCCCCTGACCCCGATCCAACTCGCGGTGCAGGAAATCCACCGGCGCTACCCTGGCGACGATCCGCGGTATCGGCAACTCTTAGACACGACCCTCGAGATCGTCGAAGACGAAGTCGGCACCCTCCGGCGCCTGGTCAGCGAGTTTTCCGGATTCGCTCGGCTCCCCCAAGCCACGCTGCAAGAGGCTGACTTGGCTGAGTTTCTTCGCGATCAGGAACGGCGCATCGTCATGCTCGAGGACGAAGGCGACGATGAGGAGGCGCCCGTCCAAGGGCTCCTCGGCTCCGAGAAGCTCACGATTGAGATCCCGGACGGCCCCGCGCCCGCCTACATCGACCGCCAGATGTTTCGCCGCGCGCTTTTCAATCTGATCCGCAACGCGGCCCAGGCGATTGCCGAGCAGGGGCGCGACGAACGTGGACAGATTCGCGTCCGGCTCTCCCGCGACGTTGACTACTGGGTCCTCGATATCGACGATGACGGTCCCGGCGTGCCCGAGAAGACCCGGGAGACCATCTTCGACCCCTACGTCACCCATAAGGCCGACGGCACCGGGTTGGGCCTGGCCATCGTCAAGAAGATCATCGTCGAGCACGGCGGGTCCATCGTCGTGGACGCGAGCGATTTGGGCGGCGCGCGGATGCGGATTCGCCTTCCCGTCTCCGGGACAGCCCCGGCGCGGGCCGCGCTCGAGGTGGGTCATAGCGATCCGCCGTCCGCCTCGGCTCCGGCCTCGGGCGGCATTGCGTAGACGCGGAGCGGCCTCGGGACGGCGTTTGGGCTAAGCTCTTGCTCGAATGGTTAGCGGACGCCCCGAGAAGCGAACGGACTACACCTACTTGGTTGTGGTGGTCGTCATCGCAGCCATCATCGGCTATTTCATGATCCCCAGCGACGGCCAACAGGCGCGCCTCGACATCGAAGCGCCGGCATTCTCGCTCCCGATCATTGCGGGGGGAGAGCCGGGTTCTCGGATCCGGCTCGAAGATCTGCGTGGCAAGGTCGTGGTCCTCGACTTCTGGGCGAGCTGGTGTGCGCCCTGCCGCCAGCAGGCCAAGGTGCTCAGGCGTTTCGCGGCTGCCAACCCGGACGTTGTCGTTCTCGGGATCGCGACGGGCGAGCCGAAGTCGCAGGCCGTCCGGTACGCGAAGAAGCACGATCACGGATACATGTCGGCCTACGATGACGCCAACATCGCAGCCGTCTACGGAGCGCGCTCGCTGCCAACGATCGTGGTCATCGGTCCGGACGGTCGCGTGCGCGCCTATCGACCGGGGACGGCGAGCGACCGAAAACTCAGCGAGATGGTGGCGCTGGCTCGCTAGCGCGTCCGAAGCCCGCCCGCTAGGGCGCTCGGAGCCGTGCCCGAAGCGCGCCTCACGCGTTCGGATATGCTATTCGCTCTTCATGGCTACAAACGCGACGGCCGCGACAGACGAGCGTTTCCAGACCTTCGGGGAGTTCTGGCCCTATTACGTACGCCAGCACTCGAAGAAGACCACGCGTCACCTCCATTTTCTCGGCACAACTTTGGCGATGGCCTGCGCCGGCGGGGCGCTCTTGGGTGGGCGCAAGTCGTTGGCGCTTTTGGCGCCGCTTGTAGGCTACGGCCCCGCTTGGGTCTCGCACTTCTTCGTCGAAGGGAACAAGCCGGCGACCTTCGACTATCCGCTCTGGAGCCTCAAGGCCGACCTTCTCATGTGGACCAAGATGGTCGCCGGGACGATGGACGCCGAGGTCGACATGGCTATGGCCGAGGCCATCGTTGCGGAGGCCGCTGGCGATGTCATGACAACGGAGGCTGCTGCCGACGTCATCACCGACGGCGACGCCCGAGTCTCCGGCGTACACTCCTCGGTCCCCACGAACGGCTCCGTTCCCACGAATGGCGCCGGCCGCTAAGTCTGCACGCGGCTCAGAGGATCGGGCACACTAGCGGACCATGGGAGGCTCGACCCTTGAGGCAATCTGGCTGGGAATCGTTCAGGGACTGACCGAATTCCTGCCCGTGTCCAGTTCTGGCCACCTCGCGCTCTTCCAACTTTGGTTCAGCGCCGCCGAGCCGAGCCTCGCGCTGAGTGTGCTGGTCCATATGGGGACGCTCCTGGCGACGCTGGTTTTCTTCCGCAAGGCGATCGTTGATATCGTGGTTGAGGCGTACCGGGGCATGCGGGAGCCCCGCCGTTTTCGCACGACGCGTGGTGGGCGCGACGCTGTCTTTGTTGTCGTCGCTTCCGTACCAACAGCGATGATCGGGCTACTTTTGCGCGATTGGGTCGAAGGATTGATGGCGTCGCCGGTCGCGCTCGGGATTTGTTTTTTGGTGACCGGCGCACTCCTGATTTCCACGCGTTGGGCACGCGACCGCAAAAAGGACGCGCCTTCGTGGCCCGGGGCGCTCGCGGCGGGCGTGGTGCAAGGAGCGGCTGTCCTTCCTGGGATTTCGCGCAGCGGTTCGACGATCACCGGGGCACTTTGGCTGGGCGTCAAGCGCGAGCGCGCGTTCGAACTCTCGATGCTGATGTCGATTCCGGCCGTGCTCGGCGCCCTCTTACTCGAGCTCGAACACCTCGCCGAAACGGGCGTCTCCGATGATCTGATATTCGTAGGACTTCTGAGTGCGGCTGTGAGCTTCGTTGTCGGTCTCGTGGCGCTCGCTCTGCTTCGGCGCTTTGTGACGCGCGGCTATCTCGCCGTGTTTGCGCTCTGGGTCGTCCCGCTCGGTATCGCCGTGCTCGTTTGGGGGAGCTAAAACGTGCGTGGCCGGGAGTTGCTCGCGTTTCGCTGCACAGCTTGCGGCAACTGCTGTCGGGAGCCGTTTATCCCGGTCACGGACGCCGATCTGCGGCGCCTCTCCGCGCACGTAGACGACCCGTGCGGCGACATCGTTGACTGGGCCGCGCCTGAGCAACTTGCCGCCCCCAGTCGCGACGATCCGTGGGTGAATTTGATCGGTGGACACTATCTGATGATCTTGGCGAAGCGACCCGATCCCGAGTCGGGTGGCGTTCAATGCCGTTACCTTCGCGAAGATAACCTCTGCGGCGTTTACGAGGGCCGACCGCTCGGGTGTAGCCACTACCCCTTCGAGTTGACGCTGAACCGTCGCGGCCAGGTGCGCGGCGTGGAGCTACCGCTGGTGGCCACGTGTCCTTACGAACTCGATGCCGAAAACAAGCTATCCGAAATCTGCGCCCAGCATCTTCGGCACCGAGACGAGCGCCTTGCCTATGCGGATCGCGTCGCAGATTGGAACCAAACCCAGAAGCACCGTCGACGCGACGGCCGTCCCCAGCCCCTTGCTGGTGACTTCTTGGAGTTTCTCGGACTATTCTGATTTCAGGGAATCCCTCATCAACGACCGCGCCAGACGGGCTTGCGCTTTTCGATGAACGCGTCGATGCCTTCGCCCGCGTCCTCGGCCATCATATTTTCCGCCAGCACGTCGCTTGCGTAGTCGTAGGCAGCGTCGACGGGCTGCTCGATCTGACGGTAGAACATCCGCTTGCCCGTCAGCAACATCTCCAAAGCATGCTTGGGGGCCATTGGCGAGTCTCCTTGGCGAGAGCGTACGTCAGACGGGAATGTCGGATCGGTACTCTTGGCGGGGCGGCGTTGCTGCAGGTCGCGTCGTGAGTCCGCGCATGCCCTGGTAGCTAAATACTGTGAACCCCAACCAGAGAATCCCCACGCCCATGCTGCCGAGCATCGTTAGGATCGTCGGCAATACCATCGCCCCCATCATGGATTGCATCTGGACAAGTACATCCTTGACGTCGGTCGGATTCTGTTGGCCCACCATGAACGCTTGTCCGCCACCCACGACGAACTGCGCGACCATGGAGATGGCCATGTAGATCGCGAATGCGAGCACAGCCAGCAGCAGTAACTTCAGTCGATTGCCCTTTGCGAGACGCAACGATTCGGAGAAGGCTCCCGCGGCCGTATGCCCTCCCGCGATGACCGCCGGCGCCGCCAGAACGACGCCGATGAACGCGTAGGCGTAGAGAAAAAGGAGCCCGAACAACGCGAGGACCATCAATGCCGGGTGAATGACCGCGAGCATGACGACGGGCACGGCGGTAGCGATGTAGACGAATAAGAAGAAGAGTACGACGAGCAACGTCACTCCCAAGAACGAGCCGAACCTGCCCCCCGCCCAGAAGAGCGTGGAAAAGGGCGGATCCTCACCGCGCCCGACGCGGGCCGTATACTCAGTCAAGCCCGCGTAAAACCACGTGTACACGAGGAACCACACCGCGTAGAACGCGACGCCCGCCGCGATGAGTCCAGCGATCGTGCCTGGGTCTGGCATCCCCCCGTCCATCCAGCCCTGGTCGAGGACGTAACTCATCCCCCCGTAGATGAGCACGCTGGAGATCACACCCACTGTCCCCAGCACAAGTACGGAGCCGCCGAGCATGACCAGGCCGTGCCGTGAGAAGAGCAAGCCAAACGCGCGCTGCATGATGTCGGCCAAATCGAAGTAGCCGGGCGGTCCAGAGGGAGTGGTCTGTCCGAATCGTCCGGGCGCCGGCGTCAGGGCTGCCGCTGGTGGTTTGTACTGGTCCATTAGCTCGCCACCGTGACCGTCTTGTTTGCGTTCCGGAGCGGCCATTCTTCGCGCCAGGGTCGTTCGCGTTCGAACGCCCGCGATGCGCGCAGCACCAGATCTTCGCGATGGTGCGGCGCCACGATTTGTAGCCCGACCGGGAAGCCCGCTTTGGAGTACCCGGCGCGGACCGTTGCGGCCGGATGCCAGGAGAGATTGAACGGGATCGTAAACACCGCCACGCTTGCGACGCGTTGCAACGTGCCCTCCGTCTCTGGCGGAAAGGGACCCTTGGCGGGCGGCGGATCGTAGGGGAGCGTCGGCGTAACGAGCAGGTCGACCTGCTCGAAGACCTCCGCGCACCAGTCGACCAACGTGCCGCGCATGGATTCGAGCTCGCCCCACCATTCGGCATCGACGCCCGACATCGCCATCTTCATGGTGCCCATCAGCGCTCGGCCGAAGTCCTGCTCGCGACTTCGGAGCAGGGGCCAGAGCCGACCCGCCATCCCGAACGCTCCGAGGAGCCCCCAATGCGCGCCCATCTCCGGTGGCCCTCCAGGAATTTGCACGAGTTTATGACCGAGTCCCTCGAAGACCTGCGCGGCTTCTTCGGCAACCGCCGCCACGTCGGATTGAACGACGCCGTATTCAAGATCCGGCGAGTAGCCGATTCTGAGCGGCCGCAGCGCCTCGCCGCGCACCGCGTCCAAGTACGAGATGCCCGGATCCGGCAAGCTCACGGGATCGCTCGGATGATAACCGGCGACCTGATCCAAGAAATACGCCGCGTCCTCAACGGTCTTGGTGAGCGCTCCGAAGACCGCGGTCATCGAATGATCCCAGGACCCGTGTTGGTCACGCGGACCGTTGGGGATGCGTCCCTGCGAAGTCTTCAGTCCGAAGGCGCCGACGAAGCTTGCGGGGATACGGATCGATCCGCCGCCGTCGCTGGCGGTCACTAAGGGGATGGCTTCCGCAGCGATGAGCGCCGCCGATCCGCCACTCGATCCCCCGGGCGTTCGCGACCGATCCCAGGGCGAGCGCGTTGCGCCAAAGATTCGGTTTTTTGTCACCCCGCTGCTGCCAAACTCCGGGGCGTTCGTCTTGCCGACGACAATGGCTCCGGCCGCTTTCAGTCGGGCGACCTGTACCGAGTCGTGTTTGGCGATGTTGTCGCGGAAGGGAAGTGAGCCCAGAGTTGTCGCCATGCCCGCGACGTCTTCGAGGTCTTTCACACCGAGCGGGATCCCCTCGAGCGGACGGGCTTCACCCCGGTCGATACGCGCTTGGGCGGCCTCGGCATCGCTCAGCAATTGATCGCGGTCGCGGCGCGCGACCATCGCGTTGAGCATCTCGTGGGTGTCATCGATGCGCTGGAGCGTTTCGGTCATCAGCTCGGGCGCGGACACCTGTCGGCCCTGTAGGGCCTCGACCAAATCAAGCAGGCTCTTCTGGTGCAACTCAGTCATCTTGGTCGCCACCATACAGAGCAAGTCAACGCGCGCCAATCCGGGGACGGCGATACGCGCCCGCAAAATGCGCGGGCGGAGGCGCGTCTATCCGAAGACGCTGGCCACGTTGAAGCAGGCCTCTGACGGCTGCAACACGCGGGAGATCTTGGGAAATGCGTCGTTGTCTGGTGTTCCCAGGTCGATTTCGAAGGGGGCGACGAGCACGTCCCCCGCCTTATCCGTGACCAAACGAATGCGGGGGCGTTGCAGCGCGTTCGGATTCTCCGATGCGCCGACCACCACCGCCCATTCGCCCGTTTCGAACTCCACCACGCTGCCGGTCGGGATCAGGCCCAGCGCGCGTACGATGAGGCGCGACAGACCGGGGTCAGCGCCCTTCCTCGAGATCACTCGCTCGATAGCATCGACGGGCGATACGGCTCGCGAACCGTCGCGCGGCGCGATCGCTTCCAGCAGCTGTCGCACCATCACGATGATGCGGGGCTGCAGCATGGGCGAGAGACCATTGTCGTAGGGCGGGCCGCCCATGAGAGCCGAGCGCTCGAGCCAGGTGGTTTCGCGAACGATGACGGCTCGGTGCGCGCTCGGCACGTTGACGCCGCCCGAGACGATGCAGAGCCCCGCCGCCGTCGCCGGTATTGCGGAGTCCACCTGTGGCGGCAATTGCGTCATTTTATCCAGGCCGGTTTCCGCCTGGAGACGGATTCGAGCCACGTCGATCATCAACGCCGCCATCACCAG
>PVBE010883971.1_pt1 | contig 11871 bp, 12 predicted proteins | sample 1631181 | NCBI WGS metagenome assembly PVBE01 (sample SAMN08397723, study PRJNA350692) | Marine metagenome, whole genome shotgun sequencing project. | isolation source: water | place: Pacific Ocean | collected 2012-04 | reverse complement strand
CTCGAGCCGGTCGGTCAGGGCGGGGTGGATCTGGACGGTGTTGCTCATCGTCCGCTGAGCTAACACCGGGCGGGGCGCGGGTCAACGGACTCCGAGGTACGCTCGCCCGCATGTCGGCTGCCTGCTTCGCCCTCGCCCAGATGACGACCACCTCCGACCGGGTCGTCAACCGCACCTCCGCGACGCGCCTGATTCGGGAGGCGGCGGACCGGGGCGCCCAGGTGATCTGCCTGCCCGAGATGTGGCCCTTCATCGGACCCGACGCCGACAAGGTGGCCGGCGCCGAGACCCTGGAGGGGCCGACGACGACGCTGATGCGGGAGCTCGCCACCGAGCTCGGGGTGTGGATCTTCCCAGGCTCGTTCGCCGAGCGGTCCGAGGTCCCCGGCCGCGTCTACAACTGCGCCCCCGCCATCGACGACCAGGGCGAGATCCGGGCGATCTACCGCAAGCTCCACCTGTTCGACATCGCCATCCCCGGCGGGGCCGTGTTCGCCGAGTCCGACACCGTCACTCCGGGGGACAAGGCCGTGATCGCCGACACCCCGTTCGGTCGGATCGGCATGACCGTCTGCTACGACCTGCGCTTCCCGGGGCTCTACACCGCCCTGAGGGACGGCGGCGCCGACATCGTGCTCGTGCCCGCGGCCTTCACCGCCCACACCGGCAAGGCCCACTGGGAGGTGCTGCTGCGGGCCCGGGCCATCGAGCAGCAGGTCTGGGTGCTCGCGGTCGACCAGTCCGGTTGGCACAACCCGGGCCGGGAGAGCCACGGCCACAGCATCGCGATCGACCCCTGGGGGGACGTCGTGGCGCGCTGCAGCGCGGGGCCCGGCCTGGCGTTGACGTGGGTCGATCTGGAGCACGTGCGCACCGTCCGCGAGCAGCTCCCGTGCAGGGGACACCGCCGCGACTTCGAGCGTCCTTGACAGGTTTTGGGACGGCCTCTATGTTCCGCGCGCCTTAGGAGAAATACGACATGGCTTCCTTGACCAAGAAGACGAAGGCGATCCGCGCCAACAAGAAGAAGAAGGCCGGATCCACCCGGAAGAAGAAGATGGAGAATCAGGGCAGCACCCCGAAGTTCGCGGTGCATCCCAGCGGTAAGCCGAGCGCGAGTTAGCGCTCCGGCGTGACCACGCACACCGGCGACTCGCTGCCGCCGATCATCGTCCTCGCTGAGGACGATGACGCTCTACGCGGCCTGATCACAGGCCTGCTCAAGAGCAACTTCGCCGACCACGAGATCCTCGCGTTCCCCGACGGCGTCGAAGCCGACGCGGCCCTGCAGCAGATGCAGGACCAGAGGCGTCAGGTCGCGATGGTCGTCAGCGATCTCGTCATGCCCCGGATGGACGGCCTGGAGCTGTTCGAACGCAGCGCCGAGCGCGATCCCAACTGCGCGCGCGTCATCCTCACCGGCCAGGGGGCCATGGAGTCGGCGGTGCAGTCGCTGCGCATGGGCGTCGACGACTACCTCACCAAGCCGTTCACCCAGCCCGAGTTGGTGCGCACCCTGAAGCGCCACCTCGAGACCCGCGCCCTGCAGCGCTCCAACGAGCGGCTCCAGCAGGAGCTGGCCCACACCCACCGATACGTGGCTCGGATCACCGAGGCGCTGCTGGCGCGGTTCGACCGGAACCTCGAGCCGATCCTGGAGCTCCCGCAGGTCACCGCCGAGCAGCGCCGTGGCGCCATGCGGGCCCGCCGCGCGATGGACCTGGTGGCTCGCGCCTACCGCGGCGACCAGCACGGCACCGAGACGGTGCAGCTCAGCACGCTGCTGGACAGCTCCATCCGCTCGCTCATCCGCGACTACGACCTCGACGAGGACGCGATCACGGTGGTGGCGCCGCCCCGGGACCCGCTCCTGCGGGTGGACGTGGCGTCGGCTCGGCTCGCCCTCGGCCAGCTGCTCCACAACGCCGTCCGCTCCGGCACCGGCCGGGTCGAAGTGACGCTGCTGGGGGAGGGGCGGAACTGGCCGTCCGGCATCCAGGAGTCGGACCTGCCCGTGGCGGTGCGATTGCAGCTGTCGCGCGGCTTCGTCGCCGTCGCCATCCGCAACACCGCCGGCCTGACCCGCGATGACGAGGGATACATCCGCCGAGTGCTGCGCGGACGGGCCGACGACGAGGACGAGTTCCGCGGACTGGGGTTGCCCCTGGCGCGGCTCTACACCACCCTGCTGGGCGGACGGATCGTCTTCCAGTGGCGGTCGACCCGCTCCGAGGTGACGTTCACGATGCTGCTGCCCACGGGCCGCAACTAGTCAGTCGCGCTCGATCTGGTCCAGCCGCGGGAACAGCGGCGCCGGCCGCTCCAGCTCGATGCCCACGGGGAGTCCGCCCCACGCCGTCGCCGCCTCCAGACCCTGCTCCACCGCGCCTTCGGCGCCGATGATCGCCAGCGCCGCCGCCGTCTTGCCCGGGAGCACCGGAGCCAGCAGCACGCAGGCGATGCGGAGGGTCTCCAGGATCCCGTAGAGGAACGCCTTCAACTCGTCCGCGCGGGCCTCGTCCTTGGCCATCTTCCACGGCTCACGCAGCTGGATCTGCTCGTTGCAGAGGGTCACCAGCTTCCACGCGGCGGCGGCCCCGTCGTGCAGGGCGTAGCCGTCGTAGGCGGCGGTGCACTCACTCACGGCGGTCGCGCAGGCGGTGCTGAGGAGCTCGTCGGGGGCGAGCCCGGCGGGGTCGGGGACTCCACCGAAGTACTTCTTCGCCATGCCGACGGATCGAGAGACGAGGTTGCCCAGGCCGTTGGCGAGGTGGGCGTCGTAGATGTTCTCGAACTGCTCCAGGCTGAACTCGCCGTCGCGCCCGTAGGTCACCTGCGACGTGAGGAACCAGCGCACCGCGTCGGGGCCGTAGGTGGCCGCGAGGTAGCCGGGATCGGCCGAGGCGCCGCCACCGCCGGCCGACTTGCTGAGCTTGGCGCCGCCGGTCGTCACCCAGCCGTGGGCGAAGACGCGGTCGTACACGGGGATCCCCGCCGCCAGCAGCATCGCCGGCCAGATGATGCAGTGGAACCGCGTGATGTCCTTGCCGATGATGTGGACCGCGGTGGGCCAGAAGCGCTCGTAGAGGGCGTCGTCGGTGCCGAACCCGGCGCCCGTCAGGTAGTTGATGAGCGCGTCGAACCAGACGTAGATGACCGAGTCCGGGCGGAAGTCGATGTCGATGCCCCACGACACCGCGCCCTTGCTGCGCGAGATCGAGATGTCGTCGAGCCCGCCCTCCAGCACCTTCAGTACCTCGTTGCGGCGCGACGCCGGCTCGATGAACGACGGCTTGGCGGCGATGTGGTCCAGCAGCGGCTGCGTGAACGCCGACAGCTTGAAGAAGAGGTTCTCCTCCTCCAGCCACTTCGGCTCCCGGGTGGGGTGCTCGGGGCACTTGCCGCCCGGCAGATCCTTCTCCGTCTTGAAGCCCTCACAGCCTTCGCAGTACCAGCCGTTGTACGTCTTCTCGAAGAGGTAGCCGTTGTCGCGGATCCGCCGGAGCAGCTCCAGCACGGACTTCTCGTGGTCCGGATCGGTGGTGCGGATGAAGCGGTCGTACTCGATGTCCAACGCTTCCCATGCGGACTTGAACTTGGGTACCAGGCCGTCGACGTAGGTCTGCGGGTCGAGGCCGTGATCGGCGGCGGTCTTCTGCACCTTGATGCCGTGCTCGTCGGTTCCGGTGAGGAAGCGCACCTCGTCGCCGCAGAAGCGCCGCCAGCGGGCGATCACGTCGGTCGTGATCTTCTCGTAGGCGTGGCCCAGGTGGGGTTCGCCGTTGACGTAGTCGATGGCGGTCGTGATGTAGAAGGGTCGGCGGGTCATGAGCTTCTTCCAGGGGCGCGGCGCCCCGGCATGGGGACTACGTCCGGTGCGACCGACAGGGGCTCGGGGACCTCGCGTCCCGCGTTCCCGTCCCAGTCCTGGGCGATGAGAGGGTGCCGGGCGCCGCGATCATCACGGAGCACCCAGGTGTGCTTCAACACGTCCACGGCGACGACCTTCCCCTCGAGCCCGTCGACGGTGCGGGCCCGCTTGCCGAGGCGGGGGACCCACTTGCGGTGCTGCAGGTAGCTGTCGTGCTCGTACGACAGGCAGCACAGGGGTCGGCCGCACACGCCGCTGGTCTTGGCCGGCGACAGGGCCAGGTTCTGGTCCTTGGCGTGGCGGATGTTGGTCTTGGGGAAGTCGGGCAGGAAGGTGCTGCAGCACAGCTCCTTGCCGCAGCGGCCGACGCCGCCGAGGGTCTTGGCGAGGTCGCGGGAGCCGATCTGGCGGATCAGCACCCGCATCGACAGCGCCCGGCCGAGCGCCTTGCCGGCGTCGCGCACGTCCTGCCGCTCGTCCGCGGCGATGCAGACCGTGATCTTGTGGGCGAGGCCGTCGGCGGCGATGCGGACCAGCTTCCAGGGCAGCCGTTGCGCCCGAATCCAGGCCAGGGCGACGCGAAACGCCTCCGGCTCCCGGGCCTCTGCCGCCTGCTGAACCTTGAGGTCCGCGGCCGTGGCGGCGCGCACGACGCGGCGCAGTCGGCCCCCCTGGCTGCCCCCCCGGGGGTCGTGCGGTCGGTCGATGACCCGGCCCAGGGTGAGCCCCTTGAAGCCCTCCACCACGACCAGCGAGCCCGGCGCCAGCGGCGTGCGCTTGGGGTCGACCGTGTATTCGCCCGTTCGACCCAGCGGGGCGAACGAGACCGTCACGACCGCGCTCACGGGTACGGGTTCCGGGTCGACAGGTGCAGCAGGAGATCCTCCAGCAGCACGCCCGCGTTCACGTTCCGGCTGAGCTTCTCCCGGGCGATCTCCACCCGGTCGATCGTCTGGGCGAGGTGCCTCACCGACAGGGGCGCCATGCGCCCGGCCCGGGGATCGGCGTCGGGGTGCAGGGGGGCCACGGCCGCATCGGCGGCCGCGGCCATCGCGTCCCGCAGCAGCTCCTGGAGCAGCGACAGCGCCTCGCCCCCGGCTTCGCGGTCCCAGCCGACCTCCTTGACGACGGCGTCGATGGTGGCGCGATCGCCGGACATCGCCAGGCACATGGTCTCGACCCGCTCCCGCCGCGCGGCCAGCAGCTCGGGGTCCAGCAGCTCCAGCGACAGGCCCGGAAGCCCGCGGGCGGCCCGCGCCGACTCGGCCGCGACCGACGGCTCGACGTCGTGAGCGTCCACCAGCCACTGGGCCAGCTGATGCTGGGGCAGGGGAGACAGCGGCAGCTTCTGGCAGCGCGACCGCACGGTCACCAGGAGCTGGCTGGGGTGCAGGGCGCAGAGGATGAGCACGGTCCCCGGAGGGGGCTCCTCCAGCGTCTTGAGCAGCTTGTTCTGCGCCTGGTCGTTCATCGTGCCGGCGCCGTCGATGAGCACGACGCGGTGCGAGCCTTCGGCCCGCCGGTAGCTGAGGCGGCGCTGGATCTCGGCGACCTGGTCCACCGTGATGGTGTTGGACTTGCCCCCGGGGACCTCCGTCCAGACGTCCGGGTGGGTGCCCGCGGCCGTCTTGATGCAGCCGCCGCACTCGCCGCAGGGGGCCTGGTCCGCGGTGCACGCCAGGGACGCGGCGGCCAGCGTGGCGATGGTCATCTTGCCGATGCCGGCCGGGCCCAGGAGCAGGTACGCGTGGTGCGGGCGCCCCTCCGCGACCGCCCGCCGCAGGGCCGACGTCGTGCGCTCGTGACCGACGATCTCGTCCCACTCGATCACAGGCCCAGCCCCTCGACGATGGTGGCGTGGATGGCTTCGGGGGTGCCCGCGCCGTCGACCACGAGGAAGCGGTCGGCGTCGTTGGCGGCCTCGGCGAGGAAGCCGGCCCGCACGGCCCGGTGGAAGGTCAGATCCTCGGCCTCGATGCGGTCCAGGGCGGCGCGGGCCTTGGCCCGGCTCAGGGCGGCCTCCACGTCGGTGTCCACGAGCACCACCCGATCAGGGAGCAGGCCGTCGATCGCGGGCGCGTTGGCGGCGGCGACGAAGTCACGGCCCAGGCCGCGGGCGTGCCCCTGGTAGGCCAGGGAGCTGTGCACGTAGCGGTCGCAGAGCACGACGGAGCCGGCGGCGAGCTCGGGGCGGAGCACCTCCCGCACCAGCTGCGCGCGCGCGGCGGCGAACAGCAGCATCTCCGAGGTGTCTGTCATCTCCGTGAGGGCGCCGTCCAGGAGGATGGCGCGGACCCGATCACCGACCGGCGTGCCGCCCGGCTCGCGCACGGACACGACCCTGCGGTCGGCCGCTTCCAGGCGCTCCCGCAGGAGCTTCAGCTGGGTGGACTTCCCGCAGCCTTCGATGCCTTCGAAAGCGATGAACATGCCGGGGTGCATGGGGGCGCGGAAGATAACACGCCGCCGCTGTCGGACCAGTACCAGCGGACCACGAGCGGGCGGCATCGCAGAGCAGCCGCCCCGGTCGGCGCGATCGGGTCTCCATTGTCGCGTCCCGCGATCGCGTGCACGAACGACGGCCACAGGGCCGCGTTGCGGCGGTCCAGCAGGGACGGATCGGGCGGGGTGCGGGGGTGCGAGTGGTAGACCCCGACGAGCTCGGTCCCCGACGGCTCCAGCTCCTCCTCCAGGCGCAGCAGCACGCGGGGATCGACCGTGAAGCGGTCTTCGCAGCCTTCGGCGGCCACGTTCGCGGTCGGGTGAACGTCGGTGATGGTGACCCCGTCGGGGCCGCGCGTGCCGATCAGCAGGCCGCAGACCTCGATGCTGGGGGACTGCTGCGCGTGCGCCACGACCGCGGCGTGTACGCCCGCGGCCAGGGTGATCACGGAGCGGTGGTGACCGCCGCCGGCGAGGCGCTGCCCGCGGCGAAGTTCGAGACCAGCGGGTTCAGCGACTCGAAGTCGGCGTCCTTGGCCTTGGCCACGCCCGCGACGGCCACGATGTAGGCGGACCCCGCGCTGGGGAACGCCGAGCCCGGGATCTCCACCGTGGTGACCTCGTTCCGGTCGCGGATCCAGTCGATGTAGTCGCCGGCCGTCTCGGGGATCGTGGTGTAGGTCAGCTCGTAGTCGCCGTTGACGTCGACCTGCGCCACGAGCGCGAGGTAGTTGTTGTAACCCTGGCCCGTAAGGTCAACGGTGATAGTGGTATTTGCCGGGTGGAGGTCGGCCGGGCCGGGCACCCCGACGAGGTCCGGCGGAGCGGGCGCGACGATGTCGACGTAGTGGGCGTCGCCGCTTCGCTCGACCTGCAGCCGGTACGAACCTCCGACCACGTACACGAGGTCGGCATCCAGGCTGGAGTCGGTCTCGTACAGCCCGCTGCCCAGGTTCTCCAGATCGGCGACGGAGTCGCCCTGCGCGATCGCCACGCGGTCGGCGTTATCCACGAGGTTGGACTCGACGTCGTTCAGGCTGCGCGCTTCGGCCACGAAGGTCGTCGCCGTGGCCGAGGCCCCCAGACCGACGTCGGCGAACTCGGCGGGCAGCTCCTCGATCCCCAGGAGCAGCCCTTCGGCCACAATGGTCGAGAAGTAGTCGTCGATGTTGGAGCAGCCCAGCAAGGGGAGGGCGACCAGCAGAAGCGAGATTCGGTGCATCGCCCGCAGTGTAGTGCCGAGTCGGGCCGGCGGCCCGTGCTCTACCAGACCTGTAGGTCGAAGGGCGCCATCAGCACGGGGGTGCCGTCGGCGAACAGCGGGGCGGCGCGGACCATGCGCGCGGCCGCGGTCAGCGCCTGCTCGGACGGCAGCGCGCCCCCGAGGTTCCAGCCGTCCAGCAGCGGCGCGAGCGCGCCTCCGAGGCTCGATTGGTTCAGCAGCTGCTCCAGGAACGTGGGCTGGCGGGGGTACAGCACGAGGCTGACCTCCTCGTCGGCCAGGCCCGCCTTCTCCTTGGCCAGATCCAGGGCGGTGCGGAAGCCGCCGAGCTCGTCCACGAGGCCGACCGCGAGCGCCTGCTCGCCGGTCCAGACCCGGCCCTGGGCGACGTCGTGGATGGCCGCGGGGGCGACTCGCCGGCCGTCGGCCGCCTTGCTGATGAACGCGCCGTAGAACTCGTCCACGAACTCGCCCAGCTTGTTGGCGCCGTCCTCCCCCAGGGGCTGGTTGGCGGCGAAGATGTCGGCCATCTCGCCCCGCTTGATCGACTCGGTCTTGAGGCCGATCTTGTCGTAGAGCCCGCCCAGGTTGTACTTGCCCGCGAAGACGCCGATGGAGCCGGTGAGGGTGCCCGGCTGGGCGACGATCGCGTCGGCCCCCATGGCGATGTAGTAGCCGCCGCTGGCGGCGTAGTCGGACATCGAGACGACGACCGGCTTGGCCTCGCGGAGCAGTTCGAGCTCCCGCCACATGACGTCCGAGGCGAGCCCCGAACCGCCGGGGGAGTCGATGCGCAGGACCACGGCCTTGATCGAGTCGTCCTTGCGGATCTGCCGCATGGCATGGGTCATCGTGTCCGAGCCCATCGTGCGGGCCGAGAGGCCCCCGCCGGGGTCGCTCTCGCCGGACATGATCTGGCCCTCGGCGTACAGCACCGCGACCTTCTCGCCGCCGCCGAGGCCCAGCGACGACGGCTTCACGAGGGCGTAGTCGGCCATCGAGATCAGGTCGACCTCGTCTTCGTCCTCGTCTGCAGCTTCTTCCCCTTCGGCGGGCGCCTCCACGATCTCGCGGGGGGGCGGGGCGGGCTGGGCGAGCAGCTCCGCGAAGGTGACCGAATCGGGGGCGATCGGCTCGACCTCTTCGCCCGAGAGCATCGCGCGAAGCTGATCCTTGTAGAGCAGGCCGTCGATCAGCCCGGCCCGGGCGGCGGCCGCGGTGGTCAGCGGGGGATCGTCGATGAACGCCCGCACTTCGGCGTCGGACAGACCACGGCTCTCGGCGATCGCGGTGACGAAGTCGTCGTACAGGGAGTCGGCCAGCTCCTCCATCATCTGACGGAACGGCTCGGACATCTGCTCCGACGTCATCGGCTCGATCGCGGACTTGTACTTGCCGGCGCGGGTGAACTCCGCCTCCACGCCCACCTTGTCGAGGGTGCCCTTGTAGAAGGTCACGCTCAGGTGCATGCCGTTGACGAGGAAGAACCCCTCGGGGGCCATGTAGATCTCATCGCAGGCGGTCGCGAGCAGGTACTCCTTGTTCCCCACCGCCTCCATCCAGCAGGTCACCGGCTTGTCCGAGTCGGCCTTGAAGCGCTCGATGGCGCCGTGCAGCTCCTGGACCTTCGCGAAGCCGGTGCGCAGGCCCAGCGGGCGGATGAGCACGCCGGAGACCCGCTCGTCCACCGCCGCCTTGCGCAGCGCGGAGTCGAACTCCAGCACGCTGGGCCACGTCGAGCCGAGGCCCGCTAGCGGCTGCTCCGGCATCGGCTGCTCGGGGAGGGGACCGCCGATCTTCAGGACGAGGATCGAGCCCTCTTCGACGTCGGCGCCGCCCCCGTCCAGCATCGAGATGATCGCGACGATCGATCCGACGAGAACGACGACCAGAAACAGAACCAGAAAGAGGACGAGCGCGCGACTGCGACGCATCAGGCTCCCGCCGCGATGCGGATCGACGCCGTCTCCTTGAGGCTGGCCTTGTAGGCCTCCAGTGCGCGCGTCTGGCGGGTGCGCAGGAGCCGGTCACGGACGTCCGCCCGGTCCTCCTCGTAGGAGCCGGCCGCGGGGTCGGTGGCGCCGATGAGCTTCATCACGACCCAGCCGTTGGGGATCTCGATCGGCTCACGGGTCACGGTGCCGGCCTCGGTCATCGCGAAGGCGGCGCTGACCGCCTCCGGGGCCCGGCCCAGCTTCGGCACGCTGCGCGCGCCGCCGTCGAAGTCACCGGTCTCCTGGACCTGCAGGTTGCGGGCCGCGAGCAGCTCGGAGGCCGCCGCCTCGTCCATCGTGCCGTCGAGCACCGCGACCATCTTGCCGGCGAACTCCTTCGCCAACTCGGGGGCCTTGTCCTCGGCGTACAGCTCGGTGGCGATCTCCTTGCTGACCTCGTCCAGGGGCTGGATGACGGCCTCGGTGATGTCCTCGACCTTGATGATGTGCACCCCGTAGCGGGTCTCGACCACGTCGCTGATCGCGCCGATCTCCATGTTGAAGGCGGCGTCGCTGAACGGCTTCACCATGCGCTTGTCGTCGAAAAAGCCGAGGTCGCCGCCGCGGGTGGCGGAGGTGTCCTCGGAGTACTTCTGCGCCAGTTGGCCGAAGTCGGCGCCCTCGGCGCGAGCCTCCTCGAGGATGCCGCCCATCATCGTGCGGATCGCGTCGCGGTCGTTGTCGCCGTCCTCGTCGCCGAACTTCAGCAGGATGTGGCGGGCGGAGACCTTCTTGGGCTGGTTGTACTTGCGCTCGAAGTCGCGGTCGTAGCGCTCCTTGATCTGCTCGCCGTTCTCACCCATCCAGGCGTCCAGCTCGCCGTCGTCGGGCGTGACCTCGTCGCGGAACAGCGAGTCCGACACGCGGATGAACTCCACGTTGCGCTTGCTGTTCTCCTTCTCCCAGGCTTCGCGAATCTCCACCTCGGAGACCTGCACGCCGCTGCGCACCATCGCCTCGACGGCGGTGACGAGCGCACGCTCGCTGTAGAACTTCTGGAGCCGCTGCTGGGTCCGCTGGGCGTTGGTGGTGCCCAGGTAGTCCTCGTACTTCTTGGCGTCGAAGTTGCCCTGGTCGTCCTGGAACAGCGGGTCCTCGACGACGGCCCGGCGCAACTGCTTGGGCGAAATCGTGATGCCCTCGGCGGCGGCGGCCTGGAGCATGAGGCGGCGCTCGATCAGGTCGTCGATGACCGTCGACTTGATCTGGAGCTGCTGCGCTTCGGTCATGTTCGGGTTGAACCGCTGCTGGAACCGGACCTGGCGCTGCCAGGCGGAGTTCACTTCCTGCTCGCGAATGGCGTCCCCGTTGACCTCGACCATCAGTTCCGAGCGGGGGCTGTTCAGCGCACCCGATCCGAAGAAGAAGATGAAGACCACGGCGATCAGGGCGAGCAGCGCCTTGGTGAAGAACGAATCAGCGTTGTTGCGGAGGTATCCGAGCATGGTGGCGTTTCCTACGCACGCGGAGCGCGCGCGTCAAGGTGTAGGCTGGCCACCATGGAGACGATCAAGCGTTTGAGCGTGGCGATGGCCGGTCTGCTCCTGCTGTGCGCCGCCGCGCAGTGGAACGATCCCGACCCCCTGGGATGGATCGCGATCTACGCCGCCGCCGCGGCCACGTCGCTCGCATTCGTGGTCATGTCGGGACCGATCTGGAGGATCGCCCTGGTGATCGGGGCGATCGCCTCGGTGTGGGCGGCCCTCCTGGCGCCCGGCGCCAGTGGCATCGGAATCAGCGATTTGTTCGGCTCCATGAAGGCTTCCAGTCCGGAAGTTGAAGTGGCACGTGAACTTCTGGGCCTGGTGATCAGCGGCCTGTGGATGGCGGTGCTCGGAGCGGCCGGTATTCGCTCGACGCGAAAATAGTCGCGTCCCGCAAACTTCCCCGTTGACACGGCCCCAGGGCGGGCTGACACTCGATCGCGTCAGGGAATCCCCTGGTAACTACTGCCAGCACCGGCGCGCGGGGTTTGAGGGAGCACCGCACCGCAGCCGCAGCCATCCCTCCTCGTGCGCGCGGATCCGACACCTTGTTCAACGCACTCTTCGGTCTCTTCAGCAAAGACATCGCCATCGACCTCGGTACGGCGAACACCCTCCTGTACGTGAAGGGGAAGGGGATCGTCAGCAACGAGCCCTCCGTCGTCGCCGTGGCCCAGGGCCGCAACGGCTCCCAGAACGTGCTCGCAGTGGGCCACGAGGCCAAGCAGATGCTCGGCAAGACGCCGGGTGAGATCCGCGCCGTGCGGCCGCTCAAGGACGGCGTCATCGCCGACTTCGCGGTCACCGAGGCGATGCTTCGCTACTTCATCCAGAAGGCCCACAACCGGCGCACGTTCG
>PVBE012680983.1_pt1 | contig 11873 bp, 12 predicted proteins | sample 1631181 | NCBI WGS metagenome assembly PVBE01 (sample SAMN08397723, study PRJNA350692) | Marine metagenome, whole genome shotgun sequencing project. | isolation source: water | place: Pacific Ocean | collected 2012-04 | reverse complement strand
GGTCAGGAAAGAGAGTTCACCTATTATCGGCATCGAGTCGCTTGCCGTAACCGCCTTGCCAATTGCCAGGTTCGTTGCACCCTTTGGGACCATGATCACGGGAGCAACGTATTTGCCCTGCCGCGAGAAGGCGACGAGGTTTGCCGACTTGATTGTCCTGGGCGTACCCACGAAAAGCGGTTGAGGCAGTTCAATGCTCAGCTTTGTCTTGCTGATAGTCAGGGCAGGGCTCTGGATTACATCGTCCGGCTCAGCATTCTGAACCACCTCCACCTCCTCGGGCACATCCTCTTTCGGGGCCTGGTTGACGGCAATGGTGTTCTCAGGCGCTGGCACGATACCTTCCTTATCGTCGCCTTTGCTGCGCATGTGCAGAATTGCCGCACTCACACAGATAATAATCCCCGCCGCCGCGGCAAGGGCAAGCAGGGGCCGGCCTTGCCATTCGATGCTGTCTCCCTGTTTACGTTGTTCAATCTCTCGTTCCAAAGCTTCATGCTGTTTATCTGTAAGTGACATTTTCAACTCCTCCTCCAGACTGCGTTCAATGACTCTGCCTGTCTTTCTGTACTCATCCACCAGGGCGCGCAATTCCTGGTTACTTGCAAGATCCTTTTCAACCTGTGTCAGCTCGGTTTGCTCAAGTTCACCCAAGGCATAGGCCAGGTATTTTGGATCATCTCCATTGTTATTCATGGCCATTCCTCCACTCAGCTGGTCGGCGCGAAGCCGGCATCCGGGTTGATTCCTTTTCTTATGGCTTTAACTGCCTGGTGAAGCAGCAAGCCCACATTCGATACACTAAGCTCAGTTATGCCGCTGATGTCCTTGTAGCTCAGTCCATTCTGGAACTTGAGCCTTACAACCTCCTGCTGCCGTTCCGGCAACGACTTGATCAGTTCACGTACCCGGCTAAGATCATCTTCTCGCTGAAGTGCCTCAGCGGGGTGGGGTTGCTCAACGCTCATGGATTCCAGGTGAGAAGTTTCCAGGGTTGTCATTCTCTTCTCCTTTCGGAGTATCTCGAAACAACGGTTTCGGCATACGGTAAACAGCCACTGGGCCAGCCGGTCCTCAACCTTTCCCCTCGGCTGTCTGCAGAGCTTGAGGAACGTATCCTGAACCGCTTCCCGGGCCCGCCCAAGATCGCCCGATAAGAGGCGGCTGGCGTATGCGATAAGGTGACTTTCATGGAATTTGAGCGCTTCCCTGATCCAGTCCCTTGAATCCCGGCTTTCATCCCCTGTTGTATGATCAGCTTTCATCCGTTTCCTGTACCCTGAAGTATCGTGTACCCTGCCTTCTAAATACATAATGCGCGAGATGGCGTCTTATTAGGGGGAAATCGAGAAAAAGTTGTGCCAGGGGAGGTTCACGCTGTTCATCGCCTTCGGCGAATTGGAAGGCGGGCTATCACAAAGAGCCTTTCCCCCAATAGGAGATGGATTGTTTGAGGTGTTGTTTCGCGGGTTGCTTGATCCCGAAACCAATGACGCCGATGGGGCCTTTGTAGTTGAGATCCTTCAAGATCTGAAAGAGCCCTTTGACGTCGTAGCTGCCCTGGCCCAGGGGCTGGATAAGCTTGTCCCAGCCCATCTCCCTGGTGTTGCCGGTCTCGGCGCCAGATACCTGAACGATGAAGAGTTTGGGAAGGGCTTCCTTCAGGAGCGGCGCGAGATCCTGTATGCCTCGCATCTTCAGTTGATGACAGAGCGTGAGGGAGACGCCGACGTTGTCGTCGGCCACGAGGTCGGTAACGCGAAGGGCCTCCTCGAGTGTCTCCACGTGATTGTTGATGTGCGGGTAAATGGCGATGCGAAGGCCCATGGGTTTCGCCACATCATTCAGGCGCTTGAGCTCGCGGACCGCGTCCGCATCGTCCCCGCCCTTGCGGGTTAGCTGCACCCAGAGGATGGCGCCGGTGTCCTTGAGCGCTTGGATATCCTTGAGAGGAAGTGCAGAGGCCTTTTCCTTCTTAGAGACCGACAGGTGCATCATCAGTGCGTGCAGCTTAACACCCCGGGCGGTCATCTCCTTGACCGCTACCGCCGTCGTCCCTGGCCGCCACGTCACGCCGTCGTAGCCAAGATCGCGCAGGAGAGCGGCCTTGCCGGAAATGCTCTTCACATCACGGATGCCGTTATCCATTGCGAAGAACTCATTCTCCGCGGCAGAAGAAACCTGCGGCAGGAGCACGGCTGTTCCTACTAGCACGGCTGCCGCAAGAATGTCGCTTGCCACGTTATGCATGTTGCTTCTCCTGTTCCTCTTGGGATCTATACATTCTCGGGCACGACAAACGGTTTCCGATAATTGCGGGTTGCCAGTTTGTTTGCTTCATCCGCGAGTGTGCCGGCCGCTGTAATCACAGATTCTTTCAGGAATCGTCTTCTATTGATTCTATTTGTCATTGTGAAATCTCCCTTCGCCAATCGATTCTCCGAAGGCGATATACAGGAAAGCCCAGCGTTGGCGGAGCCTACGCTGGGTATGCGGTTCAGCACCCACACCTTCGCCGAAGGCGATGAACAGCGGGAAGAGCACGCTGCCCCTGAAAAGCTGGCCTATCCCTCAGCAGGGCTAACCAGCGTGAGATCCTGGAAGTAGTCGCGCAGGTAACCGCGGTCGCGCGCGAGGAGTCGGTCGGCAAGGAGGCTGGCATGCGCACCGATCAGAAAGTCGGCCACGATTCTTCCCTGCCTGCCGCCTCGCTGGAGGTGGGTCCGAAAATGCTCGCCGGCGAATTTCGCGCTCTGGAGCGAAGATGGCACAAATTCGATCTGCCAATCCTGGAGAAAGGTGTCGAACTCATCGGCATTCGCGAACGCCGGGCGGATTTCCGCCAACACGCATTCGCAAGCCACGAGCTGACCTTCAGACGAGGCCGTGCGCAACAGCGCTTCCGAAGAGTCTGCAAAAGTCTGATCGTCCGTGACGACATCAAGAACTATGGAGCTGTCAACGGCTGAGATCACTGACGAATCCTGTCAATGTAGTCGTCAACGTTGCGGCCCACAGGCAGTCGGCCCTTGCCGCGCCACTTGTGGAACGGGTCTTCGTGTTGCACTTTGCGGGCAACCAGAACACCACGCTCGGCCTGAAAATCAAGCTCCATGCCCGGCTTCAAGCCAAGTTTTGTACGGCAGGCTTTCGGCACAGTGACCTGTCCCTTTTCAGAAAGAATAGCTTTCATACTTGTACGGTAAGAATTCCTACTCATTATGTCAAGCCAGATCTGAGGATTAGCTGGGATCAGCCATTTAGCGAACGTAACCACCCGCGCCCCCGCGCTAGAGACCCGGAGGAGATGCAACGTTTGCCATGGGGAGAAAGAGGAGAAACTCATTTGGACGCTGTCTACTTCCCTCGTCCTCCAGGGCCCAAAGAGCGATAGCGGATCCCTCTCCTCCGGCATGACCCCCGCCGCGTACCGGCAATCATAGTAGCAGAAGTCCGCTAAGGCCTGCGGCGCGGCTACAGATCTGGAGACCGGGCCACGATGTCATACAACTCGCGAATGGCGAAACGGATGTTGCCTTTATGCGTGGCAAAAAGGCGGTCTGTGAGTTCACGGGGGGTGTCGTGTTTCAGTTCGGTGGCGAGTTTGAAAAGCAGCTCCGGTGTTGTGCGGCATTCGACAAGTGTGGGCAGCATGCCGGTTACGTGCGAGGTCGCCACGATACCGGCACAAGATTCTGTCCGGGGCAGGAACCGTTGCCAGGCGCGCCCGGTCATCTGGTCGGCTCCGTCGAAGAGTATCACGCTGTTGCTTTCCAGATCGGCAAAGAACTCGCGCATGAATTTGCGGGGAAACGATGTCGTGGTTGTGTCCAGGCGCAGGTGTCTGATGTCAAATCCGAGGGCGGCAAGCCTGGGTTCGAGCTGATCAAGAAGGGTTGTCTTGCCCGTGCCGTGTGGTCCAACAATTGAGCCCCGATAATCCAGCGCCCCCAGCCGGGCCATGATATCCTGCCAACTGGTATCAAGCGGCTGGAACGGCAGGGCGTCCATGAGTTCGGAGCGGAAAGGGTTGTTTCGTGCAGTGATCACAGGTCGTCGAAGGCATTCGGGCCCATAGGAGTATCGCCGAGGGGTTCAGGCAATTCCTCACCGATAGGTTCGTCATCCGATCCACCACTACGATAGATCTTAATTTCAGAGCCTTTCGGCGAGATCACGATCTCCTGTCTTGCGTTCTTGTTGGGCTTTTCTGTTACGAGTTCTACCGCCCAGAGTAGTGATACCAGGCGCCCAGAGAAACTGTATGGCGCTGGCGGTGCCGTGAATGAGAAGTCGCAGGAGTTGCCGGCGTCGGGGTTTTCGACTTCAGCGCCTTCACTTATCGCGGCATCGCGTGTGCCTTTGCCTCTCGTGTACCAGAGCAGGTTGACGGCGACGCTGCGGGGTTCCTTCTCGAGGTCCCAAGTGGCGGTACCGCGGATCTCTTCTCCGGGCAGATACGATGTCTTGCCGCCTTCAATTTCTATGCTGACTTTGTTCATTCTACGTTCTCACAGGAAGTACGATTATCTCAAAACTCTCATCAATGTCCGGCCAGCGCGGAATTTCCCCTGTCACCTTGATCGCCCAGGTGATCTTGTTGTTGCTGGCGGCAAAGGAATGCATCGTGTTTTCCGGGATGGTGACTTCCCTGTTTCCTGAAAGAAGATCCCTGTAATCGTCTGAAGACATGATTTCAATTGAACGGAAGGTGGATGTGTCGGTAACAGTATCGGTACCGCGTGTGTAGGTTGCCGCCTCCTGGCCTTCGAGCTTAACGGCAAGACGGGATATCTTTCTGGCATTTCCAATCATCTGCCATTTCAGGTTGATAGTGTCGCCGAGTGGGATGACGTTTGAACTTACGGTTATCTTTGGCCGCGCGTTGAAGAGGGCCAACAGCGAATGAACAAGACCGATGAAAACCCCTATTCCGACTACTCCGAAAATAGCCGCGAATAGAACGAGTCCCCATTCCGTGTGGCCGGACTTTATGCTCTTCACGAGTGCTATAAGCATGCCGGTCACGACCCCGTTCCAAATCAGGCAGAAGATAAGCATGCCGATGAACTTGGCCTTCGGCGAGCCCTTGGAGTTCAGTGTGACAGAACCACTGCGCCGCCCCATGGCCTCGAGTGCGGAATCCGGCATCCAGTCCGGCAGTGCTGGGACATTCTTTTTGCGCAGCTTCTTCTTCCATGATGTCACGAAAACGGCGAACCCAGCCGCAACGAACGTGAAGGGAAACAGGATGACTAAGTAGAATAGCGTGAATTCCCGCTGTATGACGGCATCGTGTGGATCGTCAGGGTTGACCCAGCAAGTCTGTTTGGAACCCTTCGGATAGGCTTTGACAATCTTGGCTTTGCCTGAATGGCCACTCGACGACCCGCCCATGAATTCGTAGCGGTCGGCTGAATACGTGCGTCCGTCTACGTCGTAATGATACGTCATTTCGACTGAGTATGTTGTGCTGTCATCGCCCCGGTGACTCTCAACGTGGCTCGAGTCTATTATGCATTCGACGTCGGTCCAGTTCTTTGCATCCAGCACCTTGAGCGCAGGGATAATGAAGAAAAATGAGAAACCCGTACCAAAGAGTGCGAAGATCAGGCCGACCACCATTCCGACAGTCCGGGGGTTGGCCCTTCGTGCAGTCTTCGAGAGCGAAGTGCTTCTGCTATTCCTTCTTCTGCCCCGATTGCCAAGTCTGATACGCATGCCCATGATTTCGACCTTCAGCTGCTGATGGACAACAAGAGTAGTAACGAGCAGACCATCTGTCCATTATAAGTGGAGAGTTCCGCCTGCGCGTCCACTTAAGGGATTTGCGCGGCAGCGCAAATGCCTCAATGCCTGCTTGACTAGGCAGTCTTGCTCTCTCACGATATTGAACTATGAAAAACCTTGAAGATATTCTGAAGAAGGTGGAGGCGGGTGAGCTGGCCGTTGACGAGGCGGCGAAGTTGCTGGGCCCGAAGTCTGAAGTCCTCGACTACGCGACGGTTGACACGGATCGCCTGCATCGAAGAGGGTTTCCCGAAGTCATCTACTGTCCGGGAAAGACATCCGAGCAGATCATCGGCATCACACGAACACTCATCGATGCCGGCCAGGATGTGTTCGCCACGCGTATCAGCCCTGAACAGGCTGCTGCCGTAACGGCCCAGGTAGAGACAGCCGTTTATCATGAGACCGCCCGGTCCATTACAGTTGATGTTGCCGAACGGGGTCCGGGAGTTGGCCTGGTAGTAGCCGTCTGCGCCGGTACGTCCGATCTGCCCGTGGCCGAGGAGGCAGCGCTTACCGCCGAACGCCTTGGCGCTCGCGTGGAACGCGTATGCGATGTCGGTGTGGCCGGGCTGCACAGACTCATGACACATCTCGACCTGCTCAGGTCGGCTCGCGCGATAATCGTCGTAGCCGGAATGGAGGGAGCCCTCCCGTCGGTTGTAGGCGGCCTGGTGGGCAAGCCCATCATAGCCGTGCCGACCAGTGTCGGATACGGAACGGGTTTCAGTGGCATCGCGGCGCTGCTTGCCATGCTGAACACCTGCGTTCCTGGCATTTCCGTGGTGAATATTGACAATGGATTCGGAGCCGGTGTGAGCGCAGCCTTGATCAACAGGCAGGGGGAGGCGGAGTGATTCTGCGATTCGACAGTGTGGGCGGAGCCAGCGGTGACATGATTCTCTCCGCGCTTGTCGACCTGGGGGTTGATGCTTCGGAGCTTTCGAGCCAGCTCGAAAGCCTCTCCATCGAACCGTTTGGTCTTGAATGCGAATCTTGCCGGGACAGCGGGTTCGCCGGTACACGTGTAACCGTCAATATTCATGACCACGATCATCCTCACCGGCACTTAGCCGATATTTGCGGCCTGATCAACGCCAGCGCCCTGGCTGACCCGGTCAAGGCGCTCAGCATAAAAGTGTTTGAGTTGCTGGCCGACGCCGAGGCCGCGGTGCATGGAACAACACGCGACAAGATCCAGTTTCACGAAGTGGGCGCCATGGATTCCATCGTGGACATCGTGGGGTCTTGCGCGGCCCTGCATATGCTGGGGGTTGATGGCGTTGAAGTGTCGCCGTTGCCGTTGGGACAGGGGACCGTCAATTGTGATCATGGTGTGATGCCGCTTCCTGTTCCAGCCACCGCGGAGATTCTTAAGGGCCGGGCCACGATCAGTACGGATGAGCCCTACGAGCTTGTGACACCCACTGGCGCATCGCTGCTTTGCTGCTGGGCGGCCGAGATGCCGGTGCAATCCGGAGAACGCACGATTGAACGAATTGGTTATGGCTTTGGCATGCGCAAGCTGAAGTCGCGGCCAAACCTCCTTCGGGCCACACTCCTGGAGCGCAAAGGTGGCACACCCTCCGGAGACGAATGTCTCGTGCTCGAGTGTAACCTCGATGACATGGTTCCGGAGCTTGTGGGATCGTTAACCGGCAAGTTGATGCAGAAGGGCGCGCTCGATGTTTTCACAACGCCGGTTCAGATGAAGAAGCAAAGACCGGGCACGCTGCTTACGGTTCTTGCCCGTCCTGCCGACAGGGACACCCTCCTGGACATCACCTTTACGGAGACAACCACCTTTGGAGTTCGCGAGTACATAACGCAGCGTACTATCCTTGCCCGGCGCATTGTTGACGTCGACACGCGGTACGGGCGAGTTCGTGTGAAAGTCGGCACCTGGAAGGGAAGAGATATCACACGGGCTCCCGAGCACGACGACTGCGTGGCATGTGCCGAAACCGCCGGCGTCCCTGTGCGCGAGGTGTACGAAGAGGCGCTGCGTAGCGTGGTGGTTTAGAAGCGCAAGCGGGCCTCGCCCATCCCCCAGTTAGAGCCTGTCCGAAAACCCCCGAAGGGGCGAGACATACCAGCCCAGGGCATAGATCCTTTTCGGACAACGTCTAACTAACGGGACCAGGCAACATCACACATTCGATCCGCGCCAGCGGAGTTTCTGGCGGAGGACGGCAAAGTAGCTGTGGCCCGGGAGCCTTATGAAACTAACTCCCTGGTTGCTGCGCCTTACCTTGATTTCGGAACCGCGTTGCAGCGGTTCACCAACCTGGCCGTCTACGGACAGGACGACCTGTTCGCAGTTCGATACACTTACGGATATCTCGCTCTGGTCCGGCACCACGAGAGGTCGTGAGCTTAGCGTGTGCGGGCAGATAAGGCTGATGACGACCGCAGGAGTCGCGGGACTGAGAATTGGCCCGCCGGCAGATAGTGAATGGCCGGTACTTCCGGAAGGTGTAGAGACTATGAGTCCGTCGCAGACATACGATGTTACATAGTCGCCGTCGATGCGGAGTTCAAGCGTGATGACGCGTGATGACGGTCCGTTGCTGACGACTACATCGTTAAGTGCCGTGTAACGGCCTCCGGTGCCACCGCCCACCACTTCACACTCAACCACGGCGGCTTCATCAATAACAAAATCGTCACTTGCCAGGCATTCAAGCGCCGTGTCCAGGTGCTCTTCGGCAACACTTGTAAGAAACCCGAGCGACCCGATATTCACGCCTATGACCGGCTTGTCCCTTCCGCCGAGCTCCCGCATCACCCGGAGCATGGTTCCATCACCGCCAAGGGCCATGACTGCATCCACCTCTTCCAGCATCTCATCGATAGGTTTCACGGGAGCATTCAGTAAGGACGCAGTTATGTCGTCCGTTACCAGGGTGATACCCAATTCCGCCGCCCTGTTTTTCAAGGCACCAAGCACGTCGGCTGCCCTGGGCTTTCCACAGTTAGCAATGACACCAAGTGTTTTCACAAAACGCCCCTTCCTGGATTACAGTAACCGGCGAATTCAATCAGCGGAGAACAGGACATCTTCATTCGTAAATGATGCCTTTCCCAGTACGTCCACCGCTACGAGGTGGACGTTCTCCGACGGCTTCCTGTTCACATGGTCCACCTCGTAGCGGTGGACCTACCAAGAGTAATCGACTTACAGCGCGCGTTCTCAGCTACGCCTTCCTCCACCACGCGAGGAACTCTATGTTACCCGCCGGGCCCTTTATGGGCGACTCGCACAAGCCGAGCCACTGTAGCCGAAGTTCTTGCGTCCCGAACTCCTTTATCTGTTCTACGACAGCCTGGCGAACGGCGGGGTCTTTTATCACCCCGCCTTTCTGAACCTGTTTCCGTCCGGCTTCAAACTGCGGTTTGATGAGTGTTACAAGTTCCGCGCCCCTGGCCAACATATCTATAACAGCGGGAAGAACTTTCGTCAACGAGATGAAGCTTACATCCGCGACAGCAAACGACGGGGTGTCGGGTATATCTTCCTTTTTCAAGTACCGCGCGTTCACTCCCTCCATTACGATCACACGCGGATCGTTGCGAAGCTGCCAGTTGAGTTGACCTTTGCCAACATCAACCGCGTATACCTTTGCGGCTCCGTGCTGGAGCAGGCAGTCGGTGAAGCCGCCGGTAGAGGATCCAACATCGATACAGGTTAATCCCTCCACATCGACGTTGAAAGTTTCGAACGCGGCTTCCATTTTCTCTCCCCCACGGCTGACGAAGCGTGGAGTACTTTTTAGCAGCAGTTCGGAGGCGGTATCCACTTTGTGTCCCGGCTTCGTAGCGGGATGGCCGTTGACTAGAACCTGTGCGGCTAGAATAAGGCGCCTGGCCTGTTCACGGCTGTCAACCAGGCCACGCTCCACGACAAGATTGTCGAGCCTCTGTTTAGGCATGTTGAGACATCAGGCGGAGTTTTGAGGCAAGCCGGCTTCAACGGCATTTGCAACGCTCTTTGCGGTTAGTCCAAAATCTTTTCGCAATATGTCAACCGAGCCGTGAGGCACAAACTGGTCCGGCCAGCCGAACGGTATGACGCGTCCTCCGAAACCGGACGAGGCGAGGAATTCCTGGATCGACGAGCCGAAACCGCCTGCGACTGTCCCGTTCTCCATGGTGATAAAGACCTTTGCATCGGCAGCCTGTTTCTTCAGCAGGTCGGTATCGAGCGGCCTGATGAACCGAGGATTCACTATGCCTGCCTCGATGTTCTTCTTCGCCAGTATCCCGGCAGCTTCTTCGGCGATGGGAATCATGTCACCCAGCGCCCAGATTTGTACGGCATGGCCGGACTTGAGGACCTCGGCTTTCCCTATCTCCAGTGTGTCGGTTTTCTCTGGAACCGGTGTGCCGGGTCCGGTTCCACGTGGGTAGCGGATGATGACGGGTTTCTCTGCGGAGAAAGCAGTTGCGAGCATGTTGGCCAGTTCCGCTTCGTCTTTAGGCTGCATCATGATCAGATCAGGGACAGAACGATAGAGCACTATGTCGAAAACCCCGTGGTGCGTTGGCCCGTCGTCCCCGACAGCGCCTGCCCTGTCCAAACACATGATCACGGGCAGTTTCTGGAGGCATATATCATGTATGATGCAGTCCACAACACGCTGTGAGAATGTCGAGTAGACCGCAAATACCGGACGGAGGCCCTTGGCGGCAAGGCCGGCCGCGAACAGGGCCCCGTGCTCCTCGGATATTCCCACGTCAAAGAAACGCTCCGGAAATTTCTTGGCGAACCTGGAAAGGCCGGTGCCGTCGCACATTGCGGCGGTAATTGCCACTATTCTGTCATCTGCTTTTGCAAGCTGTTCCACCGTTGATCCGAACACTGATGAATAAGTGGTCCCCTTGGCTTTGCCGTAACCCTCCCCGGATGCGACTTCGAAGCAGGATGTTCCATGCCACTTTGCGGGTTGCTCCTCGGCGTAGGTATAGCCCTTGCCCTTCTGGGTGGACACGTGCAGGACGATGGGGCGATCCGAATCACGGGCGATTTTCATTGCATCGAGGAGCTTGTCAAAATCATGTCCGTCTATCGGTCCCACGTACCTGAGCCCGAATTCCTCGAACATGACGCTGCTGAGGAAGAGGCTTTTGACGGCTTCTTCAATACGATAATAGACAGAACGAAGCCACCCCATGTGCATCTTTGTGGCAACGCTTTCGACAGATTTCTTCCAGCGGTTATACCTGGGATTGGCGAGGAGACCGCCCAGGTACCTGGACATTGCGCCGACATTCTCCGATATGGACATCTCGTTATCGTTAAGGATAACGATCAACCTCCGCGTGACGTCGGCAAGGTTGTTGAGGGCCTCGAGCGAAGGCCCGCATCCCGCGGCTGCGTCTCCGATGATGGCAACAACGTGTTCGTCCCCGCCCATCCTGTCGCGCGCCGCCGCCATGCCCAGTGCGGCCGAGAGTGCAGTTCCGGCATGCCCGGCACCGAACGCATCGTAAGGGCTTTCCTCACGCTTGAGGAAACCGGACAATCCTCCCCGCTGGCGCAGCGTATGAATCCGGTCTTTTCGTTCTGTCAGTATCTTGTAAGTGTAGCACTGGTGGCTAACGTCCCAGATAATCTTGTCGTCGGGGGGGCGGAAAGTCTTGAGAAGGGCGATGGTCAGTTCAACCACCCCGAGGTTGGCAGCCAGGTGACCACCGGTCTTGCTTACAGAATCAATGATAAGCTCGCGTACCTCGCCGGAGAGCTGGATCAATTCCTTCACGTCGAGTGCTTCGAGATCCCCGGGTTTATTCACTTTGTCCAGAATCTTCTTCATATCCCGGCAGTATACGCACAACCGAAACACGTGGCCAATCCCGAAAACGAATAATGCTGCAGGGCGGGTCCAAACGCAGAAAGTGGGTGAACTTCGAGTTCCATGCTCTGCTTGCTGGAACACCCGCCCCTATAGTTGTGCCACATGGCGTCCACGCCTACGCAATGACACCGCAATCTGTCATCCTGAGCCTGTCGAAGGATCTCCATACCACCGGAAACACAGGAGATTCCTCGACAAGCTCGGAATGACAGTAACTTGGTGTTT
>PVBE011775222.1_pt1 | contig 11873 bp, 11 predicted proteins | sample 1631181 | NCBI WGS metagenome assembly PVBE01 (sample SAMN08397723, study PRJNA350692) | Marine metagenome, whole genome shotgun sequencing project. | isolation source: water | place: Pacific Ocean | collected 2012-04 | reverse complement strand
CCTGTCCTGCGCCATGCACCAATAGGTAGTCAGTCATCCAGCTTTCCTGTGAATAAAAATACTTAGCAACGAGTCGTGTTTCGAGTTAATTAGCTACAGCGGAACGAAGCGCGTCCAATAGCGATGCGTCCTCTTCGGGCAGCACCGTCCGCGGATCCAGCAGGACCCGGTCATCTTCAACCCTGGCAACGACGGGGGTGCTGAACTCCCGCAGCCGACGCATCACTTCAACCGCGCCGACCTCGCCGCAGTCCAGGGACAACACCCAAGAGGGCAGCGTCTCCCCCGGCAGGCTGCCACCGCCAACTGCAGAGCGACTTTCATCCACCGTTGATGGACATTCCAGACCGGTTTGCCACGACTTGGCCCGCTTCTTAAGCTGCGCATCTGGGGTGGATATCATCCGCCAGACCGGTATCTCTTGCTCAGCTTCACCCTTCAGGTAATGGACCAATGTGGCGGTTAGGCTGGCCAGACTCATCTTGTCGATACGCACCGCCCTGGCCAGAGGATGGCGTGCCAACCGGTCAACAAGGTCTTTCTTGCCAACTATGATCCCCGCTTGCGGGCCACCCAATAGTTTGTCCCCGGAGAAGAAAACCAGACCCGATCCGTCTTTGACGCTCTCTTGAGGCGTCGGCTCGTGAGCCATCCCGTAGTTCTCGGTGAGCATCAGGCTGCCGCTGCCGACATCATGGAGGACTGCAACTCCCCGGGATTTGCCAACCTCGACCAGGTCTGCGGTGGCAACCTCGGCAGTGAACCCTTCCACCCTGAAGTTGCTGGAATGCACCTTTAAGAAGGCGGCTGTATTCTCGGTAACCGCATCGTCATAGTCACGGACATAGGTGCGGTTGGTGGTGCCGACATCTATCAGGGTGCTACCGCTTTGTCGAAGCACGTCAGGGACACGGAACCCTCCGCCTATCTCCACCGCCTCAGAACGGGAGACCACCACCTCTTTGCCGGCGGCCAGAGCTGAAAGACCCAGGAGCATGGCTGAGGCGTTATTGTTCACTGCCAGGGCCGCCTCTGCGCCGGTGATCTGACACAACAGCGACTGCAACTGTGCCTGACGGGATCCGCGCCTTCCGGTGGCCAGGTCCAGCTCCAAGTTGGAGTACCCCTGGGCTGCTTGGTTGGAGGCTTCAATGGCCGCTTTGCTCAGGGGAGCCCGCCCCAGATTGGTGTGGATCACCACTCCGGTGGCATTGATCACATGGCGGGGTTCCGCCCGCATGGTGTCTTCGATGCTCTGGCAGACAGTACGGGCGACGTCGTCGGCATTTGGAGAGTCGCCACCCTGCCTGATATGGTCACGGGCCGAATCCAACGCCTCGCGGACAAGGTCTACGATCCAGTCGCGGTCAAATGACTCAGCGGCGGCGGCCACGTCCTGCTTGGCAAGAACACTATCAACGCTGGGGAGGTTGCGAAATTGCATCTAGCGATCCGATATCCAAAGGGTTGCGTATATATGCCTGAACGGGCTTTATTCTAGCATGAGAGACTGAAATACCAGACTCAATCCTGGCACATCCAGAATCACTAGTATAGAATAATCTTACTCTGGTCGCCGTTAATAGTGTTGCCGCAATGAAACCAAAACTGGCCGCAATATTAGTCATTGGACTGTTGACCTTGTCCATCGTGGGCACGGCTGTGGCCGCCATCAGCCAGGCTGTCGCCGAAGAACCCAGCACATCAAGTGTCACTCTTGGCAGCTACACCAACCAGATTGGCGACACCAAAGGCGACGACGAAAGCCGCGCAACCGGCGCATTCAAGTTCGTCTGCCCCTTCCACTGACCTAACCCTCACCGTCCCCACTCTGCAAATACGCCTCCCTGTTGACCTCTGGGCGCTCTGCGCCTAATGTTCTTGTTGCCAATTTATTTCTAAACCAGCCAACGATACCGGTCCAATGGAGATTTCAGCCATGCAAGCAGGCCTTCCCCCGGAGCTAGACGCCCTCAAGAACATCATCCGCCAGATTGTGCAGGATGAATGTTATCCCCTGGAGGCAGAATTCCTGGCCAACCCGTCCCAAGAGGGCGTGGACGAGCCCGGCGCTCCAAGGGGCATCGCCGAAGCGCTCTCAGGCCTATTGGGAGTTCTGCCGGAGGCGTCCTGGGACCGCCTGAACAAGATATCCAAGGACACTGGCATCTACACCTCATTCGTACCCGAGGAGTACGGCGGCGGCGGCATGGGGGCCTTGGGTCACGTCATCCTAGATGAAGAGGTGCATAAGAGCATCGTCCAGCTGCCAACCTCTCCGGTGCCTTTGATGATGGTTGGCGCAGCCACTCCAGAACAGGAACAGGAATACCTGCTTCCCTCAGTCGAAGGTAAATTGCACTACGCCTTTGGCCAGACGGAACCAAACGCAGGCTCTGATCCCGGCGGCATGATGCAGACCAGGGCTGTGTTGGACGGTGACGATTGGGTGATCAACGGGACCAAGACGTTTATCTCCGGCGCAGCTTCATCCGATTACATCCTGCTCCAGGCGGTGACCGACCCCGACAAACGCCAACGGGGCGGCATCACCATGTTCATCATCGACAACCCATCACCCGGCCTGAGTTTCGACTCCATTCGACTCTGGGTAAACCCAGGCAAACCCCAGCAGTACACGGTCAACCTGGACAACGTCCGAGTGCCCCAGACCAAGGTCTTGGGCGAGGTGGGACAGGGCTTCACCCTGGGACAGAAATGGCTGGTGCACCATGACCGGATGCTCCGCGGTTCCATGGCCACGGGCATCCTCAGTCGGGCGCTTGAGATGGCTGTCGAATGGGCCAAGGAGCGGGTCACTTATGGTCGCCCCATCGCCGACCGGCAGGCCATCCAGTACATGTTGACCGACGTCTACACGGACATCATGACCCTCCGTTCCATCGTCCGTGAGACCGCCGCCAGGGCCGACGCTGGAGAAGACGTGCGGGTGGAAGCCTCCATGATCAAATACTGCGCCGGTGAGTGGGGCTGGCGTAGCATCGACAAGGTAATGCAGGTGTTCGGCGGAACGGGCGAAACCCTAGACCTGCCCATCGCCCATTGGTACCACATCCTGCGCCACGCCCGAATCGGCGGCGGCACGTCCGAGATCCATAAATTCGTCATGGCCCGCGGTCTGCTGGACGGCAAGGTCAACTTCCAAGGGTAATCAATGCCCAACCGGCAGATAAATCACGGGTAAATCAACCCTTGAAACACGGGGCGTGTGAATCTCTGGGACGGTAGGATTTTCAGGTGAGACAATGTAGCTGTCTCACCTGATTCTCGTTCTCGGCAGATCACGTAAATGGCCCAGATCGCCCACACATCTCCCCACGCCAACCTGCAGGTCACCGACCAAGCGGGCAATTTGACGTGTTTCAATTGCGTGATCGAGAACCATCAGACCCAGGCCTATAACCTGGCCCGGCGCATGCTCAACGACTGGGCATTGGCAGAAGACGCGGTCCAGGAGAGTTTCGTGTCGGCGTACCGGGCCTTCACCCGTTTTCGGGGCGAGAACCTAACCGCCTGGGTGCTCCGGATAGTCTCCAACACCTGCCGCGATATGCTGCGGTCCCGCAAGGCCAGACCAACCCTTCCTTTGGACCCAGTCCCCTCAGGGGATATCGATGAACCTCATAACCCCAGCGCCGTTGACCTGCCTTCCAACGACGCGTCACCAGAGGACCGAGCAGAGCAGTCTGAACTCAGGTCGGCGATCCAAGATTGTATCGATGACCTCCAAGAAGACCGACGGTTGGCCGTTTTGCTGGTCGACGTCCATGGCCTCAGCTACGAAGAGGCCTCGGAGAGCATGGGCTGCTCTTTGGGCACCGTTAAATCTCGGGTCAGCCGTGGCCGAGGTGGCCTGCGGGATTGTTTGAAGCAGACCGGGGAACTTTTACCGTCCCGTTTTCGTCAAGAAGTGTAGACAAGCGATGTGGTTAATAAGATCAACACATAAGCACATTTCCCAGGACGCGCTCAGCGAGTATCTGGACGGACGCCTGCAAGGCCGCCCATTGGAACGGGTCGAGTTGCAGCTGGAACAATGTGACGTCTGCCGTTTGGAGCTATCTGAGCTACAGGCCACCGTTGCGATGATGCAGCAACTGCCCATGGGACAGCCAAGGCGCAGCTTCGTCATGAGCGCACCGCCGCTGGATTTGCCTGCAACCTCGCGATCACGGCCCAGTATTTTCCTAAGGGCTCCAAGTTGGGCCTATGCCGGTGCGGCTTCCTTCGCTGTGTTGGCACTGGTGGTGACTGTCGCGATCGGCGGGGTATTCCAGAGCGTATCGGATTCTGACGGACAACAACTGGCGTTCAGCCAAGCTCCGCAGATCGAATCTGCCAGTCGGGCCGCTGCAGATGCCGCACCTACCTCAGGTCTGGCAGAGATGGGTGAAGGCCCATCCACGTCTGGTGGTGACCAAGAAGCGCCAGTATCGATGGCTGCTGCCGCCTCCGCACCGCCTTCCGAACTGGCGGCGCTGGGCGAACCGGCAGAGGATCCGGTTGTCGCTTTCAGTGCCGAAAGCACGTCACAGGACGCGGCCGCAGGCCTAGCCGTGCCTGAACTGGCATCTGAACCGTCTCCAGAGACGGCAGGGGCGGACGGCGGTGCATTCACAAAGCAGGACGAATCTGTTACCAGAGGCCTGATGCCAGAAAAGGCTTCCGAAGGCCCGACTGGAGAAACAACGATCGAAGACCCTTCCATCTCGGCAACGGGTGGTCAGGCTGAATCACAAGATGACATTCCTGCTCCAGTTTCGGAACAACCCCTGGCCGAGCCTGCTGCTGAGCCAATGCCTGAACTGTTCGACAACGAAGCCGATGACGGAATGTCTAGCTGGAAGTGGGTAGTGGCGATTGCCTCTGTAACAGTGATTCTGGCATCCGTATCCGGCCTGTATCTCCAACGACGGGCAGCCCGCCGAGAATTCCCCTAAGTCCTGCCTCCCCGGTCTTGGGTAAGACTACCCAAAAAATCGGTTGCAACCTTTGGGAACTTTTTAACGCGTCCCTCCGTCTTAATGGTTGAAAGCAACGCCAGAGGGCGGAATACCCAGAGGGCGAAATGCCAAGGAGAGATGAACACCATGATCCGAACAATCATACAAAGTAAAAAGATGCTAATCATTTTGGGAACCGCACTGGTCCTGCTCCTGGCAGTGGCCTGCAGTTCCGATAGCGACGACGGAATCACCGGGGCCAACGTATCCGACTTCCTAGCCGCTGCTGGCGGTTCTGAAGCCGCCGCCCAATTGCTCAGGTCGGGTTCCGGGGCAAACACCGGCATCTGGGTCAACGGCACCGGAAAAGCCACGGGAGACCCAGACCTCGGAATCATCAACCTGGGTGTGGAAGCCCTGGCTGACTCGGCATCGGAGGCTCGGCAGATGGCTGCGGTGGCCATCGACCAGACCATCGCGGTTCTGAAGAGCAACAACATAGATGACCGCGACATGCAGACCAGCCAATTCAGCATCAGCCCCCGCTACAACACCCAGGAGGTGACCCGGTGCTCCCAGCCTTCCAGAGAAGTTGAGCCAGCCACCAGTGGGAGTTCCATGGGCATGCCGGCTCCAGGATCCCCCGATGTGGTCGAGATGATAGTGGTGCAGGAAAAAGAGGGCAGCGAGTGTCGGGTGGAATTTGAACGGGTGCTGATCGGCTACGAGGTGACCAATACCTTGAACATCAAGGTGCGTGACCTGGACAACATGGGCAACATCATAGACGGCGCCACCGAGGCCGCGGGAGACCTGATCAGGGTCAATCGTGTGAGCTTCACCATAGAAGACACCAAACCCCTGCAAAACGAAGCCCGAGAAGAGGCAATCGCCGACATGCTAACCAAGGCCGCCGCCATGGCCGAACTGGCCGGAGTGGAATTGGGCAAACTAGTCTATCTGACCGAGTCCGGTGGTGGTTCGCCCCAATCCTTCGCTAGGATCGAGTCCGCAGCCGCCTTCGGTTTCGACTCTGGAGCATCCAGCAGCATCCTGGCCGGAGAGCTGGACGTGAACGTGAACGTGCAGGCAGTGTTCGGAATCGCTCCCTAAGGCGAGCAGAAGCGACAACCACACTTGAACGAAAGGGCGGTCTCTGTGAAGATACCGCCCTTTGCTATGTAATGTAACTGGTCGTCAAACAAGGGTATTCTGACTTGCTTGGCAATTCCATGATTGTTAGAATCCTGCTGTCCGACGGCCTCGATAGATCAGGCATCGGCCCCAATTCAAAACTGGACTATTTCACGGGAGCATCATGGTCTTAAGCGACCGTAGCATCAAAGAAGAACTGGCCAAAGGGCGCATCGTAATCTCCCCGTTGGACCCAGAAGACATCCAACCCGCCAGCGTAGACCTCCATCTGGACGGGAGCATCCTGGTATTCGCCAACTCCCGCCGTCCCTACATCGACGTCAAAGAGAGTCTTGAAGACCTGACCCAGATGGTCGAGATTCAAGAGGATCAGCCGTTCATCCTCCACCCAGGAGAGTTCGTCCTGGGCAGCACCCTGGAGAACATCGAACTGCCCGACGACCTGGTGGCCAGACTTGAGGGCAAGAGCAGCCTGGGCCGCATCGGCCTGGTGATTCACTCGACTGCCGGGTTCGTAGACCCAGGCTGGAAGGGACACTTGACCTTGGAATTGAGCAACCTGGCCCGCCTGCCCATCACCCTCTACCGGGGAATGAAGATCGGTCAGATCTCCTACCTACAACTCTCCACGCCGGCCGACCGCCTCTACGGCTCCGAGTCTCTGGGCAGCAAGTATCAGGGGCAGACCGTGCCCACAGCCAGCCGCTTTAGCCAAGACTTCGCCAACGGCAATTCTTAGCCCAGGCGATGAGTCACCCGGAGGCAAGTTACATGGAACGGGCCGTTCAGTTGGCCCAAGCCGTTGCCGGGTCCACCAGCCCCAACCCGGCGGTGGGCGCTGTTCTAGTGAAAGACGGCTCTGTCATCGGAGAAGGAGCCACCCAGCCACCGGGTCAAGACCACGCTGAGATAGTCGCTCTCAAACAAGCGTCGGAAAACGCCCGTGGTGCAACCATCTACGTCACCCTTGAACCCTGTTGCACCTGGGGTCGTACCCCGCCTTGTACCCAGGCGATCATCGCCGCTGGGGTAGCTGAAGTACATTTCGCGGTAATCGATCCCAACCCCGATGTCTCGGGCAACGGGCAGAAAGAGCTGGAAGCCGCTGGGATTCGAGTGGTGTTGGAAGAAACCCATAACGCCAAAGAATTGTACGAGTCCTTTGCCAAGCACATATCCACCGGCACTCCCTTCGTCACCGTCAAATATGCCATGAGCCTGGACGGCAAGATCGCCACCCACACCGGCGACTCCAAATGGGTTACGGGACCGGAGTCCCGAGGGTTTGTCCAGCAGATGCGCCGTACCTGCGACGCCATCCTCGTCGGTGTGAACACTGCGCTGACCGACGACCCCTATCTGACTTCAAGGGACGACGACGGCAACCCCATGGAACGGCAGCCGCTGCGGGTGGTGCTAGACAGTGTCTGTCACACGCCCGTTGGTGCGGTGATGTTCAGCCAACCCGGCTCCACCCTCATTGCCACGACCGAAGCCGCGCCGGACGCTCGAGTAGAAGCATTGGAGCGGGCTGGCGCAGAGGTTGTGGTGCTGCCATCCGGGGAAGACCGGCGCGTTGATCTAAGGGCGCTGCTCGACCATTTGGGATCCCGGGGAGTGGTCAACCTCATGATTGAGGGCGGCGGCTCGGTCCACGGGGCCTTCTTTGACGCCGGGTTAGTGGACAAGGTCTACGCCTTCGTCGCCCCATTGATCGTCGGCGGTGAAACATCATTATCGCCGGTGGAGGGCTCCGGAGTGAGCCTCATGGGCAGCGCCTGGCGACTGGCTGAGACCCGCACCGAGCAAATTGGGCCGGATTGGCTCATAATAGGATACCCAAGGAAAAAGTCCATCGAGGCAGCTTACGCCGACCTGGACGATCCAGATACTGAATAGACGTATGGGATATTAAGAGTGTTTACGGGAATCGTAGAAGAAGTGGGCGTCGTTGCCAAGATCAGCGATAACGCCATGACCGTCAAGTGCAGCAAGGTCACTGAAGACCTCAAGCTGGGAGACAGCATCGCCGTCAACGGCACTTGCCTCACAGCCGTGGAGTTCAGCCGTACCGAGTTCTCAGTAGACCTCTCTCCCGAGACGATGCGGCGCACATCGTTGGGCCAACTTTCTGAGGGCAGCATAGTGAACCTGGAAAGAGCGCTGCTGGCTAGCGATAGAATGGGCGGTCATATAGTCCAGGGTCACGTAGACGGAACCGGCGGAGTTATGTCGAGTAAGGTAGATGGAGACTCCATAGTCTTTCGGATTAGAGCCCCAAAACGTCTGAATTCATACATAGTTGAGAAGGGTTTCGTCGCTGTTGACGGCATCAGTTTGACCGTGGTAAAAAGAGGAGCCTCGTCCTTCACTTTGGCTGTGATACCATACACGCTGAAGAATACTAATTTGGCTGCAGTATCAGTTGGGGACCGGGTGAACCTGGAGGCCGACATCCTAGCCAAGTACGTAGAGAGTCTTTTGGACCGGAATTCCGGAACCAAAGACAAAAAGTCTTAAGGACAGAATTATGCCTCTGTGCAGTCTTGAAGAAGGACTCGAAGAGTTAAGAGCGGGTAGGTTCCTCATCGTAGTTGACGATGAGAACCGCGAAAACGAAGGCGACCTGGTAATGCCTGCAGAGATGGTGACTCCTGAGGCTGTTAACTTCTGCGTCACCCACGCCCGCGGCCTCCTTTGTATGCCGGTGATTGGCGAGCGGTTGGACGAACTCCAAATCCCGCTGATGGTCATTGAAAACGGCTCAGAAAAGAACCAGACTGCATTCACGGTTTCCATTGACTACAACGTGGACACCACCACCGGTATCTCCGCAGGTGACCGCGCCGCAACAATCCTGGCCATGCTGGATCCAGCGGCCAAACCCGATGAGTTCACCCGCCCTGGGCACATCTTCCCGCTGCGGTACCATCCCGGCGGAGTCCTAGCCCGGGCCGGACATACTGAAGCTGCAGTAGACCTCTGCGAGATGGTGGGCATGTACCCCGCCGGCGTTATTTGCGAGGTCATGGCTGAAGACGGCTCTATGCAGCGCCTACCCCAATTGGAAGAATTTGCTGAAGAACACGGACTCAAGATTCTCAGCATCGCCCAGATAATCGCCCAGCGCCGCCGAACCGAGCGTTTGATCGAACGCGTGGCCGAGGCCCGCCTCCCCACTCGCTACGGAAAATTCACGGCCGTCGCCTACAAGAGCCACGTCGACACTGGCGAGCACATCGCCCTGACCATCGGCGAGTGGACAGCGGATGAACCCGTCTTGGTACGCATCCACAGTGAGTGCCTTACGGGTGATGTCTTTGGCAGTATGCGGTGCGACTGCGGAGAGCAGATCGACCTCGCCCTGAAGCAATTGGCCGAAGAAGGCAACGGCATCTTCTTGTACATGCGCCAGGAAGGGCGGGGCATCGGCCTGCACAACAAGATCAAGGCCTACTCCCTGCAAGATCAGGGCCTGGACACCATTGAGGCCAACGAGACCCTTGGCTTTGAGCCAGACCTCAGGCACTACGGTGTGGGAGCGCAGATTCTCCGCGACTTAGGAGTCCAAAAACTGAATCTATTGACCAACAACCCAAAAAAGGTGGTTGGGCTATCAGGGTTCGACCTGGAGATCGTCGACCGCATACCGGTGGAAGCGGAAATAACCGACGAGAACAGGACCTACATGAAAACCAAGAAAGCCAGGATGGGCCACATCCTAGGCAACTGCTAACCCCCAAACATAGACGAAAAAAAGCCCGCCATAAAGGAGGGCTTTTTAATGCCGAAGAATCAGTCCGCTGGCCCCATACCCACCAACTTGACCGCGTCGATCTGCTCTCTTCCATCTCTACGGGTATGGATCGTAGCACCGATTACCGGATAGTCGGTCTGATCGAACAGCACCATCAGCTCTTCTCCCTGACAACCACCGTAGTCGTTACCGGCCCATATGATATGTGCGCCGCCTTCTGTATCGATCAAATCGACCTGGTAGACCGAACCGAAACCCCAAAGATCATATGTTTCATAGACTGTGATTTCGAAAGCGAAAACTGGTGGATCGAACCGGACTTCGAGCCATTCTGGATCGGTTCCGGATGGTTCGGGTGCCCAGGAGTTGCCTTCAACGTTGCACTCAGGTGTATCAGGAAGGCCAATGGCCTGCGTAGCAAACATCGAACTGGTCGCGTACTCGGTCGACGCCCAAGCTGACTCCGCATATTGGATGATTAGCCGAAGCCCATCGTCCGAGCTTGGAGAGCTTTCTGGAGTTGGGGTTGGAGAAGAAGTCTCCTCGCCTTTTACTCCAGTAAGTTTCACTGCTTCTATCTCTTCATACCCTTCAATGCTGGTGTAGATCTTGCACCAACCACCTGATAGATGGTCTGGTCGAAGGAAAGCGCCAATTCGCCCGGACAAGTGGTGGTATCAACACCGGTCCATATCGTGTGATAGACACCATCCGTGTCAATGAGATCTACCTGATAGACGAACCCACTATTGTAGGGCTCGTATACGGTAATCCCAGTGGCAAACACCGGAACGGAGAATGATGCCTCCAACCACTCAGGGTGTATTCCGTCGGTCGCAGGTGACCAGGCGACGGCATCAGCACAGTTGGATCTCAGTTCGGGAGCTTCGGTAGCCTGCACTGCGCCATAGTAGCTAGTGAACTCAGAGCTTGCCGTGGCTGATGTGGCGTACTGTTCGTAGTCCTCCGAGTCTGGTGGAACTGGAACAACCGGAGGAGGCGTCGGCCACACCGTTTCTAAAGTGAGGGTGAATTCCGGGTCGTCATCGGGGTTAGTCGTCAGGTAGAAAGCATCCAACAGAGGACCAGCCTGAGCCGGACCCTCTTTGGTCACGATCATCGTGTACGGGCCTTCTTCCAACGCAACTACCGTTGTCTTATGCCAACCAAAAACCCCTGGTGGGTATGCCGCTCGAATATCGTTCTCAGCGTGGATCCCTAGGTCAATATCGTCCATGTTGATTCTCATGGAGCGATAGCCTGGAGGCCAGTCGTTGGAGGAGAAGTCCCGGACGTAGATACTATATTCGCCGGCAAGAGGCGCATCGAACTCATAGACCAAAGACTCGCCGTTCCGAGAAAGATACCAATTTCCGCCACCCGACGGTCCAGGCCGGTTGGAGGCAGGAGGGACGTTTACAAACTCTTCGTGGGAGTGCCAACTCTCAGAGGCTGGAAGAAGCCTTGCTTCCGTTTCGTCCTCGGCCTCAAAGAATATGCCCTGGCCCGGGTCCGTGATCTCAGGCGGGCTCAATCGGATTTCTTCAGCCGGGCCTGGACCGGTTCGTATTGAATCAGAGGTATCTTTGGACGAAATTAGTGCCTGACTCGTGGTTACGGTTTCAGACTCCTCAGCAGTTGGTTCAGGTTCAGGAGTCAGGTCTATCAATGGGGTACATGCAACGAGTAAAAGGCTGATCAGCACAGCAAGAACAACAGCGGAAAGCATCCGAATAATCAAGATGAATCCCTCCAGTTTGCAACCCCTCTGCCGACAAACCGGACCCGTCCATATTCTCTACTTTATTACTGTCTGACCCAGCTTGAAAGATACAGATTACCTACGTCCCACAATGCCGTTGCATCATTTCCCCAAGCATGCCCCTCGTCATTCCGAGCGAAAGCCGGAATCCATGTAGCTTCTATTTGAGAACGTTCTAGTAGGCCAGCATTTCTGGATTCCAGCCTTCGCTGGAATGACAGTTGTTGAGTATGTT
>PVBE011675598.1_pt1 | contig 11874 bp, 8 predicted proteins | sample 1631181 | NCBI WGS metagenome assembly PVBE01 (sample SAMN08397723, study PRJNA350692) | Marine metagenome, whole genome shotgun sequencing project. | isolation source: water | place: Pacific Ocean | collected 2012-04 | reverse complement strand
TGGACAACGACTGTGACGGGCTGATCGACGACGGTCTCTGCTGTTTGGGGGAACGTGTGGCCCAGTTTGATTTTCCCGAGGACGTTAACCGGCCCCCGAATCGGAACCTCGGGCCCGTCATCCAGTGGCTGATCAACCCGTCATGGCAGGGGGACGATTATTGGATCCTCTATCGCCACGAAGGCGCAGGCGATGACGCCGGCGCGCCCTCCTGGGATGGCTTCAAATGGCAGATCGATCGGTCGGAGAGCCCGAACTTCGGCGCCCGGGACGGTCTAGGCCGGCTGCCCTTCGCCCATCTCGGCGTCGGCGAGAGTCTTCACCCCGCGGGCGGCAAATCGGCGGTGCTCATCCGCGACGACGACGGGGTGCTCTATCTGACCTGGAGCCACGACACGGCTCTCCTCAAAGCCCCGGTTCGGATCCCCGACGCGTGTCATGATTACTTGGCGGTGGGTGTCCTGCGGAGTGATGGAAACCGCGAGTCGCTCTTCTTGGTCTGTCGGGACCGGATCGTGCGCTATTACGGGCACCCCGCGTGGCCTGATTTGACCTATTACTGGGCTGAGGATTGCCCTGACGGATGTGACGCTCAGAGTTTGGCCTTGGGTCTCGACAGCGGGGTGCGAGAGATTGATTGGGCTACCCTTACTCAGTCGCCCCAAACCGATCCCATCGGACGGGGGACGGGCATCACCTGGGATACGCAGTTCTCCTTGGTGGTGGGGTATGAGTTTGATTTCATCCCCCAGATCAAGGTCTACAACGTCGGCTACCCGCAGGATCGTCGATGCGATGATGAGTGGGCGAGCGCCTGTATCTCTCACTGTGGCGCCGATGGTGAGAGCGTCTACTGTGGGTCTACTGCGGAGACCCTCTACAACCGTAACGAGGCGCCCCCCTTTATCGAGGCCTTTGAGGAGGCGGCCCCGGCCGTAGAGGCCGTTTGGCGTGGCTGCGGTGAGGCGGCGGTGGCGGCTAAGGCGGCCTGTTGTGAGGCCCTGGTCGACCGGGCTGTTAACGACGATGAGTTGGACGAACGCGACCGGCCGAACGCCGGCGAAGCAGACGAACTGGCGGTGGATTGTCGCACTGCGATCGCGTCGACGGTCCCCGATCTTTGGGTGCGTTGGATGCCGGAGCCCGCGCGGTCGGATTACACTGCGGGATGGACCCAGTGCTTTGTGGAGATGGCCGCCGCCAAGGGGCGTTGTTGCGTGCTCTCCGACGAGATCCCCACCGATGACACCGCCGTGGCCTGCCACGCACCCCCCGAGCACCCCATCATCAGCCAGGACCTCCTCATGACGGGCGCCAGCGCCGACCCGCTCAATAACTACACTCACCCCCTTTGGGTCTCGCCCTATCCCCCCGAGCAGGAGCAAGCCCACGCCATCCGCCGCGTCCCCCAAGAGGATGGGCAGGGGCCGCGGGTCGAGCTGGCCTTCGAAGGTTTTCGAGACGAAGAGGGCAACATCAGGGTCGACTGGCGGAACGTCGCCTATGGGCCCAGCCCCGACCATCTGCAACTGTCCCCGCTCTCGGGGCGGGTCATCGCCGCTCGTCGAGATGGTGGCTACACGCGGTTTCGGATGCTGGACACCGTGGGCGAAGACGGGAAATACAATCTCTGGGCAATGAACCCCACCTACGCCGTCGAGGGCGAAGTCTACACGCCCACGGAGCCGGGCGGAGCCGGACAGGCGACCTGGGCTTTCGTCGAGGGCCCGTCCGGCGCCAATCGAACGTCCCGCGGCCCCGCCGACAACACCTTCGTGGAGTTCCATCCCTTGTACGCCATGGAGGGGACCCAGGTGGATCCCGGCGGTTTGGCCGAAGGCGAATTGGTCATCGCCGGGGTGCCCGTTCGCGCGCCCACGGTGGATGACGAGGCCATCTCGCCCCGACCGCCGGCGGACGGGGTGGCCAGCGCCATCGCCGTCGCAGCCGTGATCAACGAGCGCAGCGAGGAGACGGGGGTGGAGGCGCGACCCAACACCACCCGTGTCGAGGGAGCGCCCATCGGCGGTGGTCCTGTGGGCGACGCGCCCTTTCGCATCAACGGCATCGATCTCGCGGTGCTAGAGGCCACGGGCCGCGACGACAATGACGTCAACGCCGATGACACGGACAATCGACTGCTCAACGCCATCAATCGACAGACGCTGCTTACGGGGGTGACGGCGACCAAGGTCCGCGTCCAAGGGGAAGGGGAGCCACCCTACCACCTCGTCCTCACCGCCGTGGATGGGCGGAACATCCTGATCGAGGCCGACCCGGCCCTCGCCGTGGTCACCGGTCTGACGGCGGGCATCACCTATAGCGGGGTCACCTTGGAGTCTCGGAGCGGCGCCTTCATTGTGGGCGGTGCTGACCCCGGCGCGGCGGGTTTACGAGCCGGCGCCGCCGTCGTGGACCGCACTCGGTGGCGGATCACGGCGCGGAACGTGGAGTGTGGAGGTCGCTAGCCCGCCCCTACTCTTCGTCCTCACTCTCCGCGTCGGGATGGGTGTTGAGGGGGTTATTCTTGGCGTTCTCGCGGCCGGCGCTGTCGGCCAACTCATCTGTGAACCGGATCAACCACCGGCGGGGCAGCATGAGGTGGACGAAGAGGGCGATAGCGCTCAATAAGTGGAGCAGTGCGGCTAAGTGGAGGGCCCGGGAGCGCTCCACCACGATGATCTCGCGGACGTAGATCACCTCGTGAGCGGCGGCGCGCTCGTACCACATGGCCCCGGACATGAGCAGGCTCACCAATAAGATGACCATCACCGTCACGCGGCCGAAGCGGGAGCCGTGGTAGTAGTTGAAAAAATAGCCGCGCAAGAAGACCGCCACGCAGAGGTAGAAGCCCAAGGGCATATACCAATCGGGGGCCGCCCGGGCGCGCATGGCCAGAACCACCAGCAGGGCGGCCACGGAGAGACAGGTGACGCAGACCAAGTTGGCCGGATCGAAGAAGGTCCACCCCAGCACGCCCCGCTGTCCGCGGGGGCCCAGCCGGATGGTCTGGGTGATGGGTGCCTCTGGGCGCTCGCTGTGCTTCACCCTCGCAGAATGCCCGAGACCGGGGGCGCCCGTCGAGAATCCGGAGAAGTCTCTCCATGGGGGCTGACCGCGGGCGTCGCCCCTGGGCCGCGCCCGCGTTCATCGTGGGTCTCCCCCTCGCGTGGTCTCTCCTGGCCGGGTTTCGGTTCGGTCAGGCCGACACCATCTACACCGCGTGGCGTGGCGGCGCGGCGATCCCCGCCCTCGCGTTGGACGAGATCTGGCGCGTCATCACGGCGCCGCTCCTCCACGTGGACCCGGTCCACCTCGGAGTCAACGTCACGCTCTTGGCCGTGGTGGTAATCATGGCGCGGCGCGTGCCCGGTTTCCCCTTGCTCTTGGTGGCCGCCCTCTCGGCCTGGACCGCCACGGCGGCGGGGGTCTTGACGCGGCCCGGCTGGGCCCTCGGCGCGTCGGCGGCGTTCTATGGATTGGTGGGCGGCGTCGCCGCCGCCGCCATGCGTGACCGGGCTCAGCGCCCCCTCGCCGGCAAGATCTTGGTGGTGGCTTTCGTGGCCATCGCCCTCGGTCCCGGGGACCGCCCGGCCCACTTGATCGGTCTCGTGACCGGGGCGGTCTTCGCATATTTGCCCAGCCGTGGGGTCGTCTCTCGGGGGCTGCACGGGGTGGTGCTGACACTGGTCTTGGCGGGCGTCGGCTTTGGTTTGATGCACGCAGACGACCCACCCCAACGTTGGCGCGCCGTGAACACGGGCGAGAGCACCTTGCAGGTGCCCGACCACTGGGTCGCGGCGGCCGCCGTGGGGCCCTGCGCCGAGATCTATACGGATGGACTCCGCGCCGCCTGTGCCCTTTCGGCGGCGCAGACGGCGGGCTTGGATGAGCAGTTGACCGAGATGGGTTACCACCCGGCGGCCCCGGAGTCCGACGGCCTGTGGACGATTCGCCCTTGGACCCGCGTCGTGGGGACCGGCACCCTTCTTTTCGGAGTCCGCAACTCACCGGTCCGGACCGTCTTGCTCACCGTAGGCAGCGACGGCGGATTGGCCCCGTGGCTGGCCCCCGCGCGTTTCTCCCCCTGAGCGGAGTCCCCAACTTGTTCGCACTCGGGGCGATGTGGGAACGTACCTTCCGCGAACGGTCAAGGTCACAGGACGAGAGACGATGCACACAAAGCCGCGTAGATGGCGCCTCGGCGCGTGGATGATCATAGCCTTCACTTTGACCGCATGCGGTGGAGAAGGGGGTGACGAGAGCCCCGGCCCCGACCCCTTCTTTCGTCAAGCGGAAGGCACCGGGAGCCTCTTCAAGGTCATCGGCGCCACACCCGATCCCCCGCTTCGGGCGGATTACAACGCCTGGATGGTGACCCTCGCCACCCCCGACGGTGCCGCGCTCACGGGCTGTGAAATCGCCGCGGACCCGCGCATGCCCGCCCACGGGCACGGCACCACCCCCCTTCCCGAGGTGACGCCCGTGGACGGCGTCGAGGGCCAATACCAAGTGAAGCCGCTCAACCTCTTCATGGCCGGGCTGTGGGAGATCACCTTCCGCTACACCTGCGGCGACCTCGAGGACGAGGTCGCGGTGACCGTGGTGGTGGAGAGCTGACTCTACGCCGTCCACACTCGTGGTGAGTGGGTCAAAATCGCGCTAGATTGCCCCCATGTTGACCCCCGAAATCCATCCACGCGCATTGCGGGCCCACTGGGCCCTCGATCCCGAGTTCCTCTTCTTGAATCATGGCTCCTTCGGGGCCTGTCCCACGGCGGTCTTGGACCATCAGCAAGAGCTCCGCGCCCGCCTCGAGCGTCAACCCGTGCAATTCTTCGTCCGGGATCTCCAGGGGCTGCTCGACACCGCCCGTGAGGCGGCGGCCGCCTTCGTGGGGGCCGATCCGGCGGGCTTCGCCTTCGTGCCCAACGCCACCACCGGGGTCAACGCCATCCTCCGTAGCCTCTCGCTGGCGCCCGGGGACGCCCTCTTGGTGACCAATCACGGCTACCCCGCGTGCAGTAACACCGTGGATTATGTGGCGGCCCGCTCGGGCGCCACGGTCCAAGTGGCCGAGTTTCCCTTCCACGGCATCACGCCCGACGGGGTAGTAGACGCCGTTTTGGCCACCGTGACCGAGCAGACTCGCGTCGCCCTCATCGACCACATCACCAGCCCTACGGGTCTGGTTCTCCCCGTGGCGCGCCTCGTCTCCGCCTTGCGTGAGCGCGGCGTCGAGGTCTTGATCGACGGGGCCCACGCCCCGGGCATGCTCGACCTCGATGTGACCGCCCTCGGGGCCACTTGGTACGTGGGCAACTTCCACAAATGGACCTGCGCGCCCAAGGGGGCGGCGTTCATGTACGCGGCCCCCGCCGTGCGGGGCGACCTGCACCCCGTGGTCATCAGCCACGGCTATTCAGCGCCCCTCTTCGAGCCGGATCAGAGCAGATTTCGCGTCGAGTTTGATTGGACGGGGACGATGGACCCCACCGCCTGGCTCGCGGCGCCCTTCGCCATAGAGTACGTCGGCGGCCTCGTCCCGGGCGGCTGGCCCGAGATCCGCAGGCATACGCAGCAGAAAGTGGTCGCCGCCCAAGGGGTCTTGGCCGAGGCCCTGGGCGTGGAGCGTCCCTGTCCTGACACCATGCTGGGCACCCTGGCTGCGGTGCCTTTGCCCGACGCCGAGGGGTCGCCGCCGCGTTCACCGCTCTATGTGATCCCTCTCCAAGACGCGCTCCTCGAAGATCATCGAATCGAGGTGCCCGTGGTGCCCTGGCCCAGCCATCCAGAGCGACTCGTTCGTGTCTCAGCGGCCCTCTATAACGATCCCGACGAATATCGCGCCTTGGCCCAGGCGCTGACGGGCTACTTCGGGGCGGAGGTCTGAGATGCTGCGTTTGGAGAACGTCACCAAGCGATACGGCGCCCTCACCGCCGTAGATGAACTGAGCCTCTCGCTGCCTGCGGGGCAGATCTTGGGATTTCTCGGCCCTAACGGGGCGGGGAAGACCACCACCATGAAGATGATTTGTGGCCTCGTCCGCCCCACGAGCGGTCGCGTCTTGGTGGGCGGCGTGGACGTGGCGCGGGATCCGCTGACCACCAAAGCCCAGGTCGGCTATGTGCCCGATCGCCCCCATGTCTATGAGCGCCTAACCGCTCTGGAGCATATGTACTTCGTGGGCGGCCTATACGGGGTCGAGCCCGCCAAGATCGAATCCAGGAGCGTGTCTTTGCTCGAGCTCTTCGGCTTGGGCGAGAGAATCAACCAGCTGGTGGAGACCTTCAGTCACGGGATGAAGCAGCGATTGGTGATGGCCTCGGTGCTCCTGCACGAGCCGCGCCTCTTGGTGGTGGACGAGCCAATGGTGGGGCTCGACCCCATGGGGGCCAGACTGCTCAAGGATGTGTTGCGTGAGCACGCGGCGAAGGGCATGTCCGTGCTCCTCAGCACTCACACGCTCGAGGTGGCCGACGAGGTCTGCGACGACATCGCCGTCATCCACCACGGTGTGCTCATCGCCCACGGGAGCCCCGAGTCGCTGCGCGCTCGGACAGGGGCCGAGGGCGAACGCTTGGAGACGGTCTTCTTACAATTGACCAGCGAAGCCGAAGCCGCTGATTCGGTGGGATAGCCGCCGCAGCCTACTTGCCGGCGGGGGTCGCGCTGCCCGTCTGCTCCGTGGTGGCCGACAGGGGCGGCGCGGGCTTGGGCAGTCGACTCTTTACGCCCTCATAGTACGTCTTCGCTCGCTGGAGCGCCTTGTTCAGCTTACGGCCTTGCAGCTCCTTCGGATGGGCTGCACGGAGTCGAGCGCGCCGACCCTTGGTGAGGCTCGCCATGCCCTGCATGGCCACTACCCGAACCTGGCGGCCCGTGCGGGTGCCCAGCACCAAGCGAGGCCCGTACTTGTGCCCCTTCTTGAGCTTGAGGGTGCTCTTGCTGTCGTCATTGAGGAGCGCTGCCAAATCGTGGATCGCGGTCGGCTTGCCGAGCTGGGCGAGGGCCTCGGCTGCGGTGCCGCGAACATACCCATGGTCGTCCGCCAGGCCGCGTCGGAGGGCGTTGATGAGAGCAGCCCGATTCTTCTTCTTGGCCACGCGGGCCCAGAGGTTGAGTGCCGTCCCCCGCACCTTGGCTTTGGGGTGGTTTACCAAGATCTTGGCCTTGGCCAAGATCTTGGCGCGATGGGGCATTCGATCGAAGCCCACCCGCGACAAGACATCCGCCGTCGCGGCTACGACGCTGGCCTTGGGGTCATCGAGCAGCGGGAGGACTGCCGCCGTGATCTGTCCCTTGAGCCGGCCACGCCGAGGCTTGGGGATTTGGAAGTCTGCGACGTTGAACAGGGACCGGACGGCGAAGAACCGCACAGTGGAGTTGGGGGCCTTCAGAGCGGCCAAGATGTCCGCCAGGACGCCCTTATGGGTCGGACGGGCCGCCAAGAGCAAACGCGCCGGCTCGAAGGCCGCCACCCGGACCCGCTTGGGTCCACTCTGTAGCCGAGCGCGCACCACCTTGATGAAGTCGTCATTGATCCGGGCGCCCACCTCTCCTTTGAGGCTCCACGAGCGCGCCATCCCCTTGAGGGCGTGGGCCACCACCTTAGGCTTCTTACCCTGGGCGGCCACCGCCAAATAGGCTCGAGCGTCATCGCGATTAGGGCGTCGAACGAAGCGACCGCGGCCACCTTGGGCGTTGATCAGGTTCACTCGGACCTGCACCGCCGGGCTTATCGTGAGGCCGAGCTTCACCGGGGTGAGGGCCGTGAAGCTCGCGGCGCCGTCGTCGGCGGTCGCGCCGGGGGTTGTTTGGGCGGCCGCGGGGACGGCGGAGAAAACAAGTAGGCCGATCCAGGGCAAGAGTCGTCGCCCGGCCGCCTGCAGAGGGTTCTTCATGGTCAATCTTCCTGGTCGTCAGACGCTTTGGGGATCGCCTCGGGGGCGTCATCCTTATCGCTTGGCGTGTCCGACGGCGCCGAGGGCTCCGTATTCTCTTCGGGCGCAGATTCTTTTGGAACTGCCTCTCCGTCAACGGATTCGGCGTCGGGAAATTCGAACTTGAAGTCCTCGTCCTCGGCGTCCACCAGCAAGCGACCCCCCTTCGCCAAGCGTCCGAAGAGCAGTTCGTCAGCCAAAGGTCGCTTGATCTGCTCCCGGATGATGCGGTCCATCGGGCGCGCTCCGTTGAGAGGGTCGTAGCCCAATGTGGAGAGCAGGGTGCGTGCGGTCTCGCTGGCCTCCATCTCAACCTGTCGTTCAGCGAGCTGGTCCCGCAACTGACCGAGAAATTTGTCGGCGATGCGCAACATGACGTCGGTCTGAAGGGGCGCGAACCGAATCCGAGCGTCCAGTCGATTCCGGAACTCGGGGGTGAACATCCGCTTGTACGCCTGTTCATCATCCCCGCCGCGTTCGGCCTCTTTGCCGTAAAAGCCGGGGCGGTTTCGCTGGAGATCCCGGGCGCCCACGTTGCTGGTCATGATCAAGATGACGCTGCGGAAGTCCGTCTTCTTCCCGTTGTTATCGGTGAGGGTTCCATGGTCCATGATCTGGAGCAGTAGATTGAAAACGTCCGGGTGCGCCTTCTCGATCTCGTCGAGGAGCAGCACCGCGTGGGGTGTCTTGGCGATGCCGTCGGTGAGCAGGCCGCCTTGGTCATAGCCCACGTATCCGGGCGGTGCGCCGATCAGGCGGCTCACGGTGTGTCGCTCCATGTATTCGCTCATGTCGAAGCGAATGAGCTCCAAACCCAAGATGCGCGCGAGCTGGCGACAGACCTCGGTCTTACCCACCCCGGTGGGGCCCGTGAACAAGAAGGAGCCGATGGGCTTGTCCGGGTGGGCCAAACCGCTGCGGGAGAGCTTGATGGCCGAGGCCAATTGGCTCACCGCCTCCGCCTGGCCGTAGATGACGTCCCCCAACTCCTGCTGCAAATTGGCCAGCCGCTCGCGGTCGTCTCGAGCCACCTGCTTGGGCGGTATGCTGGCCATGCGAGCGAGGGTGTTCTCCACGTCCACAGCCATGACCTCGGCCCGTTCGGCCAGCTTCACCTCGGCCCCGGCCTCGTCGATCACGTCGATGGCTTTATCGGGTAGGAAGCGGTCGTTGAGGAATCGACCCGCCAGGCGCGCGGCCTCTTCCAGCGCCTCGTCGGCGTAGGAGATGCCGTGGAAGTCTTCGTAGGCGGGTCGCAGCCCCTTTAGAATCTCGATGGTCTCGTCCACGGACGGCTCACCGATCTCGATCTTTTGGAACCGGCGAGCCAGCGCCGTGTCCTTCTCGAAGATGTTTCGGTACTCCCGCCAGGTGGTCGCCCCCATACACCGCACCTTGCCGCGGGCGAGCACGGGCTTGAGGATGGAGGAGGCGTCCAAGGCCCCGCCGCTGGCGGCGCCGGCGCCGATGAGCGTGTGGATCTCGTCTACGAATAGAACGGCGTGAGGCAGCTTCTCGAGCTGTCGAATCACCGCCTTGACGCGGTTCTCGAAGTCTCCCCGATAGCGGGTGCCCGCCACCAGCGCGCCTACGTCCAAGGCGTAGATCACGGCGCTCTCGAGGTGCTTGGGGACCTTGCCCTCGTGGATGGCGCGCGCGAGCCCCTCGGCGATGGCCGTCTTGCCCACGCCGGCCTCGCCCACGAAGACCGGGTTGTTCTTCCGGCGCCGACACAGGACATGGATAGTGCGCTCCAACTCTTTGGTGCGGCCCACCATGGGGTCGATTCGACCCTCTTCTGCCTCTTGATTCAGGTTCACGGCGAACTTCTGTAACGCCTTACCCGGGTTGAAGGGTTGACCCTCGCCCTCGTCGCCGTCGGCGCCCATGACGTTGTCGTCTTCGTAGCCGTCTAGGTCTTCGTCTTCGTCTTCGCCGGCCTCAACATCGTAATCTTGGTCATCCAGGCCGCCATGGGAGACGTACTCCATGAGGTCCATCTTGGTGATGCCCTGAGCCTTCAGCAGGAAGACGGCGTGGCAGTCACGTAGATTGAACAAGGAGATGAGCACATGGGGTCCGGCTACGAGGCCCCGCTCGGAGCTCTGGGCGTTGAGGACGGCGCGCTGAACCGCGTGTTGGAAGCCGAGGGAGGGCATTACGTCGATGGGCATCGACTCGGGGACGGAGGGGACGCTCTCGGTGAGGAAGGTCTCCAACTCTCGTTGAAGGGACAAGACGTCTCCGCCGCATCGCTTGATGGCGCGTCCCGTCACCTTGTCGTAGGCCAGCGCCAAGAGCAGATGCTCGGTGCCCGCGAACTCCTGTCGCCGGTGCATCGCGTCGTCCAGGGCCACCTGGATGGCGATCTTCAGCTCTTCGGTCAACTCCACCATGCTTATTCGTTCTCTTCCGCGCCGTCATCCTCCGCTTGAATGCTGACCCGGAGCGGCATGTCGTGGTCCCGCGCCAGGTTCTCCACCTGGGCGCGCTTGCTGTCGGCGATGTCGTAGGGGTAAATCCCCGCTACGCCATGTCCTTTGGTGTGCACCTGCAGCATCAAGGTGGACGCCTCGGCGTGGCTCTTGTGGAAGTAGCGCATCAGGACCATGACCACGAAATCACGGGTGGTGTAGTCGTCATTGTGGAAGAGGACGGCGTAGAGCGGCGGTCGCTTGAAGCGCCGCCGCGTGATGATATCGGTCTTCTCACCACGTCTCGTCCCTGGTCGATCGGAATTGCGCTCACTCACACTTCACCCCTTAAACACCACCACGGCCGGCGCAACTTCCCGTCTGCGGAACCTTCTCCCTCTACACACGTTTTTTCCCGTCGATTCACGTCAGAACGTGCCGATGAGTCCGCTGTGGAGCAGATGTTCTTCGGGAAAATCATCGAACATCCAGACCTCGTAGTTGATCTTCAACTTGACCCCTTTAGTGGCGATCAAGTTCAACCCGAAGGTGCCTCGCGTAATGGCCGAGTCCGTCGATCTCAGGGGACTCCCGATGAGCAGGGGCCCCGCTCGTCTAAAGCCGTCGTATCGCGCCAGCCACTCCACCCCCTTAAACACGGGTCCATCCAATTGGACATAGAACCCCTCTCTCTGCACCCAGAGCGATCTCAACCGTTGCTGAAACCGATCGGTCTCATCGGGGATCGCGGTGCGTCTGAAGAGGGCTTCGCCGCGCACGTTTAGTGAGCCGAACCGGGTGTACAAATCCACCCCGCCCAGGAGGTAAGACAGCTCACTGTCATCATCGTAGAAGCCATACATCCCGCTGGCGCCGATGGAGAGCAGGCGCCACCCATCGATGGGCAGGTTGGGGAAGGCGATGGCTACGCGGCCCCCCACCGCCGGGCTCGAATTATTGTCCACGAAGTATTCGCGGCGGCTGCGTACGAAGTCCACGTCGGCGTCGGCCGCGTTCCCCTTGAGCCCGCTCACAGCGTAGGCGCTATAGGCCACCTCGGCGCTCTCCCCACCCAGCGTGCCGAAGATCTCTACGCCGTTGTCGGGGTAGGGCTCGGGCAAGATGGCCAGGTTGAACTCTGCCCGGCGCAGCATTCGGCCCATCTCGTAGGGCAGCGGTTTGGTGGCGGAGCGGTGATTGGCCGCGTCGTAGCGCAGGTAGAACTCTCCAAAGGGAACAGGGAACCGTCCGAATCGGACGTTGAAGGCGTCGTTGACGGTCCAATCCACATAGGCCATATCGGCCTCGAAGCCGTGGCAGCCGTAGCAAACCTTCACGCTGGCGCTGACATCATCGCTGACGTCCACCACCATCTTGACGGAGGTCTCGGCGTTGGACCCGCGCAGCGTCGCGCCCGCGGCTTCGCTCCGAGACGAGAAGAGTTGGGGATGATTGAGGTAGACGCTGCCGGCGACGTTCACGTCCCCCATTAACCCGATCAAGATCGCCCAAGTCG
>PVBE010893600.1_pt1 | contig 11874 bp, 11 predicted proteins | sample 1631181 | NCBI WGS metagenome assembly PVBE01 (sample SAMN08397723, study PRJNA350692) | Marine metagenome, whole genome shotgun sequencing project. | isolation source: water | place: Pacific Ocean | collected 2012-04 | reverse complement strand
CGGCTGAATAGGAGGCCGAAATGGCATCGTATATGGAGAACACGTCTTTCCTCTTTGGCGCCAACGAGGCGTATATCGCCGAACTGTACGCCCAGTACCTGAACGACCCCGGGTCCGTCGACGGTGATTGGGCGGAGTTCTTTGCCGACCTGGACGACGATACGGAAGAATTTCTACGCGACCGTGACGGCGCCAGCTGGTCGCCGCGGGAAACCTCGGTCGTCGGCGGCGGTAGCGGCAATGGCGGCCTTTCCATGTCGGACGCGACCGCGGGTTTCACGCAAGCACCGCCGCAGCAGGGCCAATTCGCCCCCCAGCCGATGGCGGCGCCGGAACAGATCCGGCAGGCGACGACGGATTCGTTGCGCGCCCTCATGCTGATCCGGAACTATCGAGTCCGCGGCCACCTGCACGCCAATCTTGACCCGTTGGGATTGGTAGACAAGATTTCTCACGCCGACCTCGATCCGGCGAGCTACGGCTTCACGGAACGCGATCTCGACCGGCCGATCTTCATCAATTACGTGCTCGGCCTGGAAACGGCGTCGGTCAAGCAGATCGTCAAGGTTTGCGACGAAACCTATTGTGGCAATGTCGGCGTCGAGTTCATGCATATTCAGGTGCCGGAAGAGAAGGCCTGGATTCAGGAGCGCATGGAGAGCAAGCGGAATCACACCGATTTCACCGACCTTGGAAAGCGCACCATTCTGCAACGCCTGAGCGAGTCGGAAACCTTCGAAAAATATCTCGACCGCAAGCACAGAGGCACGAAACGGTTCGGTCTCGACGGCGGCGAGTCAGTTGTACCGGCGATCGAGCAAATCCTGAAACGCGGGGCGCAGCTCGGCATCGAGGAAGTGATTATCGGCATGCCGCACCGCGGCCGTTTGAACCTTCTCGCCAATGTCATGAACAAACCCTACAGGGCGATCTTTTCGGAATTTGCGGGCAATGCGTCGGAACCGGATGTCGGTCACGGATCGGGTGACGTCAAATACCATCTCGGCACGTCGGCGAATCGCGAATTCGATGGACGCACCGTGCACCTGTCGCTGGTCCCCAATCCCAGCCATTTGGAAGCCGTAAACACCGTGGTGCTCGGCAAGGTGCGCGCCAAGCAACGCCAGCGCGGCGACGTCGACCGCGAAAAGGTCGTGGGCCTGCTGCTGCATGGCGACGCGGCGTTTCCGGGGCAGGGAATCGTTCCGGAAACCTTCGACCTGTCGCAGCTTCGCGGCTACCGGACAGGCGGTACGATCCATTTCATCGTCAACAACCAGATCGGTTTTACGACAAGCCCATCGCATTCGCGCTCCTCGCCCTATTGCTCCGACGTGGCGAAAATGGTGTCGGCGCCGATCTTCCACGTAAACGGGGATGATCCGGAGGCGTGCGTCCATGTCGCGCGCATGGCGACCGAATACCGGCAAAAATTCAAAAAGGACGTCGTGATCGATCTTTGGTGCTATCGCCGTCATGGCCATAACGAGGGTGATGAACCGGCCTTTACGCAGCCGAGGATGTACCAGGAAATCGCCAAGCATCCGACGACGCGGCAGATCTACGCGCAGCAGTTGGAAGCGGAAGAGGTGCTCGAAGCCGGCGATGCGGATACGATCGTTTCGCGTTTCGAGGAGCATTTGGATCAGGAATTCGAAACTTCGCAATCATACAAGCCGAACAAGGCCGACTGGCTCGAAGGCAAGTGGGAAGGCATTACCGTCGCTTCCGGCGACGCGCGGCGGGGTGAAACGGCCGTGGACATGGACGTGTTGCGAGAGGTCGGGACCGCGCTGACCGAGCTGCCGCAGAACTTCATAGCGAACAGCAAGATCATTCGCCAGCTCGCTACCAAACGGAAGATGTTCGATTCCGGCGAAGGGCTCGATTGGGCGACCGGCGAGGCGCTGGCTATTGGGACGTTGCTGGTCGAATCGACACAAGTTCGGTTTTCCGGCGAGGATTGCCGCCGTGGCACTTTCAGCCAGCGGCACGCCGCACTGATCGATCAGAAAACCGAAGAAGCCTATATCCCGCTCGGCAACATCCGCTTCGGGCAAGCGCCGTTTGAGATCATCGACAGCCCCCTGTCGGAGTTCGGCGTTCTCGGGTTCGAATACGGATACAGTTCCGCGGAACCGCATGCGCTGGTCATGTGGGAAGCGCAGTTCGGCGATTTCGCGAACGGTGCGCAGGTGATCATCGACCAGTTCATCTCGTCCGGCGAGCACAAGTGGCTCCGTATGAACGGTCTCGTCATGCTGTTGCCGCATGGCTATGAAGGCCAGGGACCAGAGCATTCCTCGGCGCGGCTGGAGCGCTACCTTCAGCTCTGCGGCGACGATAATATGCAGGTCTGCAACCTGACCGCGCCGTCGAACTATTTCCACGCGCTGCGTCGACAGCAACACCGCAACTTCCGCAAACCCCTGATCCTGATGACGCCGAAGTCGCTGCTGCGCCATAAACGTTGCGTGTCGCGGTTGGAGGACTTCGGTCCTGGTACGACCTTTCATCGCGTTTTGTGGGACGATGCGCAACTGGCCGGCGGATTGAAGGCGGACAAGGACATCCGCCGCGTCGTGCTGTGCACCGGCAAGGTCTATTTCGACCTCTTGGAAGAGCGCGAAAAGCGCGGCATCGACGACGTCTATCTGATGCGGGTCGAGCAGCTCTATCCGTTCCCGAAGAAAGCGCTTACCGAGGAGCTCGGCCGCTTCCGCCAGGCGGAAGTCGTTTGGTGCCAGGAGGAGCCCGAGAATATGGGGGCATGGACGTTCATCGACCGGCGGCTCGAGGCGATCATGATCGCGCATGGCATGAACCCCGATCGACCGCGCTATGTCGGGCGCGCCGACGCCGCGGCGCCGGCGACGGGCCTCATGCAACGGCATTTGCAGGAGCAGGCGAAACTCGTCGACGATGCGCTCACGCTGCCGCCGAAACCGAAGACGCGGAAAACGACCCGCCGCCGCAAGGCGCGTTAACCGAATTCACATCAGCGCAGATCGGAAGGTCTACAAATGACGATCGAGATCATGGTTCCGACGCTCGGAGAATCGATCACCGAGGCGACGGTTTCGCAGTGGTTCAAGCAGGTTGGCGACAGCGTCGACGTGGACGAGCCGATCCTGGAACTGGAAACCGACAAGGTGACGGTCGAGGTGCCAGCCCCGTCGGCCGGCGTTTTGACGGAAATTTTGGTCGCGGACGGCGTCAATGTGGAGGTCGGCGCGATCCTCGGCAGCATCGCAGAAGGCGCGGCCGCCGCCGCGGCGCCGAAGGAAGACCCGAAACCCGCACCGGCGCCTGAAGCGGCGCCCGCCAAACAGCCTGCGCCCGCCCCGGAACCGGCTCCCGCCCCGGAACCGGCTCCCGCGCCCGCGGCGGCATCGGGCGACGCACCCGCGCTTTCGCCGGCGGTGCGGAAGCTCGTGGAAGAGCACAATCTCGATGCCAAGCAGATCACCGGAACAGGACCGAAAGGCCGCTTGGTGAAAGCCGACGTGCTGGCCCATCTGGAAAGCAAACCGGCTTCCGTGCCGGCAAGGCGGGCCGCACCCGCGGCGGCGCCGGCGGCCGTGATTACGCCATCCTCCGAGCTGCCGGAGCGCGCGTCCGATCCGCGCGGCGAGGAGATCGTCCGCATGTCGCGCCTGCGCCAACGTATCGCCAAACGCCTCAAGCAGGCCCAGAACAATGCGGCGATGCTGTCGACCTTCAATGAGGTCGATATGGGCGCGCTGATCAAGCTGCGCGCCGAGTATCGCGACAAATTCGAAAAGAAGCACAATGTCCGGCTCGGTTACCTTTCCTTCTTCGTCAAGGCGGCGATCATCGCCTTGAAGGAGATCCCGGCCGTGAACGCGGAGATCTACGGCGACCAGCTGATCTACAAGAACTATTACGATATCGGCGTCGCGGTCGGCACGCCGCAGGGACTGGTGGTTCCGGTACTGCGCGACGCCGACACGATGACCTTCGCGGGAATCGAGGGCACCATCGCCGATTACGGCCGCCGCGCCCGCGACGGCAAGCTGACCATCGCGGAGATGACCGGCGGCACCTTCACGATCTCCAACGGCGGGGTGTTCGGCTCGCTGCTGTCGATGCCGATCCTCAACCCGCCGCAATCCGGCATCCTCGGCATGCACAAGATCCAGAAACGGCCGATGGTGGTCGGTGACGAGATCAAGGTCTGCGACATGATGTATCTCGCCATGTCCTACGACCACCGCATCATCGACGGCCGCGAAGCGGTCACCTTCCTGGTCCGCATGAAGGAATGCCTGGAAGATCCGCAGCGCCTTCTGATCGACGTTTAAACCTCTACAACCGCCTTCTGCCGCGCCCTCGCCCGCCGCCTTCCACGCGGCAGATGACCTGCGCGACCGTCAGTTGCTGGCGTAGCGCCGTGCCGTAATCGGTGAAATTGCCGTCGCTCGGGCCGGTATTCAGGCCGGCGGACGGGATCCCTGCCGGAAGGACATCGGCCAGGTCCAACATCCTTTCCAGGGAGAGCGGGGCCGTTGTGAAGACGCGGCCGCGCCGTTTACTGGACGCGACCGTAACGCCGACAATCTCGCCATTGGCGTTGAGTGCCGGGCCGCCGCTGATGCCGCCCAAAGTCTCGGTGGAGGGCACGCGACGGCGTTCGGCCCAGGCCACGACCGGCTCGGTGTGGCGGTAGCGTCCGGTCGTACGCATGTTGCGGCGGCCGAGCAGCGACGACGTTACTTGTCCGGGCTTGGCCTGGGGAAATCCGAAATGAAACCCATCCTGACGAAGGCGCAGCGGGTCGTTCGATATCGACAAGGACGGCACGGACCGGCGCGTCCACAGGACGGCCATGTCGGCGCGCGGATGCGGCAGCACGCGCGAGACTCGGAGGGCGCGACGGGGGGCCATGACGAGGCCGACCTTGTCGCAACCGTCGACGACGTGCCGCGCGGTGAGCCAGACGCCGTCACCGCGAATGGCGAACGCGGTCCCCGTGCTGTTCGATTTCTCGCCGGTCTCAATCGTGAATAACGGGTCGCGTGACGAGGGCTTGGCCAGGACTTGCCCGGTCGCCTGGGGCTTCCGGCGGCGCTGTACGGGCGGGTTTGCCGCCGGACGCCGGATTACGACGTCTTCCTGCGGTTCGTCCAGATAGTTGCTGACGGCCTGGAATACCAGGATCAGCAGCAGGGCCAGCCAGCCTTTGCGGAAGCCGCGCAAGGCGCTATCCGGAAACGGCCGCGGCGGTAATCGCGGCGACGGCGAGCTTGACCGACGACAACAGGATCGCCGCGCCGATCTCGCCGTTCTCGATGCGGGCCGGCAGATCCTTTAGCAGGAAATCGATGAGACGATACACGGCCAGCAGGATGACCAGGGTCACGCCGCCCCAGACCAGGATATCGAGCACGCTGACGCTAACCGCCATGCTGAAGGCGAGCGGGATCGCCAGGCTGAGAATGGCGCCGGAAAGCGCGATGGCGGCGGCGTTGTTGCCTTCCCGCACCAGTTTGAGCTCGGGATAGGGCGTAATCCATTCATAGATGACCACGCCGGCGATCAGGATCGACAGGGTGACGGCGAAATGCAGGATCAACACGGGAAGCCCCGAGCCCAGGCTTGCAATCATCGCTTCCATGGAAACCTACTCCGCATTCCGGTTATCGCTTGATCGCGCGAAGATAGGTGATCTGCCCCGACGCGTTCCGTTGTTCGTCATGATTCGCGACCCAATCAGCGAGCGTTCCCGCCGCCTCCATCTCGCGCACGCGAGCGCAGGCCGCCTCCAGCTCTTCCGGCGGCGACAGCGACCAGATGGAGTCGCCGTCGCGCCAGGCCGGGTCCAGCGGGCCCAGCCGGTCGAAATAGGCGTCGCCTTGCAGTACGTCGCCCCACGGTACGGCGGGCGGCTCGACGGCGAAACCGACCTCTTCCAGCATGGCAATTTGCTTGTCGAGCGGTGCGGTAACCTGGCTGCAGGCGGCGATCGCATGAGGGATCAGGCGGGCGAACCAGTACCCGTCGCGCAGCTGCTCGCGGCTGCAGACGCCGATCACGACTGCGCCGCCCGGCCGCAAAATTCTCGCGAATTCCGCGAAGACTTGGCGTTGCGCGGCGAAATCACCTTCGTTTGGAAGATGGTGCAGAACGAGGTTGTTGAGCACGCCGTCGGCCGCGCCGTCGTCGATCGGGATCGCCTGGATCGAGCCGCGCACGAATCGTGTTGTCAGGCCGCGGCATTTCGCGCGCGCCGCCGCCAGCATCCCCGCGCTGATATCCATTGCGACGGTGTCGGGAAAGTCACCGCTCAACGCCGCGGTATAGGCACCTGTGCCGCACCCGGCATCGATCAGCTTGTACGATCCCAATGGGGTGCCACAGCGTTCCAAACCCTCGTGGACAAGCGCAAGCCCGACCGGACGCCGCGTCCGGTCGTAGGACTGTGATACCCTGTCGTAGTTTTCATAGCTGCTCATGAGGCACAGACGCTCAGCGCTCGGGCACGAATTCGAGCACGCAGCCGAATGCCGTTTTCGGACCAATCTGCAGCGTGCCGTCGGATTGCCGGAAAGCGACGCCGTTATCGCGCAGAAGCGTTTCGGTCTTTCCGAGGTCGGCGACCGCGATCCGGAACGCCGCGAAATGGGGACTGGCCGGTCCGGTAGGCGCGACGCCGAAGCGCGCTTCGAAATCGCTTGGCGACAAAACAGTGACGTCGCCGCGCGCGGTGGTAACCCGAAGGATTCCTTCCGCGACCGATACCGCATCCTTGCCCTGTAATCCACCAAATAGGCCGGTCAGTTCGTTCGGGCTTTCCGCCACCATGACCACTTCGGTAACGACCGATGCGCCGTTCGGGTGGCGCTGATATTCCGGTTTCCAGAAATACTGCCGCGCGTGTTGCTGACAGGTGAAGAAGACGGCCTCTGGTATCGATCTGTCGGTAACGAACGCCAGCGAGAATGCGACGGTAACTTCTTCGCCGTCCGGCAGCTTCGCCTTCCGTTCGAAGTGGAACGGGTCGTAGGTATCCAACCCGTTCGCCGCGAAGTCGGCGCAGTCGTCTTCCGCGCCATGGCCCTCGAAGACCAGCATCGACATGCCTTCGCGCCCGGAAAGAAACGTCTTGTTGAATCCGCCGAATTGAAACTTTCCCGGTGCCGCGGGCGCGAATTTCGACTCGTCGACTACCGTCAGCAGCTCGAGGAAGTTGCCTTGTAACTGGACCAGGCTGTTGCCGGTGCCGAACGGATGGACGGCGCGCGGCGTGGTCGTGAAGCCAATCCGAGCGTAAGCGTCACGCGCCGCGTCCAAATCCTCGACGCAAATTACGAGATGGTCGATGCCGCGATTCATGTCAGTACATCCGCCCGCCATTGGGGATCGCGCTCGACGGCTGGATCATGACCACGTCGCCTTCGGCGTCCGGGAAGCCAAGGACGAGTATTTCCGACATGAACTTGCCGATCTGTTTGGGCGGGAAGTTCACAACGGCCGCGACCTGTCGGCCGACCAGCTCGTCCAGCCTGTAATGCTTCGTGATCTGCGCGGACGTCTTGCGCTCGCCGATCTCGGATCCGAAATCGACCCATAGCTTGAAGGCCGGTACACGCGCTTCCGGGTAGTCCTCGGCGCGGACGATGGTGCCGACGCGAATGTCGACCTTGAGAAAATCGTCGAAGCTGATTTCCGTCATGCTGCTCTCTATTCCGTTTGCGCGCGGTCAGGCGGGCGAAGCGTCCGGTTGCGCCTCGTCGTCGCGCCGGCTGTGCCGTCCGGAAGGCAACATCGAACACAGCCGTTCGGCGCGGCGCAGGTTCTTGTCCAGCGCGGCCATCGTACGGGCCATGTCTTCGCTGTCGTCGCGCTCCCAGACCCGCAAGGTCGCGAGCCAGAGGGCGGTGAGGCCCTTCACGGTCAGGCGGCCATTCGGCCCGGTTGCCCTGATCCCGGCGGCCTCGAGCATCCAGCGCATCGATCCGCAGAGTCCGGCGGACAGGCAAAGCGCCGAGATGGGATCGCAACGCAGCGATGCCAGGATAGAAAGAACGCCCTCGCGATCCTTGGAAAGCGCATCGAACCGGCGCATTAAAACGTCGAACAACCGGTCGCGCGCGGTATCTTCGTCGTCGAACGCGAACTTGGTGCCGAGCACGGCGGCGTCGACCAACGCGAAATAGGCCTTCAGGACCGACATCTTCGAGGGATAGAGCGCATGCATCTCCGAGAGGGAGACGTTCGCGGCCTCGGTGATGTCGCGCATGCTGACCGACGACCAGCGGTCCGCCGCCGCCAGTCCAAGCGCCGTTTTGACGATATGTTGCGGGCGATCCGCTTTCTTTACCATTGGCTTGGCGCCGTCCGAAATGTTTTGACGCATCGTGACAATCGATAATACGCCGTCACCGGCTATTTTCAATCGATAGGCGACGGAACCGTTGTTCTCGGCTTCCTACACGTAATCATGTAGAAAAGAACCTTCAAGAACATCTGCTTACGACGTGCCTCCAAACAGTATCGAAAATCTCTTCGAACGCTACGGCCCGGCCTATAAGTGGCTGGCGACGGTCACGTGCCTGGTCGGTATCATGACCATGACTCTGGGCGCGACGACGGTGAATGTAGCGTTTCCGGCGATCATGGGGACGTTCGGGATCGGGCGCGATCAGGCGCAGTTGATCTCGACGGGTTACTTCGCTTCCCAAACCGCAGGCATGCTTTTGAGTGCGTGGTTGGTTTTGGCATTCGGCGAGCGTCGAAGTTTCACTGTGGCGGTGATCGCCTTTCTCGCCGGTTCCGCCATGAGCGGGCTTGCGCAGAGTACGGAGAGCTTGTTGCTCGGCCGTATATTGCAGGGTCTCTCCGCTGGTATCGTGCAGCCTCTCGGCATGGCGGTGGTGTTCAAGGTCTTCCCGCGCGACCAGAAGGGGTTTTCCATGGGAATTTTCGCCATGGGAAATGTCCTGGCGCCGGCGTTGGGCCCGACCCTGGGCGGGATTGCTATCGATCTGTTCAGTTGGCGCTACATTTTCCTGCTGACCCTGCCGACGGCTTTTCTTGCATTGATCGTCGGCAACCTGTTCCTGCCGAGCCGGGCGATGCCGAAGAAAATCCCGCGTTTCGACTTTCTTGGATTCGGCATGCTGTGCGTGTCACTGGCCGGTTTCCTGCTCGGTTTCAGCTACGGTCAGCGGCTCGGTTGGACGTCGACGGATATTATAATGCTCTTTGGGGCGGGGCTCGGCTGCGGAACGGGCTTCGTGCTGCGTCAGATTTACGCCAAAAGCCCCCTGGTCAACATGCGCGTGTTCGCCAACCCTCAGTTCACGGCGGCGGCCTGTATCGGATTTTTCACCGGCTGCGCGATGTTCTCGTCGTTCTTCCTGATGCCGCTGTTCACGCAGCAGATCCAGCACTTTTCGGCGATCGATGCCGGCCTGCTCATGGTACCGGCGGGTCTGTCGCTGCTCATCCTGTTTCCGCTGGTCGGGCGGTTATCCGATTTCGTGCCGGCTTACATAATGATTTGCGTCGGCATGGTGATTTTCTCGATTGCTTTCGTCCAACTATCGACGGTCGATGTGAACACGCCGTTCTGGACCTTGGTGTGGTTTACACTCCTCGTGCGCATGGGGGTCGCGTGCACCCGTTCGGTGGTGAATTCCGAAGCGCTGAAGTCGCTACCGCCCGAGCTCGTGACCCAGGGGTCGAGTTCGGTCAATTTCGTCCGCCAGCTCGGCGGCACTATCGGTGTTAATTGTCTCGTCGTCTTTCTGGAATTGCGCATCCCGTTTCACGGCGACGCTTTCGCCGCCATGCAGACAGGCGCCAGCGAGACGACGCGGGAGATGCGCGACAGTTTAGTGCAGCTGCTCAGTGAGGCGGGGGTTCCGGAAACGATCCGGGATTCCGGCGCGTTCCACTATCTAGGCGAAGTCATATACGCGCAGGCCAGCACGCTGGGGTTCCAGGACGCTTATTTCCTGCTGGCGCTTATCGCCGCCGCCGGCCTGATACCTGCCTGGGTCCTGGCACGGGCGAGCAGGGGTATCCGGGTCGCCGTCTAGTGTCCTGATCGTGAAATTCAAGGGATTGAATTTCGCGTGAATCATCACACCAGCTATTTGAATCTAATGTGATTCAGATCCAAAAGTTTGTCGCATTCAATGCGACAAACTTCAGAATCATCACACTAGTCGCCGGCGAGCTCCCGGCTGCGTTCGGTGGCCGCGGCGATGGCGCGGGTCATGAGCGGCTGCAGCCCGTTATCCGCCATGAGGATTTTCAGCGCTTCCAGGGTGGTGCCGCCCGGGCTGGTGACGTTTTCACGCAGCTGCGATGGCGCCTCGTCGCTCGCCAGCGCCAGCTGTCCGGAACCGGCTACCGTCGCCAGCGCGAGCTGCTCGGCCAGATCCTTCGGCAGCCCCGCCGCGACACCGGCCGCGCCGAGGCATTCGATCAGCAGGAAGACATAGGCCGGGCCGCCGCCCGACAATGCCGTCACCGCATCGATCAGGCCTTCGTCCGATACCGTGACCGCTTCGCCCACGGCCTGCATCAACTGCTGGCACAGCGCCGCCTGACCGTTGGAGACGTTTGCGTTGGGACACAATACCGAGATGCCCTGGCCGATCGCCGCCGGCGTATTGGGCATCGCACGGATGATCGCCGCTTCGGCACCGACCTGTCCCTCGAAATAACCGATCGTCTTGCCGGCCGCGATCGACAGGTAGACGCAGGACGGCCCGGCGAACCGCGCGTATGACGGCGCCACCGCGTCCATCTGTTGCGGTTTGACCGCTAAGACGATGACTTCGGGATCGAGATCCGCCGGCAATGCATCGGCGTCGGTGCAAATCGTGACGTCCGGAGCATCGGCGAAGTCGGCGGCGCCGGCCGGTTCGACGACGGTGACGCCGGCCGCCGCGATACCCGAATCGCGCCAGCCGGACAGCATCGCGCCGCCCATCTTGCCGCAGCCGACGAGCAGCAAGGGCCGTTTCATTTTTTCAGTCATAACGCGAAGCTTTTTTGAGTCTACTCATAATATGCTGCTGCTTTCATTGGCGATAATCGAGTCGGATGGCAGGAGCGGCCCGCCGGCCGATATGGGGCATCGGCCAAAGGTCATGAAAACAGTAACATATTATGAGCCAGACTCTTAAGCCTCGCCGATAGGGTCAAGCATCGTTGCTTCGATGGCCTGCTGCGCGTTGTAGCCGGCCCATAGCACGTACTGGAAGGACGGATAGAAACGCTCGCACTCCGCGACGGCTATTTCGACCAGATCTTCCAGCTGTTCGGCCGTAACGCTGTTCCAGCCGCGGGTGAGCATGGTGTGGCGGAACATCGGCGTGCCGGCTTCCGAACAAAGCTCGAAATGACCGAACCACATGCGTTCGTTGATTTGCGAAAGCAGTTCAGTGATCTCGCGACGCTTCTCCCGGATGACCTTCATGTCGAGCGAGCAGGTGAAATACAGCGCCTTCACCTCGTCGCGCCAGACGAAGAACATACGGTAGTCGCACCATCGCCCCGACATTTCGACGAGAAGCTCATGCTCGCTGGAACGGTCGAAAAGCCACTCGTTGGTGCGAACGATGTCTTCCATGATATCGAGAGGATTGTCCGTCGAGCCATGATCTTCAGCGGTCATAAAGGTCATTCGGAAACCTTTTCTTCAGCCGCGGGGGAAAGCCGGGAATCGACCAGAATCGTAAACGGTCGGAAACATCGTTTGTCCCGCTAAATACGACATTTTGTGTATTGGACCGTTACCTCACCACAACACCTAGATTGCCACAGGCGAATCACCACAAGCAAGCAGTTATCCGTCGAAACAGAAAAATAATCGCGAGGTCGTACTTTTGAGTG
>PVBE010423118.1_pt1 | contig 11874 bp, 7 predicted proteins | sample 1631181 | NCBI WGS metagenome assembly PVBE01 (sample SAMN08397723, study PRJNA350692) | Marine metagenome, whole genome shotgun sequencing project. | isolation source: water | place: Pacific Ocean | collected 2012-04 | reverse complement strand
TGCTCGACGCGGATGGCAACGATCTTCCGCTCAAGCTCGCCGACGAGACCCAAACCACGACGACGAAGATCCTGGAACTCACGAATAGCGAGGCGTGGTACACGTTTGTCGACGTCGCCGACGAACCCGTCCCCTCCCTGATGCGCGGACTCTCGGCGCCGGTACACCTCGAGTACGACCACTCCGTAGAGCAGTTGGCGTTCCTGATGGCGAACGACAACGACGCATTCGCGCGTTTCGATGCCAACCAGAGGCTCGTCATCGGGTGCATGCAAGAACTCATCGCCGACCGCCAGCGGGGTGATGCGCTCGAACTCCCACCGCACATCACCGACGCGTTCGGAGCCGTGCTCGAGAACTTCCGAGAAGACCGCGCACTCGCTGCCGAACTCATCGCGCTGCCGTCGGAAACGTACCTGGGCGATCAAATGGAGGTCATCGACGTCGATGCCGTGCACGCAGTGCGACGCTTCGTGCAACGCGAACTCGCAGTGGCCCTGCACGACCCTCTGTTGGCCATCTACGAAGAGAGCATGGACCGGAGCCCCTACCGGTTCGATTCCGAGAACGTGGCGCGTCGCAGTCTGCAGGGCGTATGCCTTGGCTACCTCATGTCGCTCGGCGACCCGCATGTTCAAGGGCTCTGCTTCGAACAGTTTCGCGGAACAGACAACATGACCGAGGTGATGAACGCACTCGTGCTTCTATGCCACCACGGCGCGCCGACCGCCGACGCAACACTCGAGGAGTTCCATGCGAAATGGGGCACTGACCCACTGGTCATGGACAAGTGGTTCGCGATTCAGGCGACGTCGCCGCTACCGGGCGCGCTCGGTCGGGTTCGCGAGCTCATGGATCACCCCGGGTTCTCGATCAAGAACCCCAACAAGGTGCGTTCCCTAGTGGGCGCGTTCTGCGGCCAGAACAAGATCCACTTCCACAAGACTGACGGCTCTGGCTACGAATTCCTGGCTGAGCACGTCCTTTTGTTGAACAAGCTCAACCCGCAGATCGCCTCACGATTGACGGGCATCTTCAACCAATGGAAGCGCTTCGACGAATCCCGTGGCCGACTGATGCACGGACAGTTGCAACGCATCCTCGACGAGCCTGAACTCTCGCGAGACGTGTACGAGATCGCCGCCAAGGCGCTCGCATAGTCGTCCGAATTGTCGCCTCACCGGGGCGTCCGCCGACTGATTCAGAACGCACCTGTCCTCGGGTCAAGCAACCACACGGACGAGTTCAAGGCGCAAATGCGCTACGTACCCGACTCGGCGCTCAGGCGATGCGGGATGTCATGGCTCAGTACCGCGTCTCGCGCTGGCGCGAGAGTGTCTGCCAGATCCTCACCCAGTCCCTGCAGCTCGAGCACGAGGTCGGCTCGTAATCGCGATCTTCCACATCCTGATCGCCGTCGTGCTCGTCGGCGACTACCTGATGTTGAGCGCGAGTCGTTTGGTGCTCGGTTCGAACCAGAACTGGCTGTTGCTCAAAGTGACTCCGCAGTCGCGCGCCGTCAGCGCACGGCCAGAGCCCCGTGCCCCACGCCCAGCAGACGATCGTACGTACGGACCACGCCAGCCACGTAACTACGGATGCTAAACCTCTGAGCGACGCGGTGGCGACCGTTCGCAACGCAGGACTTTCGCAACTCGTCATCCCCCAACAACGACCGCACGGCTCGGGCCATCGCGCTGGCGTCGCCCGGGGGGAACAGCCGACCGTTGGTCCGGTCCTCTACGATCTCGAGCACACCGCCGAGCGCGGACGCCGCCACCGGGACACCGCATGCCATCGCCTCGACGACGACCCGACCAAACGACTCGGGTTGAGTGGACGCGCTGACCAGCATGTCGAGGCCCTGCATGACGCGCACGGTGTCGCTCTGGAACCCGACGAAATGGACCACGCCCTCGAGCCCCAGTGCTTCGACTCGCGCCTCCAACTCGACGCGGATTCCTTCATCTCGACCGGTGTCGTAGATCCCGTCGCCGACGACCACGTACCGCGCGTCGACGCCGTCCTCACGGAGCAACGCCACCATGTCGATGAACTCGAAGATGCCCTTGCCTCGCTGCAGCACGCCGACGATCCCGATGATGGGAACATCGAGTCCGACTCCGAACCGTTCGCGGAACATCGGATCACGACCGGGGATGAATTGTTCCGAGTCGATGCCGTTGTGGACGACGTCAGGATTCTCGTTCGATGTATCGAACGCGACGGCGGTCGCGTACGAGTTCGCGATGACGTGGACGGGCGTGCGACTTCGAATGCGACGCAATACGGTTCGAGCCGCACCGCTCGAGAGGACTTCGCGCAGGTGCCACAGCACGGGCACGGACTTGCTGATTCGACCCGACAGCGCATGGCACTTGATGCCGTTGGAATGCACGAGCGCCGGGGCTTCACGCTCGACGAGCTGGTGGAGTTTCGCGAGGTACGTTCGAGCCACGGGCCAGGACAACGCCCCCATCAGAAGGCTCCGCACGGGTCGCGATTGACTCATGCCGAAGACGCCCTTCGGCATCGGCAGGACGGATATCGGGACATCGTGCTGCCGGAGCCGATCGACGAGCGGACCGTCTTCCTGCGGGAGGACCACCCACGGACGGTACCAACCGAGGGATTGCTCCTCGATCCGCGTGATCAAGTCCAGAGTGCTCTGCTCCGCTCCCCCCATGTGAGTCGCGGCGCAGAAGTACGCGATCTTCTTCCCCCGAGTCGTCACACCTCGCCCCAGGGGATGAAGAAGATGTGGCCGCCAACCTTGTCGCCGTTGCGCTCCCAGTTGAACAGACGCCACAGGAACGAGAAGCTCGACCGCTTCTCGCCGGAATCCCACTTGAAGAACGGGAAGAAGTCGCGCTGCGTCTCCGTGTCTTCGGTCTTTTGTCGGTACAGGTAGTACAGGAACCTGAACTCCGAGTCCTCTCCCTCCGTCTCGTAGTCGAGTATCCCGAGCAGACTGCTCCACCGGTAGCCGTTCTTGCTGCTCCGGTAGTTGAACACCATCGGCGTGGCTATGTGGATTCCCGTACTGTCCGGCCCGTACTCCTTGTGCCCGTAGAGACTGAGGTGGTCGATCAGATCCTCCGACCCACCGTCCACCGAGCGGTAGCCGAACAGCGGGAGCATCCGCAGCCCGGTCGTTTTTCCGCCCAACTTCGCGTGGCGAAACAGTCCCGAGAGCGCGGTCGCCTCCGAAAGGTCAACGTCTTCTTCCGGAATGCGGGTCGTGCTCGAGCCGCACAGCGGCCAGACGAGCCAGCTGGACCTGTTCGGGGAGTTGCTCATGGAGAACAGGGGCCAGAGCGCGCTCATCTCGAAGCTCTCCTTCGAGGTGCCGTAGTGGAACACCGGACCGAGCACATTCACGAACCTCGTATCCCCGCTCTTGTCCCACCCACGCCCGCCGAGCAGGCTCAAGAACATCCCACCGCCATCTTCGTCGTTCCCGTATCCAAAGAGCGGGAACGCGACCATGTACTTCGTCTCGCCGTCCGGGCGGAATCCCCAGAAGAGCGAACCGATGTTCATGAACCTCTTGCTGACGTCTATCAGCGGGAAGATCCCCCACGAGGTCGAATCTCCCTCTTCACCCTCTCCGGCGCTGTGCTTCCACCAGATCGGACCGATGTGCTTGAGTCCGCTACCAAGTCTGGCGAGCGGAAACAAACCCCCTCGGTCGAGCTTGCCCTCGTCGTCGAAGTCCCACCAGATCGGGCCCACGTGGTTCAGCCAACCCGACCCGAACAGCGGGAACACGCCGAAGCTGTCGTCGATCGAATACGCCGGTAGGAAGACCCAGTCGCCACTCTCGGTATCCCAGAAGCACAACGGAGGCAGCACTTCCCAACGGGTACCGTCTCGCGTGATCAGCGGTCGCAACGCGAAGCCCTTCTCGTCTTCGTCGAACACCGGCCACAGCACGGCGGTCTTGCCGCCATTCTCGTAGTAGAGCGGCCAGAGATTCACGCGCTCCGCATCCGACTCCATTCCGCGGAGCGGCGAGTTCCTGAAGAGCCGCTCGATGGAGGCGCAGCTAACACAGGAAAAGCACAGGAGTAGACAGAGGAGACCGCGCATGTGGAGGACCAGCTTACCAAAGTCGGGGTTTGAGGATTCTACTCAAAGGAATGGCTTGCCCCCCAGGAGAACCCCGCTTCCAATTTCTCGAAGTCATGAAACCCGCACGCCTCCCCGCACTCTTCGTCGGCAATCTGCTACTCGTCGCATGTAGCACCACGCCCGTGGAACCCGACGCCGCGCCTACCGCGACCATCGTCTGCTTCGGCGACTCCACGACCGCCCCGCGCTCCGTCGCCGGCCGGTCTATTCCGGTGTACCCAAAGCTCCTGCGCCAGGATCTCGCGTACCACGGTCTCCCCGGCCCCATCGTGAACAGCGGCGTCGGAGGCTCCCACTCGGGCCGGCGCACGGATAATGATCGGCACAAGGTCCAGCACGGGAGGGATCGGTTCGAGAGAGCCGTGCTGCGACAGGACCCGGACCTCGTGATCATCCAGTTCGGACTCAACGACTCGTGGGTGGATGGCGACAACCCCGACGCGGGACCGCGCATTCCTCTGGACGCGTACCACCGCAACCTCACGTACTTCGTGACGAGCTTGAGGGCGCGCGGCGTCGCGGTCATCCTGATGACACCCAACGCTATCGGGAAGAAGTACGAGACGTGGCGCAAGCGGAGGCTCGGGCTCTACGCGGCGGCGGTGCGCGAGGTCGCCGGGACGCACGGCATCCGGCTCGTCCGCGTGCACGAGATCTTTCGCCGAGCAGAAGACGGTCCGGACAGCCTGCTGCTCGACGGCATGCACCCGAACGCCCTCGGCCACCAGATCATCGCAAATGAACTGCTCGCGGCAATCGGACGGGCGCGAACCGACGGGAACTTCATCGCGCGCGATCGACGGCGCCCGACGCACTACACCATCCCGACGCTGGATCTGGCCGGCGACCGTCACCGCCAGGTCGTGGTCGACCGGCAGGACGGTCAGTATCTCGGTCACCCGACGACGGTCTTGCTCGAAGACCACAAGACGATGATCACCGTCTACCCGAAGGGCCACGGCAAGGGAGGGATCGTGATGAAACGCAGCACGGACGCGGGTCTGTCGTGGGGTGGGCGCCTGCCCGTGCCGGCGAATTGGAGCACGAGCAAGGAGGTTCCGACCCTGCACCGCGTCATCGACGCGAACGGGAGGAAGCGGATCATCATGTGGTCCGGGCTCCACCCCGCGAGGCTCGCCGTGTCCGAGGACGACGGCATGACGTGGACACCGCTCCGGAAGGTCGGCGACTGGGGCGGCATCGTCGTAATGGGCTGCGTCGCCGCACTCAGAACTCCCGGGCAGTACATGGCGATGTTCCACGACGACGGTCGCTTCTTCACGAAAGACGGCATGAAGACCTACCGTCAGGATCGCAAGGCGGGCAAACCGCGAACGTTCACGCTCTACAAGACGTTCTCGCAAGACGGCGGCCTCACCTGGACATTCCCCGAACCGGTGTGGAAAGGCACGGACGTGCACCTTTGCGAACCCGGAGTCGTGCGTTCTCCCGACGGAAGACGCCTCGCCGTGCTGTTGCGCGAAAACAGCCGCACGCGAAACTCCCACATCATCTTCAGCGACGATGAGGGCATGTCGTTCACGGAGCCACGAGAGATGCCGGCGTCGCTCACCGGCGACCGACACACGGGGCAGTACTCTCCCGACGGTCGACTGTTCCTGTCGTTCCGCGACCGCACGCTCGTCAGCCCGACGTTCGGCGACTGGGTCGGTTGGGTCGGGACCTTCGACGATCTCGTGCACGGTCGACCGGGACAGTACCGCGTTCGCCTGATGGACAACCACAGGGGCACGGACTGCGCCTACCCCGGCGTGGAAGTGCTGCCGGACGGCACGCTCATCTCGACGACGTATGGACACTGGCAAGTGGGCAAGTCCCCCTACATCGTCAGCGTGCGCTTCCGCCTCTCGGAGTTGGACGCACTCCACGCGGCTCGACTGCACACCGACCGGTGACATGCGAGTTACATTCCTGATTGCACGTCATCGGTGGATTCCCGGCACGCCCTCCCGTCCATGCCCTCAGACCAGGAATTCGCCCCGATGGCATCGGGGCATGAAAGCGTGATCCAGCGAGTGTGGTGCTGGTCCGCGCTTTCGCGTGTACCGAGAGTTCCAAACGGTTAGCATGTCGTTGCGGTGCCAGCGGCGCCCGATGCGGCGTCCTTGTAACAAGGGGAATGATCGCGGAGGGACGCATCCGCATCTGGCCACCGGCTACCTTCCCGCGAACAGCGCGCAACATGTCAGACCGCACCGAAATACCCACCCCCGATTCTAACGCGACCGAGGAACAGATCGAGGCTCTGACCAAGAGCCTGTCCAAGGGGGACGCCGAAGCCCTCGCGACTCTGTTCTCCATCTCCTGGGACCGCCTCCAGCGCATGGTCTACTTCCGACTCGATCAGCGGCTGAAGGGTCGGGTCGACCCCGACGACATTCTCCAGGAGGCGTATCTCGCCGCCCGCCAACGCATCGACAGTTTCACGGTGGATAAATCGAACTCCGTCTTCGTCTGGCTCCGGCTGATCGTCGGCCAGACCATGGTCGACGTCCACAGACGCCACTTGGGATCCAAGCTCCGCGACGCCGGGCAGGAGGTTTCCCTGCAGCGATTCGCCTCCCCCATGGCGAGTTCAGCCTCGATGTCGATGCAACTGCTCGGCGGGCTGACCTCCCCGAGCCAGGCAGCCATGAGGGCCGAGATCGCGACGATGCTGGAGAACGTGCTCGCCGACATGGAGCCGATGGACCAGGAAATCCTCGTGCTGCGGCACTTCGAGGAGTTGAGCAACAAGGAAGTGTCCGAACTCCTCGGAATTCAGCGATCCACGGCGAGCAACCGCTACGTGCGCGCGTTACAGCGGTTGAAAACCATCCTCTCGCGGATCCCCGGCGTCGGCGAAAACCGCGAAGACCCCGACAGTTTCGTGACGCCATGACCCGCGAACCGAAGGACGACGACATCGAGGACAGCGACTTGGGCGACAGCGTCGAGGAAAACGATGAGCAGAATCCGATCGAGGAGATCGCCGCGGAGTTCGTCGAACGGATGCGGACGGGCGAGGCGCCAACGATCGAAGAGTACGCGGCCCGGCATCCCGACATCGCGACCGAGATCCACGACCTCCTCCCCACGGTCGTGGCGATGGAAGAACTCAAGCTGCGCAAGGAGCAGCCCGAGAAGAGTCGATTCCTGAAGGGACCGAAGTCGCTGAAGAAGCTCGGGGACTACCTGATTCTCGGAGAGATCGGTCGCGGCGGCATGGGCATCGTGTACGAAGCCGAACAGCAGTCCCTCGGTCGGCACGTCGCGGTGAAGGTCCTGCCGCGCCAGTCCCTGCTCGACGACCACCGGCTCGAGAGATTCGAACGCGAAGCCCAGACCGCTGCGCGGCTGCACCACACGAACATCGTGCCGATCTTCGGCGTGGGCGAGCAAGACGACTACCACTACTACGTCATGCAGCTGATCCGCGGCCTCGGCCTGGATCGTATCGTCAGGGAACTGCGAGGCGAGAAGCCAAAGACCACGCCCGGCACGTCCAGCGCGAGCATCCACGCTCTAGCGCGGGACGCCGCAAGTGGGCTGCGCAACGGACAGTTCCAGTCCACCTCGAGTTCATCCTCGTCGAGCCCGTTGGCGACGGGTTCCGGTTCGAACGGCGGCTCTTCATCGGCCATCGCGGCGACGCGCACGTCGACGATCAGCGCCACGCCGGGATCGACGGAGCCGTCAGCGGACACCACACCGGAGCCGACGGTGGAAGGATCAGGCAACCTGGGGCCGGCCTACTGGCAAAGCGTGGCCCGAATCGGTCTGCAAGTCGCCGACGCGTTGAGCTACGCCCACTCCCAGGGCACGCTCCACCGCGACATCAAGCCCGCGAACCTGCTGCTCGACGGACAGGGCGTCGTGTGGGTAACGGACTTCGGGCTGGCAAAAGCCATCGAGGAGAGCAACCTCACGCACACGGGTGACGTCGTCGGGACGCTGCAGTACATGGCGCCCGAGCAGTTCTACGGGGAATACGACACCCGCACGGACATCTACTGCCTCGGGTTGACTCTCTACGAATTGCTCACGTTGCGCCCCGCGTTCACCGGCAACAACCGCAGCGGCCTGATGCATCAGGTGACGGAAGGACGCGCCGCCGCGCCGAGCAAGCTCCGCCCGGGCATCCCCCCCGACATCGAGACCATCGTGCTCAAGGCGATCAACCGCGAGCGCGCCCACCGCTACCAGAGTGCGGAGGAATTGCGCGAGGACCTGTCGCGGTTCCTCAACGACCGACCGATCCTCGCGCGGAGGACCACCCCCATTCAGCGCGTGTCGCGGTGGTGTCGACGCAACAAGGCTCTCGCGGGTGCGATCGCCGTCGCAATCTCCGCCATTCTCGGGGCGGCCACCCTCGGGTGGACGAACTACGTGAACCAGAAGACCATCAACGGGAAGTTGGTCGCCGCCAACACGTTGGTGCAGAAGAACCTCTCGCGGTCGCTCAAGGCGTTCGGCGGAGTCTTCGACCACCTGGCCGGTCCAGACGTGTTCCAGGTCGTGATCCGGGATTCGGCCACGACGGATAACGAGACCGGCGAGACGGAGACGGTCTACCAGCACGCTTCCATCCCGATCGCATCGAAGAAGGACGCGGCGCTTCTGCAGAAGCTCCTCGAGGTCTTCGGCCAGTTCAAAGAAGACAACCAGAACCACCCGGATCTGCAGCAGGACACGGCGCGAGCGAACCAGAAGATCGGCGACATCCGCATGCGGCTCGGTGAGCTCGACAAGGCGGCGGGGGCCTACGCCACCTCCATCAGCATCTACGAGGAACTCGGAGCCAAGGAGTACGCCGTCGAGATCGCGACCGCGCAAAATCAACTGGGCCAGGTATTCGGGCAGCAGCAGATGCTCGATGAGGCGCGAAAGGCCCACAACCACGTGCTCACCGCCCTCGAGGATGAGAATGGCGAGCCGATCGTCACGACGAACCGTGGCCTCTACGAGCTGGCGCGCGCGCACGACTTCCTCGGGTCCTGGGGCATTCGCCCTATCAAGGATCCTCCCCGCGACAGTCGACGTCCGTCGGGCCTCATCCGGCGCGGCGGTCGTCGCGGTGACAGTCGTCGTGGTGACAGTCGTCGTGGTGATGGTCGGCGCGGAGACGGTCGCCGTGGGGACGATCGGCGAATTCCGGGTCGTTCTTCGCGAAGCGAGGGCCGACGCCACCGCGAGGAATACCTCGGACCAGAGCGACGAGTGCATCACACCAGGGCCCAATCGCTCCTCGGCGGTCTGCTGGCCGAAGATCCGGACAACGTCGTCTTTCGCCTCGCGATCGCCCGCAGTTGCCGCAACTACTACGGCTACCTCTGGCTCGGACGAGCGGCGCACTTGCGTGAGGACAAGGACGAGTTCCTCGCCGGGTTCGTGATCTCCGATGCGCAGTCTATCTTCGAAAAGCTCGTCGCAGACTATCCCGAAGTGGCGCTCTACAAGTACGAGCTGGTCGAGACCCTGATCACCGGTCAGTCCTTCGGTGAGGACACCACCGAGCTCGACCGGGCGCTCACCATCGCCCGCAAGTTGCAGGTCGACTTCCCCTCGTCGTCGTACGGGGCGTTGACGAGTCGGATCCTGCAGTATCTCTCGTCCCGCTACCGCCGACATGACCGCGACCGCGAGGAACGCTCGCTGCGCGAATCGGTCACGTTGTTGGAAGACCTCGTGAAGCGTTTCCCCGACAAGTGGACCTACCTGGACCAGCTGTCCGGCACTCGAAGACACTTCGCCGAGGTCCTCTTCCAAGGCAAAGGCGGCGAGGCGGCGCACGCACAAGCGACGAAGATGATCGCCGAGGGCGAGAAGGTCATCGCGAACAGCAAGCCCTCGTCGCGGCGATACGCTCGGATGGCACGGCGGTACGGCTTGCACGCCCGGGTACTCCGCGCGCTGGATCGAGACGACGAGGCGAACGCGGCGGATGCGGCCTCAAAGGCGTCTGAGACCAAGTCCCGCGCAGCCCGGGGCAGGAAGTAGAGTCCCCGCGGCACCTGAAGCCCCCAACGCGACCGATTTCTGGGATTGCTGCCTTTTAGTCGTAGTTACCACTAAGTGTGGTAACTAGACTACTAAACATGCCGCACGTCCTCGCCACCGACGCCTACAAGTTCGCCATGGCTCAGGCGGGCTTTCCGCTGCGTGAGGAGACCTTCTACTTCTCGCTCCGGCACGGCGGCTGGCAGTACGTGCCGCTGGACCTCGCTTCCTGGGTGAGAGACCGCGTCGCCGGAATCCAGGAGTCACTCGGAACCACCGCCGACATCGACGGCTTCCTCGATACCCACCACTACGGGATGGACGAGGCCATGCGCGCAGCCCTGACCGGAGAGATCCGGATCGAGGCAGTGCCGACGGACACGTGGGTTCACGAGCGTGAGCCGATCCTCACCATCACCGGCCCGAGCTTCCTGGTCTCATTCCTCGAGCCCGTGCTGCTGTGGCTGAACTACCCCATTCAGCTCGCGACGGAGGCGAAGTCTCGCACCCGCTCGGGACAGGATGAGGACGCTTGGTACGGCACGGCGACGTGCGAAGAGCATCGCGATCTGATCCTCCAGACCGTGGCGCCGATCCTCGGACACGATCCCGTCATCACCGTCGGCAGCGAGGGGTACTTCGATCGCGTTCGAAGCCAGGTCGCACAGCTGGTCCGAGCCGTCGACGAGCCGACGCGCATTTTCGAGGTCGGGATGCGCAGCGCGGTCTGCATGGATCAACACCGGATCGCACTCGAGGCGTGCAAGGCGGAACGGGTCGAAGGGACGAGCAACGTCATGCTCGCCCACGAACTCGGCATGCGTCCCGTCGGCACGATGGGACACGAACACGTGCAGCGCTGGGGTGACGACCTGTCGGCATTTCGAAGCATGCGAGACATGCGCCGCGACCCGCCGAGCTATCTGCTGGACACATTCGATACCATCCGGTCCGGGCTTCCCGCCGCGCGGCGGGTGATGGAGGAACGACCTCACGCGAGCGCCATTCGCTACGACTCAGGCGACAAGATCGCGCAGTATCGATACGCCTGCGATCTCTTCTCGAGGTGCGGCCTGTCCCCCACCCACGTTCTCGAGGATGGCCTGGACCTGGCAATCACGAGAGAGTTCGAGAAGTTGCGCGAACTCACCAGACTCTCGGAAGCCGAGCAGATCTACGGCTACGGAGGGTACATCGTCGCCGCGCCAGGCGACTATCGGCACAAACGGGATCGCGTGAGCGCCGTCTACAAGCTCAGCCAGACGACTGGCGAACCGCGGATGAAGTTCGGCGACGCAGCGGGCCTGGGCAAGACCAGTGTGCCTGGCAAGCCCGTGATCTGGCGGCGGCAAAGTGGGGACGGCCCCCTTGGGATCATCGCGCAGCAAGACGAGAGCGTGCCGCCAGACTGCGTCTGCCTGACCGGACAGCCAGACGTAGCCGATCCGCTGCACGGATACAGCGCGGACATGCTCGACGAGGCCTCGGCGCGGAGCCCGTTCACGCTGAGCCCGGAGACACGGAGACTCATGGATCAACTCGCAAAAAAGAGGGATGGCTGACTCATGCCAGTACGCAACACAGATGCGCTGATCACCGATCGCGTCGAGGCGATTCGCCGATACCACGAAGACCATGGCATCACGCGGGCCGAACTCGATGTGTCCGGCGGCATCGACTCGGCGACGCTGCTCGAACTCCTGGCCACAGCCATCGGGCCCGACAACGTGACCGCCGTCT